>FWPV01005100.1_pt1 | contig 26661 bp, 25 predicted proteins | sample 2228371 | NCBI WGS metagenome assembly FWPV01 (sample SAMEA103939776, study PRJEB20133) | metagenome
CGCCGGTTTGCGGACCCGGCGGGTGAGCACGACGGTGCCGACCACCGCCACGACGAGCAGCACACCGGTGACCTCGAAGGCCACCACGTAGTCGGCGAAGATGCTGCGCGCGACCTGTTGCACGTTCTCGTCCCCGTACGGAGCCGAGACCGGGTCCGAACCGGGCTCGGCGATCCCGGGACCGCGAGCGACGACGGCGTCGCGGCTCGCCACGATCGCGGCCACGAGCAAACCGACCAAGCCCAGTCCGACGATGCCGGCGAGCCAGCGCTGCACCGCGATGGGCTCGGTGCGCACGTCCTCGGCGCGGTCCACACCGAGCAGCATGATCACGAACAAGAACAGCACCACGATCGCGCCGGCGTACACGATCACCTGGACGGCCGCCAAGAAGTGGGCCTGCTGGGCCACGAACAGCACTGCGACGCCGAACAGGGTGAGCACGAGGCTGAGCGCGGCGTGCACCGGGTGCGACCGGGTGATCACACCGATCCCACCGAGCAGGATCATCGCGGCAGCGACGAGGAAGACGGCGAGCTCCATCATGAACGGGTCGCTCCGCTCGCGTCCCGTTCGGGCTGAGGCGGTTCGGGAGCACGCACGCCGTAACCCAGCTCACCGCTCCACCCGACGACGCCCTCGAACCGAGCGTCACCCGACGGCGCCGTGGCGCGCACCCACCCCGAGGTGAACAGGTCTTCGCCCTCGCGCCAGTCTTCCCACGGCAGCTGCCTGGGTCGACCGTCGTCGTCGACCAGCAACTCGGCCTTCGTGTACACGGCGTCGCGCCGGTTCGTGAAGGAGAACTCGAACAACTTGGTCTCGGTGATCGCCTCGGTCGGGCAGGCTTCGACGCACAGGTCGCAGTGGATGCAGCGCAGGTAGTTGATCTCGTAGACGAAGCCGTAGCGCTCGCCGGGCGAGGTCGGCTCGTCGGGGTCGTTGTCGGCGCCGCGCACGTAGATGCACCGGGCCGGGCACACCCCGGCGCACAGCTCGCACCCGATGCACTTCTCCATGCCGTCCTCGTACCGATTCAGCACGTGCCGGCCGTGCAGCCGCTCGGGCTTGGGGATCTTCGCGTCCTTCTGCGGCTTGCCGCGCCGGGCGGCGCGCCCACCCGAGTACTGGGTGGTCACCTTGTTCTTGGCGCCCACCTGGCGCAAGGTGACGAGGAACCCTCCGAGATAACCCATCAGAACGTCGCCCCCTCGTTGGTCCGGTTGCGAGCAGCCACTCGTAGCGCCGCGCTGAGGAGCCCGAAGCACACCAACAGCACCACACCGACCGCCCCGGCCACGAGGTACCGGTTCCAGTCCTCGTCACGGGCCAGGCGAAGTGCTGCCATCAACATGAACCAGCCGAGCGACAGCGGGATCAACACCTTCCATCCCAGGTCCATCAGCTGGTCGTACCGCAGCCGCGGCAGCGTGGCGCGGAACCACACGTACACGTACAAGAACACGAGCACCTTGGCGACCAGCCACACGGTGCCCTCCCACGACCCGGGGATGCCCGGGATGTCGAACAGCGGCTGCGGCCCGCCGAAGAACAGGGTCACGATGATCGCGCTCATCGTGACGGTGTTCATGAACTCGGCGAGGAAGAACAGCGCGAACCGGATGCTCGAGTACTCGGTGTTGAAGCCGCCGACGAGCTCTTGCTCGGCTTCGACGAGGTCGAACGGTGGTCGGTTGAGCTCGGCCGTGGCGGCGATCAGGAAGATCACGAACGGCACGACCCCGGTCGAGACCACGTGCCAGTCGACCAGCCGGTCCTGCATGTCGACGATGCCGCTGGTGGACAACGTGCCGGCCAGCAGCAGGACCGCTCCCAGGCTCAGCCCGAGCGCTGCCTCGTACGAGATCATCTGGGCCGAGGCACGCACCGACCCGAGCAGCGGGTACTTCGAGCCGCTGGACCAGCCGGCCAGCATGATGCCGTAGACGGCGATCGACGAAAGAGCCAGCACGAGCAAGATCCCCACCGGCGGGTCGGCGAGTTGGAGCTTGGTGGTCTCACCGAACCACGTGACCGTGCCTTGCTTCCCGTCGCTGAAGTCGCCGCCGAGCGGGATGACGGACCAGACGAGGAAGGCCGGCACGAACGCCAGGTAAGGCGCCAGCTTGAACACGAAGCGGTCGGCGCGATCGGGGATCAGGTCCTCTTTGAAGAACAGCTTGATGCCGTCGGCCAGCGTCTGCAGCAGACCGAACGGACCCGCCTTGTTCGGTCCGATGCGGTTCTGCATGCCGGCGATGGCCTTGCGCTCGAACCAGACCATGAACATGGTCACGACGAGGCCGATCACGAAGATGACGACCACTTTCACCAGCACGATGACGAGCGGCGTCCACGTGAGGTCGCCGACGAGGAGCGGGTCGAGGCCGAGCATCTACAAGTTCTCCACTCGAACGTCGATGACCGGGGACGCAGCGTCGATCAGCTCGCCGATGCCGGGACCGGCCAGGTTCCAGGCCGCCCACACCGTGCCCCGGGTGACGCTGGAATCCGGCCGCACGGGCAGGATCACCGACGTCCGGGGTGACGACACCCGCACCGAGCTGCCTTCGGTGGCACCCAGACGCTCGAGGTCGAGCGGGTGCACGTGCAGGGCCGCTTCGTCGGCGAGGGCAGCCAGCGAGGGCGACATCGACGTGGCGACGGCCTGGTCGTAGAGGCGTCGGCCGACCACCAAACGGAAGTCGTAGCTGTTGCGCTCAGGCGCCTCGAGACCTGAACTCTCGAAGGCCGTGCGAACCGACGCCAGCAGCACCCCGTCGGGGTGCTCGGCCAGCGTCGCCGGGGTGATGCCGGAGAAGGCCGCCACGTCGATGGCGAGCCGGGCTTGGATCTCGGCGAGCGAACCGACTCCGAGGTCGTACCCGAGCGCGAGGCCGAGCTCGACGGCGATCATCCAGTCCGGTCGAGACGTGCCTGCCACCGTGACCTTCTGCGCCACCGGGGTCACCCGGCCCTCGAGGTTGGTCGTGGTGCCTGCCTTCTCCGCCCACGCAGCAGCCGGCAGCACCACGTCGGCGCGCCGAGAGGTCTGGTTCAAGAACGTGTCGACGGCGATCAGGTGGCGCACGCCCGCAATGGCGCGCCGGGCGAGGTCGGCGTCTGGCACGTCGGACAGCGGGTCGGCGCCGAGCAGCACCAGGCAGTCGAGCGCGCCGTCGGCGGCGACCCGCAACACCTCGAGCGCGTCACCAGTGCCGAGTCCAGCGGCCAAGGCGCCGCGCACGTTGCCGCGGCGCAGCACCGGCAGCACGGTGGCCTCCGGCACGAGGGCGAGCACTTCGCCCAGCGCGTCGGTGGTGAACCGGGGGTCTTCGGCGAGGTTGGCGCGTCCGACCACGACCACCACCGGACCGCTGGCCAGTTGCGCCGCGACCTCGGGGTCGCTGAGCGTGCGGCGCACGACCGCAGCCTGGGTGCCGGGCTCATAGGTGACGCTACGCCAGGCCGAACGGGTCAAGCCGGTGGCTCTGGGCGTGAACTCGAGCAGCCGTGCGCGGCGCTGCTCGGCGGCGTCGCGCAGTCGCAGGTACAGCACGGGCAGCTCTTCGCGCAGGTCGGGCGCCAGCAGCACCACGGTTGCGGCCGAGCACGCCTCGTCGATGGTGGCGCCAGGCAGCCCCAACACCTCGGTCGCCAACCCGTCGGCGAGCTGGGCGTCGACGTGAGTGATGCCCAGCGTGGCCGCCAGCTGGCCCCAGGCCCAGGCGTCTTCGTTCGTGCCGCGGGCCCCACCCAAGATCGCGACCCGCGACGGACCACCGCCGTCGAGCGCCTCGCGCACGATGTCGGCCGCGGCGGCGATCGCAGCGCTCCAGCTCGTCTCGGCCAAGCCGTCGCCCGTGCGCACGAGCGGCGCCGTCAGCCGCTGGTCCGAGCCGATCGCCTCGAAGTCGAACCGTCCCCGATCGCAGAGCCAGCCCCAGTTGACCGGGTCGCTGTCGACGCCTTGCACCCGGACCACCTCGTCCCGGCTGGACTGCACGACCACGCGACAGCCGACCGAGCAGGTGGTGCAGGTGCTCTCGACCTCCTCGAGGTCCCACGGCCGGGCTTTGAAGCGGTAGGGCTTGGCGGTGAGGGCGCCGACCGGGCAGATCTGCACGGTGTTGCCCGAGAAGTACGAGCGGAAGGGCTCGTCGGGGAAGGTCAGCACCTGGGTCTGGTTGCCGCGCTCCACGAAGTGGATGAGCGCGTCACCGGCGACCTCGTCGGCAAAGCGCGTGCAGCGGTCGCACAGGATGCAGCGCTCGCGGTCGAGGAAGACGAGCTCGCTGATCGGGATCGGCTTTTCGTAGTGCCGCTTCTCCTCCACGTACCGGCTCTCACCGGGTCCGTGGCTGAAGGCCTGGTCCTGGAGGGGACACTCGCCACCTTTGTCGCAGACCGGGCAGTCGAGCGGGTGGTTCGCGAGGAGCAGCTCGAGCACGCCTTCTTGCATCCGCTTGGTGGTCGGTGACCGGGTGTCGATCACCATGTCCGGCGCGACCGGGACCATGCAGGACACGGTGACGGCGGGTCCCCGACCGGTGTCGGCCTCGACGAGGCACATGCGGCACTTGCCGACCGAGCGCATCCGCTCGTGGTAGCAAAAGCGCGGGATGTACTCACCGGCGTCGGCTGCCGCTTCGATGATCAGCTGACCCTTGCGGGCCACATGGGGCACGCCGTTGATCGTGATCGGCACGGCGTCGGGGTCCGGCGGCGGGACGTCGTCGGTGACAGCGGGGTCGGTGGCGGTCATCAGTGGGCTCCCACCGCGGTGACGGGGATCGAGTTGCGTCGGGTGATCTTGGCCTCGAACTCGCTGCGGAACAGGGTGAGCGCCGAGTGGACCGGGGCGTAGGCAGACGGCCCGACGAAGCAGATGGTCGTCATCTTGTAGGGGAACGGCGTCGCCTCGAGCCCGAGCGCCGAGCTCGCGGCGTGCGGGAAGTCGCCGGGGCAGATCGACTCGCCGATCTCGAGCAGCAGATCGAGATCGGCGGGGGTGCCCTGGCCGTCGACGATGCGACGCAAAACGCGCTCCAACCACGTGCCCCCCTCACGGCACGGGGTGCACTGCCCGCAGCTCTCGTGGGCGTAGAACCGTGTGAGCGTGAGCGCAGCGGCCGGGATGTCGGTGGTGTGGTCCATCACCATCACGGCGCCCGAGCCCAGCATCGACCCCGCAGCTCCGACGAGCCTGCCTTCGAAGGGCAGATCGAGCTGCTCGGGTGTGAACCACGGCGCCGAGCCACCCCCGGGGACGAACGCTTTCAGCTCGTGGTCGTTGCGGATGCCACCGCAGAACTCCTCGCCGTAGATGAGATCGCGGAACGTCGTGGTGCCGTTCACGATCTCGTACACACCAGGACGCTTCACATGACCCGACACGGCGACCATGCGAGTGCCGGGCGAGGTCGGCGTGCCGATGGCCGTGTATGCCTCGGCCCCGTGGCGGGCGAGCCACGGCAGGTTGGACAGCGTCTCGACGTTGTTGACGATCGTCGGCTGACCGTAAAGGCCGATGGCTGCGGGGAAGTACGGGGGCTTGAGCCTCGGCTCACCGCGCTTGCCCTCGAGGCTCTCGATGAGCGCGGTCTCCTCGCCGACCACGTACGCGCCGGCGCCCCAGTGGAGCACGACGTCGACGGAGAACTCACTGCCGAGGATGTTGCGGCCGACGTACCCGGCGGCGTACGCCTCGTTGAGGGCCGTCGCCAGCCGCTCCTGGGCGAGGGCCATCTCGCCGCGCACGTACAGGAAGCACTGCGAGAGCCCCGCCGCGTAGCAGGCGATGAGGGCCCCCTCGATCAGCTGGTGGGGGTCGCGCTCCATGAGGAGGCGGTCTTTGTAGGTGCCCGGTTCGCTCTCGTCACCGTTCACCACGAGGTACCGAGGCCACACGCCCTGTGGGGTCAGCCCCCACTTGACCCCGGCCGGGAAGCCAGCACCGCCACGGCCGAGCAGGGTGGCGCTGCGAACTTCTTCGTGCACGTCGGACGGGCGACGCTGCAGCACGCGGCGCAGCCCCTCGTAGCCGTCGGTCGCCAGGTAGCGCTCGAGGGTGTAGGAGTCCTCGTACTCGAAGCGGGCCGTGACGATCCGCGGACGGTCGCCGGCGACGAAGCCCGGGGCGTGGGGGTAGGTGGTTCCGATCACGACGAGGTCTCCTCGGCCGCGGTGATCCAGGCTGGCGCTCCGGTGACCGCCTCGGGCGGCACGGCACCGACGGCACGGTCGGACGGGATCTGCTGGCGCACGCGGGCCAACGTGCCATGGGGCGGGATCTCGTGGTCGAGCCGCCCCGCGGCCAGGTCGTCGATCAGCGCATCGAGCTGCTCGGGGGTCACCCGGTACCGGTAGCGGTAGTTCACCTGCAAGCACGGGGCTTCGGTGCAGGCGGCCTGGCACTCGGCGCGCTCCAAGGTGAACAAGCCGTCCGGTGTCGTGCCCCCGGCCTTCACCCCGAGTCGCTGCTCGGCGTGGTGCAACAACTCGTCGGCACCCATCAGCGCGCACGACAGCGTGCCGCAGATGTTCACGACGTACTTGCCGACGGGCTCCATCTTGAACATCTCGTAGAACGTGCAGGTCCCGAACACCTCGGCCGGTGTGGCGCCGACCAGCTCGGCGATGTGCCGGATGGCTTCGTTCGTGACATAGCCGTCTTGCTGCTGGGCCAGGTGCAGCAGTGGGATCGTCGCCGATCGCGCCCGGGGGTAGCGCCCGATGATCTCCTTGGCCAGCTGGACGTTGGCTTCGTTGAGTCGCGCCACTAGCGATCGACCTCCCCGAGCACCGGGTCGACGGACGAGATCACGGCCACCGCATCGGCCACCAGGCCGCCGCGCATCATGTGGGGCAAGGTCTGGATGTTCACGAACGATGGCGCCCGGATGTGCATCCGGTAGGGCTTCGACGAGCCGTCGCTCACGAGGTAGCAGCCGATCTCACCCCGCGGGCTCTCAATGGCCACGTACACCTCACCCTCGGGCACCTTGAAGCCCTCGGTGAAGATCTTGAAGTGGTGGATCAGCGCTTCCATCGACTCGTCGATGCGAGCCCTCGGTGGTGGCGTGACCTTCTTGTCCTGGATGCGGTAGTCACCGGCGGGCATCTTGTCGAGGATCTGGCGGACGATCCGCATCGACTCGCGGATCTCGTTGAGACGGATGGCGTAGCGATCGAAGGCGTCGCCGTAGCTGCCGACGATCCCGTCGAAGTCGACCTCGTCGTACTTGAGGTAGGGCAGGTCGCGTCGCAGGTCCCACGCCACGCCGGTGGAGCGCAGGATCGGCCCGGTGGCTCCGAGCGCCAGCGCCTCGTCCGGCGTGATCACCCCGACACCCTGCAACCGCTCGCGCCAGATCGGCTGTTGGGTCATCAGTGTGTCGTACTCCTCGAGCCGCTCGGGCAGCAGGTCGAGGATCCGCATCACGTCGTCGCGCCAGCCCGGTGGCAGATCCGCGGCCAGTCCGCCGGGGCGGATGAAGTTGTGGTTCATCCGCAGCCCGGTGACCTTCTGGAAGAAGCGCAGGACCTCCTCGCGCTCTCGCCAGCCGTAGATCATCATCGACACGGCGCCGAGATCCATGCCGTTGGTCGCCATGAACAGCAGGTGGCTGCTCATGCGGTTCATCTCGCTGAGCAGCATGCGCATCCAGACCGCCCGCTCCGGGATGTCGCCGTCGATGCCCAGCAACCGCTCCACGGCCATGGAGAACACCAGCTCGTTGTTGAGCGGGCTGGCGTAGTCCATGCGGGTGACGTTCGTGCCACCCTGCAGGAACGTGAGCTCCTCGGCGGTCTTTTCCATCCCGGTGTGCAGGTAGCCGATGATCGGCTTGCAGCGCAGGACCGTCTCGCCCCGGAGCTCGAGCATGAGGCGCAGCACACCGTGCGTGCTGGGGTGCTGGGGCCCCATGTTGATGATCATGGTCTGCTCGTCGTCGCCGTCGACGGGCACCTCGCCGAGCCGCGCCGCTTCGGCCTCACTCAGCCGCAGCACCGCGCCCACCTCACGCAGCAGCTCCGCCGCGGTCAGCTCGCTGCGGGGGCGCATCTCCTGCGACCCCTCGCTGGTCTGGCGCACGTAGTCGTCGATCGTCACGATGCGCCTACCTCCCGAGCCGGGAAGTCGGTGGAGAACTGCACCGGGATCCGACCCACCTCGTAGTCCTTGCGGAGGGGATGACCCACCCAGTCCTCGGGCATCAGGATCCGGGTGAGGTCGGGGTGAGCGTCGAAGGAGATGCCGAACATGTCGAACACCTCGCGCTCCATCGCTTCGGTGCCGGGCCACAAGTCGAACAGCGTCGGCAGCACGGGATCGCTCTCGGGTACCTGCACCCGCACCCGGATCCGCTCCCGTCGGGTGACCGACAAGAGGTTGACGACGACCTCGAAACGTTCGGGCTGCACACCCGACGGCAGGTCGCGTCCGCCATGGGTGAGATAGTCCACCGCCGTCAGGTCGGCGCACATCGTGAAGCCGTCGTCGAGCAGGGCCTTCATCACCTCGAGGTACCGCTCTCGGATCGGGTGCACGACGACTTGACCTCGGGACTCGGTGACCGGGCAGCCGTGGAGCACCGGGTCAGGTGCGGGCGTGGCACTCTGGGGCGCCTCGTCGACGTGCTGTTCGCTCATGGTCAGGCTCCCGAACGGGGGGCGGAGAGGCTGACGGGGACGGGACCGGACACCGCGGGGATCTCCGTGACGTGCAGGTTCGCGCCGGCTCCGGTCTCGGCACGCCGGCGCAGCAGCTCGCCGTCTTCGATCTTTTCGTGCAGGGTCTCGATGGCGTGGATGAGCGTCTCGGGGGTGGGCGGGCAGCCCGGCGCGTAGACGTCGACGGGCACCACTTGGTCGACGCCCTGCACGATGGCGTAGTTGTTGAACATCCCACCGCTCGAAGCGCACACGCCCATCGAGATGACCCACTTGGGCTCCATCATCTGGTCGTAGACCTGGCGCAAGACCGGCGCCATCTTCTGCGACACCCGGCCGGCGACGATCATGATGTCGGCTTGGCGCGGGGAGGCGCGGAACACCTCCATGCCAAAGCGCGAGAGGTCGTAGTGGGCCGCGCCGGTGGCCATCATCTCGATCGCGCAACAAGCAAGACCGAAGGTGGCCGGCCAGCTCGAGCGGCTCCTCGACCAGTTGACCAGGTCTTCGAGCTTGCTGGTGACGAAGTTGTGCTCGAGGCCGCCGAGGCCTTTGTCGAGCACGTTGCGGACCAGGCTCATGGTTGTCTCCTCGGTCCCGGGGTCACGCGGCCTGCTCGGCGTCGTCCCGCCCCTCGAGGCCCACGCGACGGATCGTCGAGGTGCTGGTGCGCGCCGCGTCCACCCCGAGGCGTCGAGCCCGGTGGACCGGGCCCCAGTCGAGTCCGCCACGAGCCACCTCGTAGACGAACGGCAAGAAGATGAGCGCCGAGAACAGCACCATGGCCCAGAAGCCGAACACGCCGAGCTCGCCGTGGGACACGGCGTACGGGTAGATGAAGATGATCTCGATGTCGAACACCACGAACAGCATCGCCACGAGGTAGAAACTCACCGGGAAGCGTTCCGGCGGCACACGGCTGGGCACGATGCCGCATTCGTAGGGTGCCTCTTTGGCGGCCGACGGGCGACGGGGGGCCAGCAGGCGCGACGCGGCGAAGCTGAGCGCGCCGAACAGCACGGCGAGCACCAGCAGCACCACGACGGGAAGGTACTGGCCCACGTCGGATCAGGCCTTCGCCGGGAGCTTGGCGTCCTGCAGGTGTGCCTGCACCACCTGATCGCGCCGGTGCAGCAACCAACAGCACAAGGCGAAGATCAAGGTCGATCCGATGGTGATGAACGCCGCGGGCTGGCGCTTGGTGCCGAGGTCACGGATCATCATCACGTACTGGTGCGGCTGGGTGCTGTCGACCACAGGACGCGCCGGTGCCCGGCCAGGCTCCTCCCGCTGGGGCACGACGGGCACGATCTCGACCAGGGCGTAGTGCGGCCGGTGGAAGAAGGCGAGGAAGTCGAGTGACTCGCTGATCTTGGGGAACCGCTCGCCGCCTCGGTCGTACACGGCGACCGGGACGTACTCACCGGCGGCGTAGAGCTCAGCCTCGATCTGGATGATCTCGTCGGCCGACGCGATGGCTTGGCCACGGCCCTGGTCGTCCTCGGGTAGCTTGACCCAGCCCTGATTCAAGAGGGCCTCTTGGGCGGCTGCTGCCACCTCGGTGGGCGTCTTGTCGGGATCGAGTCGCAACGGCGAGTCGAGCGCGCCAGCCTCGTCGAGCCGACCAGCCTCGCGGATGATGGTGAACGGCTCAGCGGGCTCCCACGTGGGGAGCCGACCTTGCAGTCCGATGCCGTAGGCCCACCAGATGGCACCCATCGAGGCCATCCACCCGAACAGGCCGGCGAACGCCACCAAGAAGCCCAACCGGAACCCGAGGTTCGTGCCGAGCAGCAAATAGACGCTGCCGCACAGCACGACGACACCGATGATGACGGTGAGGATGCCCCGCAGCTCGGGCTCCCACGCAAGACTCAGAAGTGCTGTCACAGCTCACTCCGCACGTAGTCGACGATCGCCTGGATCTGCTCGTCGGTGAGCAGGGCGCCGAAGCCGGGCATGCGCCCGCTGCCCTGACCCTGGACGCCGTAGCGCTTGCCGTTCGAGGAGCCCGACTTGATGAACTCGATCATCTCCTGGGTGCTCTGGAAGTGGGCGTTGGTGGAGCCGCCGGTGAGGTTCCACCCGAACGCACCAGCACCGGGCACGCCCGGATCCCCCCAACTCCAGCCCTGCGTGTGGCACCGAGCGCAGGAGTACGCACCGCTGCCGAGCTCGAGGTTGAACAGCGCCTCGCCGATCGAGCCGTAGGTGCCGTCGGCCACCGCTCGTTCGGCGGCCGCCTGGACGTCGGCCGAGATGGAAGCGGGGATCTGTCCCCCCGAGCAGATGGCCGGGTCGTTGCCGGACGCGAACGCCGCCTCACCCTCGTCGCAGCCTTCGGGGTCGATCTGGATGCTGCGCATGTAAGCGATCAACGAGTCGATCTGCTGGTCGTTCATCGGTCCCCCGCCAGCCACGCCCCAGGGCGACATCGGCGAGAACGGGCGGCCGTAGACGAGGATGAATCGCACCTCGTCCTCGCTGTAGCGGTAGAAGACGTTGTTCAGCGCCGGGGCCTTCCACGACACGGCCCGCACCTCACCCGTGCGGGCGTCGGTGACCGTGTACGGCGCAGCACCACCGGTGGCGTTCATGCCACCGTGGCAGCCGGCGCAGTTGAAGCCACCGTTGGCCGTGGTCTCGAACAGCCCGGCGCCCCATCCGACCAGCTTCTTGTCGAAGCTGGCCTCGGCACCGGCCTGGCGGCTCGGCTCGAACAGCCAGTAGAGGGGAAGTCCCAGGACCAGCACCACCAAGAAGACGACCCCGAGCAGCTGGGCACGCTCGAGCCGGGGGCCTTCGAGCTCGTCGTCGGAGTAGTACGGCTTGCGGTTGGGCGCGAGCTCCAGCTCCGAGCCGATCTCGGGGCGCGCGGCCGCTCGGTTGAAGAACCAGTAGACGACCCAGCCGATCGAGACGGTCAGCGTGATGACGATCGCGATCGTGGTCGGGACAGATGCCGCCAGCATGGCTCAGTGACCACCCTCTCCGCCGGTGATGCAGTGTGGGCCTTCGGCTTCCTGCCCGGTGGTGTTCGTGCCGATCGGCGGACCGTTGAAGACCACGCCGGTGTCGACGATGACGTTGCCACCGGCGATGGACACGCCGAAGCGGTCCAGGCCTCGCGGCGCAGGCCCAGCTTTCTTCTCGCCGACTCGGTCGTACTGCGAGCCGTGGCACGGGCACTCGAACCACTGCGAGCTCTTGCACTCGGGCACGCGGCAGCCCAGGTGGGGGCACTTCTGGTAGAGCGCGTTGATACCGGCCTCCATCCCGTTGAGCACCGGGCCGGGGTACACGGCTTGTGCCTTGGGCAAGGCGTCAGCGGGGTACTCGGTGAGCCAGGTGCGCGCCTCGGGCTTGTAGACGAACCCGCCCTCGGAGCGGATCTGCACGAGGAGCTCGTCGAGCTTGCCGACGTTCACCTTGGAGCCGAAGCCTCCGCCGGCGCGCGGCCACAAGAACCCGATCACCGCCAGCCCGAACGCTCCGAGGCCGACACTCATGAGCGTCACCGAGGCCCGGTTGAAGAACTGACGCCGCGTGACGCCGACGGTCTCGGGATCCGGCGGCACCCACGGTGCAGGGGCAGTCGGCTCGGCCTTGACGAGCGTGCCGGCGCGAGCCGCGGCGGCTGCCCGCTCCACCTCGGCACCGCTCGGTGGCTCCGGGAGCGACACGGTTTCGCGCCTCGCGGCGGCCCGGTCGCGCTGAACGGTCTCGCGCGACAGCGCACCCGCGCCGCGCACGTCGCTGCGGCGAGCCGCGGTCACGAGGACCACGGCCGCGAGCACGACCAGCACGGCGATGGCGATGGCTACAGAAGCAGCAGTGCTCATGTCGTCGAAGACCTCACAGCTCGAAGAACAGACCGTCGCGCCAGGGGAACGTGAAGTTGAACCCCGGACCCCGGAAGAACGACCCGATGATCACGAGCACCGCCCAGAACATGAGGAACAGCGTCATGAGCGAGGTCGCGACCTTGCGGTCCTCGGGCTTGTTCGACGGGTTGCGGTCGATGTAGGGGGCGAGCATCAAGGCGAACAGGCCGATGCCCGGGATCGTCACACCCGCCACCATGGGGTGGAACATGGTGAGCAGCTCCTGCAGCCCGAGGAAGTACCAAGGGGCCTTCGAGGGGTTGGGGGTCTGGTTGGGGTTCGCCAGCTGCAACAGCGGCGCGTTCACGAACACCGAGAACACGAACAGGAACGCCGTGCACGCGAGCGCTGCCACGAACTCGACGGCGAGCAGGTGGGGCCAGGTGTGCACCTTGTCGACCGGGGTGGCTTTCACGTCCTGGATGGAGCCGGACTTGACCACGGTCAGCAGGCGCTGGGTGTGGCCACCGGGCCCGGCGCCGATCGGCACGGCACCGGCCCCGGCCGGGGCCGCTGCCACCACACCTGCGACCTTGTCCGCCACGGCCACGGCGCCACCGGGCGCGGCCTCGCCGCCCTCGGACTTGGCTCGCGCCGCCCGGCTGCGCTCGAGCAGATGAGCCGGGATGCGCGACTCGGCGCCCGACTCGCTCGCCGCCGACTCGCCGCCGGCAGCGCCCTTGTCGGCCTCTGCCTTCTCGCGAGCGGCCTGCGCCCGCTTCAAGAGGTGCTCGGGGATCTCGGTCATGTCGTCGTCACGTCCTCTCGATCACCGGCTCACAGCGGCCCGGAGATGCCGCCGTCCTTGCGGACTCGCCAGAAGTGGATGGCCATGAAGATCACGATCACGACCGGGAGCATCAGCACGGGCAGCACGTACCACCGCAACAGGGTCTCGGGGCCGATCTCGACCCCACCGAGCAGCACGAAACGCACCTGCGAGCCGAACACGGGCGTGTAGCCCATCATGTTGGTGCCCACGGCGACGGCCCACAGCGCCAGCTGGTCCCAGGGCAGCAGGTACCCGGTGAACGACAACAGCAGGGTGAGGGTGAGCAGCACGACGCCGATCACCCAGTTGAACTCCCGCGGTGGCTTGTAGGCCCCGTGGTAGAAGACCCGCGCCATGTGCAAGAACACGCTCAGCACCATGAGGTGGGCACCCCATCGGTGCATGTTGCGCACGAGCAGGCCGAACGCCACTGACGTCTGCAGGTTCTTGATGTCGTTCCACGCCGCAGTCGCCTCGGGACGGTAGAAGAACATCAAGAAGATGCCGGTCACGGTGAGCAGGATGAACAAGAAGAAGCTCAAGCCCCCGAGGCACAGCGTGTAGCTCACCTTCACCGCGTGGCGCTTCACCTTCACCGGGTGCAGGTGGTACAGCACCGAGTTCATGATCACGTACGAGCGGTTCCGGGGGCTGTCGGTGTAGCCCTTCCGGAAGATCGAGCCCGGACGGAAGATGGAGTTCCAGGCCTGGCTGCCCTGCACCGCGTCGACGGTCTTTTGGACCCGATCCTTCAGCGTGGGGCGTGGCTGTTCGTCGATGGTCTTGGCCATGAGTCGGTGCTGTCTCCTAGAACCGCATGCCGTAGGCGTAGCCGTGGTTGTTGGTGCGCATGTGTGTGTCCCCCGTGGTCGGGGGCGCCCCGACCTTGCCGAGGATGATGACGCCGGTGGGGCAGCGGTCGACACACAGGGCGCACCGCGTGCAGACGTCGTCATCGATGATGAACATCACATGGTCGTTGGGGTCCTGGCCCGGCTGCTCGGTACCGGTCGCCTCGACGACGGCGTCGGGCGTCACCATGTGGATGCACTTCCAGGGGCAGATGTCGACGCAGCCCTCGCACATGATGCACTCGGACTGATCGATGTGGATGAACTGCTTGGGCTTGACCGCCTTGGTCAGGTAGTCGGCGTCCACCTCGACGAGGGTGTACTCGTCGGTGAACGGCATCATCGGCGGGTTGGCGTCGGTGCGTGCCATGGTCAGGCCTTCCTCACGAGCGGACGGCCGTAGGTCGAGCGCTCCAGCTCGGCCGCTGCCGCTTTGGTGCCACGCTTCTGCCACCAGCTCCAGATCCAGATGTTGAGCCCGAGGAAGAACCCGTACAGCACCACCACGAGCACGTCGCCGACCTGGAGGTAGTTGATGTCGAACGGGAAGCTGCCGCCTTGGGCCTGCGACTTGAAGATGCCGCCGGGACCGTAGAGCAGCTTGTCGCTCTGCCATCCGAGCTCGTTCTGGACGTGGACCAGCCACTGGTGCGGCACCACGCCGTAGGCCAGGAACATCACGAAGAAGATGTACGTGGCGCCGACCATGGCCTCGCCCCACGACACGGGCGTGCCGAGTTTGCGCCGCTTGCCGTACGGGATGACCGCGAACGTCAAGACGAGGGTGAGCGCCAAGGAGAACAAGAACGCTTGGTTCATCCCGGGCCAGGCGAGGATGTCGATTGCCAGCATGGGTGCCGGTGAGCCCTTCTATGTGAAACTGCTCACGAACTGTAGTCGCCGGTGCTGCGTCGCGACCCAACCCGTCGCTCGGCTGCAGACCATCAAATGTCGGGTCTAGCACGCCCGGCGGGTCCGTTCACCACGTTGTGCGATCGTGCACGGCGTGGCAGTCGTCACCGGGCGATCGTCACCTGCGGAAGATTCGGATGCGCTCGGCCGATCCCTCTAAGGTGGGCGGACGGATCGGTCCGTCGCGACCGGAGCGCACGGCCCTGAAAGGACTCGTTCGTGACCGAGATTCCCGAGCACCTCCTGAAGCGCTCGCGTGAGCGGCGCGCAGCGATGGGTGGCGCACCCGCCGAGGGCGGTGAGGCGTCGGCCGCCGTGCCGGCCAAGGCCGAGCCGGCGGCGCCGGCCGTCGCGCCTGCGACGCCCGCCCGGACCGAACCCGCCGCTCCACCGCCACCCAAGCCCGACCCGCCCTACGTGGCGGCCGCCAAGCAGCGCCAGCGCATCCCGTACTGGGCGATGGCCACCCTCGCGCTGCTGCCGGTGTTCTTGTTCATGTACGTGCGTGGCCTCACCCCGTCCGAGGCCGAGGCGGCCGGGCCGATCGCAGTCGGCATCGAGGTGTATGCGTCGTGCTCGAGCTGCCACGGCGCCGCCGGACAAGGTGGCGCCGGACGGCCGCTCAACAACGGCGAGGTCCTGAAGACCTTCCCTCACATCGAGGACCAGCTCAACTTCGTCTACGCCGGCACCGAGGCCTACGAGGCAGCGGGGGTGTCTCCCTACGGCGACCCCAACCGCGAAGGCGGCGCGCACGCGCCGCGCTCGTACAACGGCAGCCCGATGCCGGCCCAGGGGGCCAGCTTCGGCGGGGCGCTGACCGAGTACGAGATCCTCGGCGTCGTGTGCCACATCCGCTACGACCTGAGCGGGGCCGACCCGGCTGGCGAGTACGCCGACGAGTACGCCGAGTGGTGCTCGGAGGAGTCGGAGATCTTCGCCGGTCTGCAAGACGGCAGCCTGACCTTCGACACCATCGAGGGACTCGGCACCCAGCCCCGGCCCGGCACGCCCGCCGGCGAGTCGATCGGCGAGTAGCCACTGGCGCACGCACGCGAGTACGACGTCGTCGTCGTCGGGGGCGGACCGGCGGGTTCGGCGGCCGGATGCTGGCTCGCCCGCCACGGCCACGACGTGGCGATCGTCGAACGGCAGCGGTTCTGGCGCCCGAAAGCGTGCGGCGACACGCTGAGCCCCCGGGCGGTTCGCCAGCTTCACGACCTGGGGCTCGACGCGGCCCTGACCGGGCTGGCGCGAACCGAGGGTATCCGCCTCGTGGTCGAGGGTCGCACGGTCGAGGTGCCGTGGCCGACCCATCCCGAGCTCCCCGCCCACGGTCACGTAGTGCGCCGCGATCGGCTCGACTCGATCCTCGCGGCGAACGCCGCCGCGGCGGGTGCCACCGTGCTCGAAGGACACGACGCCCTGGCGCCGGTGCTGGAGCGGGGCTTCGTCCGGGGGGCGGTGGTGCAGCCGACTGACGGCGGACCCCCCGTCGAGGTGCCGGCTCGGTACGTGCTCGTCGCCGATGGGGCGGCCAGCCGGTTCGGCCGGGCGCTCGGCACGTTCCGGACCCGGGACTGGCCCTTCGCGACCGCCATCCGCTCGTACTGGCAGTCCCCCCGTCACGCCGAGACCTGGATCGAGGCCGAGCTCGAGCTGACCGACCGGGAGGGCACCCCGCTGCCCGGCCACGGGTGGGTCGCGCCGGTCGGTGATGGCACCGTGAACGTCGGGATCAGCTTGCTCTCGCCCGCGGGCGAGACCAGATCGGTCAACCCCGCACACCTGCTCGACGAGCACGTCCGGCGGGTGGCCGAGCGCTGGGGACTCGATCCGTCCCGACCCACCGAGACCCCCGCCTCGGGGCGCGTGCCGATGGGCGGCTCGGTCGGGCCCAAGGCGGGTCCCACCTACCTCGTCGTCGGCGATGCCGCCGGCAGCGCGAACCCCTTCACCGGAGCCGGGATCGAGTACGCGCTCGAGACCGGCCGGATGGCGGCCGACGTGCTGCACGAGGCCCTCGCTGCCAACGACCCCACCGTGCTGCAGCGCTACTCGGCGATGCTCGACGCCGAGTACGGGCAGTACTTCAAGGTGGCCCGGCTCACCAGCGCCCCCATGTCGCGCTCGTGGGGCAGAACCGCCCGCCCCACGAGGGGCTCGCGCGGGTCGCGGGCCGTCCCGGGTTGCTGCGCCAGATCACGCGCCTCGGCGTTCGCAGCGACGCCTTCGGCGAGTGGGCGGTACGCATCACCGCCAACCTGCTCCGGCCACACCGACTCGGTCCCGCCGAGGTGACCTACCGGGTGGCCGCCGCCCTGGCCCGACTGGCGCCGAGCGCCTGAGGGCAGGCGCTCACGCTGCGACTCACCCGGTGCAGCGGACCGCCGACACCTCGCCGGCTTCGAGGTCGAACAGCGTGACGTGCGCGGTCCCGATGCGCTCGACGAAATCCCGCAGCGAGGTGGTCTCGACGCCACAGCGTCGCGCCACGACCGACAGCAGCGGCACCTCCCAACCGTTGAGCAGCCGGGCCCAGGTGACGCCGTCGAGCAGCTCCACCATGGGCGGGAGCGGGTACAGGTCGTCTTCGATCACGTCGGCGGGCAACAGGCTGAACCAGACCACGGCGTCGCCGAGCAGGTCGGCGGCGAACACACAGCCCCCGATCTCGGCGACCGCGTCGCACGTCGACTCGCCAAGGATCCCGTCGGCGAGCAGGAGTCGGCGCCCGTCCGCCAACACGATCACTGCTTCACCCTCGACCTGGCCATCGGCCAGCGAGAACCCAGCCGGGTCGTCGAAGCCCACGACCCGCTGGATCGTGTCGAGACGTCGAGGTCTCGGAACGGGATCCTCTGCGGTGACGAGAGGAGTGGCGCCTCTGCGATCGACCACTGCGGCCAGACCGACGGCCAAGGCCACCACCGCCGCCACCGCCGCCCAGAACCGGAGGCTGAAGAACTGCCGCATCCGGCCCTGAGCGTACGGCCTCAGGCCTCGAGCCCACGGTCGGCCAGCTCGGCCACGACCCGCGCCGCCCGGGCAGCCCGCTCCCCCAGCTCGGCCAGCACGTCGTCGTCGTGTCCCATGCCGACGAACAGGGCCTCGTACGCGCCAGGCGCCAACGCGACGCCCTCGGCCAGCAGCGCATGGAACAACCGGGCGTAGAGCGCTTCGTCGGTGCGCTTGGCCCCCTCGAAGTCGGTCGGCACGGACGGCGACAGGTGGATGCCCACGAGCGTGCCGACCACGGGGAACTGGGCCGTGAGGCCCGCCGACGCGCAGGCGTCGCGCAACAGCGCGGCGAGGTGGCGGGCTCGAGCGGCGAGCTCGGTGTAGACGTCCTCGCTCAGCTCGTCGAGTGCTGCGAGCCCGGCAGCTGTCGCCAGTGGGTTCCCCGAGAGGGTGCCGGCGTGGAACACCGGCCCGAGGGGCGAGAGGTGCTCCATGACGTCGGCCCGTCCACCGACGGCACCGATCGGCAACCCTCCACCGATGACCTTGCCGAAGCAGGTGAGGTCCGGGCGCACGTCGTACTTCGCCTGCGCGCCGCCGGTGCCCAGACGGAACCCGGTGATCACCTCGTCGAAGATGAGCAGTGCACCCACCCGGTCGCACTCGGCCCGCAGGCCCTCCAGGAAGCCGGGGACGGGGGCCACCACCCCCATGTTCGCCGCGACGGGCTCGACGATCACCGCCGCCACTTGGTCGTCGAGCTCGGGCACCACGTTGTACGGCACCACCATCGTGTGGGCCACCGCCTCGGGCGGCACGCCGGCGGTTCCGGGCAGCCCGAGCGTGGCCACCCCGCTGCCACCCGCTGCGAGCAGCGCGTCGGTGGCGCCGTGGAAGTTGCCGTGGAACGTGACGATGCGCGACCGGCCGGTGGCGCCACGGGCGAGCCGCACGGCTGTCGAGGTGGCCTCGGTGCCCGAGTTCATCAACCGCACCCGCTCGCACGACGGCACGCGCTCGACGATGGCCTCGGCCAGCTTCATCTCCCGCGGCGTCGGCGCACCGTACGAGGTGCCGTCGGCGGCGGCAGCCCGCACCGCCGCCGTGATCGTGGGGTGGGCGTGGCCCAAGATGACGGCGCCGTAGCTCTGGACGAGGTCGACGTAGCGACGCCCCTCGACGTCGAACACGTACGGACCCTCGGCCCGGGCGACCACGTACGGCGTGCCCCCAACGGCGCGAAACGCTCGGATCGAGGAGTTCACACCACCGGGGATCACGCGCTGGGAGCGCTCGAACAGCGCAGCGCTGGAGGCGACGCCTGCGCCCCGGCACAACACGGGCGTGCAACCGGCCTGCGGGCAGCGCTGCGGGTCGCAGAAGGGGATCGTGCTCACGACCCGGCCTCTCGCTCGGCGAACCAGCGGGCGAGGTAGGTGAGCACGATGTCGGCGCCAGCTCGTTTGATGGCCGTCAGGTGCTCGAGCGCCACGACGTCGTGGTCGATCCAGCCGTTGGCGGCAGCGGCCTGGATCATCGAGTACTCACCGCTCACGTGGTACGCGGCCACCGGCACGTCGACCCGCTCGCGCACGGCCCGGATGACGTCGAGGTAGGCGAGCGCCGGCTTCACCATCACGATGTCGGCCCCTTGGTCGACGTCGGCGAGCACCTCGACGAGTGCTTCACGGGCATTGCGCCAGTCCTGCTGATAGCCCTTGCGGTCGCCACCACCGGCGATCTCCACGCCCACCGCGTCCCGGAACGGGCCGTACAGGCCCGAGGCGTACTTGGCCGAGTAGGCGAGGATGCCCACATCGCAGCGACCGGCACCGTCGAGGGCGGCGCGAATGGCGCCGACCTGACCGTCCATCATCCCCGACGGCGCCACGACGTGCGCGCCGGCCTCGGCTTGCGCGAGCGCCGCCCGACAGTAGATCTCGAGCGTGGCGTCGTTGTCGACCTCACCTCGGGAGTCGAGCACGCCGCAGTGGCCGTGGACGGTGTACTCGTCGACGCACAAGTCGGCCATCAGAACCATACGGTCGCCGAGCTCGGCCCGCAGCTCGGCGAGCGCGACCTGCACGATCCCATCGGGCCGATAGGCACCCGAGCCGATCTCGTCTTTCTCGGCCGGCACCCCGAACACGATGAGGCCCGGCACGCCGAGCTCGGCCAGCTCACGAGCCTCCCGGCGCAAGCTCGCGAGGGTGTGCTGCACGACGCCGGGCAGCGACGGGATCGGCTCGGGCTGCGCGATGCCCTCTCGCACGAACAGGGGCGCCACGAGGTCGCGCACATCGAGCCTGGTCTCCGCAACGAGGTCGCGCAGCGCGGCCGTGGCGCGGCGCCGTCGCGGCCGGGCGGCGGGAAAGGGAGCGGGCATGGCTGGGATCCTAGGCAGCGGCTCTGCCGGAGCCCTCCCCTCGGCTCGGTCGCCGGGTAGCGTGCGGCGTCGATGCCGGTGTACGCAGAGCTCTCGGCCAACGAGGTCGTCGTGGCCCCTGGCAGCGAGGAGCAGCTGCGGTTGCTGGTCCGCAACCTCGGTGACGCCACCGAGTCGTTCGTGGTGGTCCCACTCGGCATGTGCTCGGGCTGGACGCTGGTCGATCCACCCAACATCACGCTGTTCGCGGGTGAGGAGCAGACGCTGTCGATCACGCTCCGTCCACCGCGCTCGCCGGGCGTGACGGCCGGGCTGACCGGCCTCACCCTGCGTGTGGTGCCCCACGGCGCACCTGACGAGGCCGCCACGGTCGAGGCGGTGGTGCGGGTGCTCGCCTTCAGCGAGCGACGCGTGACGATCCTGCAGCCGGTCCTGCGCGCGCGGCGGACAGCCACCTACGACCTCGTGGTGGAGAACCTCGGCAACGAGCAGGCCACGTGCCGGCTGCACCTCGAGGACGACACAGGCCGGCTGACGGGTCGCTGCGAGCCGCCTTCGATCGGCATCGAGCCCGGCATGAACGCCGCTGCCCAGGTCCGCGTTCGCACCCGCCGGCGGCGGTGGCGGGGCGGCACCACGGCGCTCTCGTTCGCGGTGGAGGCCACGCAAGAGGGCAAGCCGAGGGCATCGGCCACCGGTACGTTGCTCCACACCCCGGTGCTCTCGACGCAGGTCGTGGCCCGCCTGGCTGCGGCCGTGGTCGCCCTGGGTCTCGCCGTGGCCGCTTGGACGTGGGTGGTGCGCCCGGCGCTCGACGACGCTGCGGCGGACGCAGTCGACGACCGGATCGCCGAGCTGGTCCCAACGGCTCCGGTGCCCACCGCCGGTCCGAGCGGGACCGTCGTGACGGTGCCCGACGGTGGCCCGGCACCGACCGCGCCGCCCGACGACGACGCCGGCGCGCTGGCCTTCCGCCTGGCACCGACGGCCGCCCTGGGCGAGACCGGCACGCAGGAGTACCTCGTTCCCGAGGGGCACCGGATGGAGATCACCGACGTCGTCCTGCAGAACCCTCAGGGGGACCAGGGTCGGGCGGTGTTGAGTCGGGGCGGCGAGGTGCTGCTGTCGTGGAACCTGGTCAACGTGCTCGGTGACGACCTCAAGCAGTTCGTGACCCCCCTCGCGGCCGCCGGCGGCGAGGCGGTGAGCTTCACCATCACGTGCTCGGCCGTTGGCGACCCCACGGCTGCGGCCTGCACCCCGAGCGTGTCGATCTCGGGACGGCTGGTCGCCGGCTGAGGGCTGCGCTCGCTCAGCGGCTGCGTCCAGGGAACAGTGGTACCGCTGGCGACGTCGTCGTGCGCGCCAGCACGGTGACCGCGGCCCAGGCCGGCGCCACCTCACCCGCTGGGTCCGACGCCACCAGCAGACGCTGTCCCGTGCGCTCGTTCGACGAGAGTGGCAGCTGCGCCCGGAACGTGCCGGCTGCATCGGTGAGCACCGTCGCCGTCCGCCCGGTGCCGTCGGCCCACGACAGGACCACCAGGCTCGACGGGGCGAACCCACCACCCACCGCCTCGAGGACCTGGCCGACTTGCACGACCGGACGAGCGAGCAGCACAGACCGGAAGCGTCCCTGGCCAGCCAGAATGGCGCTGGTGCGGCTGCCTTCGACCGTGGTGGCCGTCACCAGGGCCGTGCGCAGCCCGTCGTCGAGCGGGCGGAAGACGACCTCGACCGTGCAGGAGGCACCCTGGGCGAGGGCCACACCGCTGCACCGGTCGGACACCACCTCGTAGTCGCCCGGGTGCAGGCCCGACAGGGACACACTGGCCACTCGGGTGTCGAAGAAGCCCACGTTGGAGATCTTCACCGTCACCGGCTCGGACGCCGAACCGACCTCGGCCGTGCCGAGGTCGGCACCGGCGGGATCCGCCGACAGCAGCGGCTCACCACCGGCTCCCACGACGAGCGCGCTGGCCGCCGAGGCGCCGAATCCCTCCTCAGCGACCGTGATGGTGGCCGCGGCCGGGCCCTCGGCCACGGGGATGAACACCACGTGAACCGTGCAGGAGTCACCCGGGACCACGACGGCGCCCGCGGCGCAGGTCCCGCCCGTGACCATGAACGCCGGGTCCGACGACGTGACCGTGACCGGACGGAACGACGACGCACCCCGGTTCGTCAGCACCACGAACCACTCGGTCGAAGGCCAGTTGACCGGGACCGAGCCGACGTCGAGCGTCGGCATCGACACGTCGGCGGGCAAGGTGGCCGACACCACCTGGGCCGGGACCTCGGGGGGCACCCCCGGGGCGAGCTGCACGGCGCCGGCCGACTCGAAGGTGACGACGCGTCCGGTGTCGGAGATGCTCGGCGCCCGGTGGGCACCGACAGCAGGGGTCGCGCCGTCGGGCAACAGGGCGAGTCGGCGCAGCACACCGGTCCCGAGATCGGCGAGCACGATGTCGCCGTACGTCGGGTCGGTGGCGAACGTGGTGGCGGTCGGCAGCAGGTTGCGCGCCCGCGTGACGAAGACCACGGCGTGACCGTCGGCGGCGATCTTCGGTTGGGACGAACCGGCGTCGCCGGCCTCGAGGGGCGAGTCGGGGCCGTCGGACGCTCGGCCGCTCGCGAGACGGAACGACGTCGGCTGGGCGGTACCGAGCTCGTCGAAGGTCCGCTCAGCGACGACGACCTGACCCACGCCGCAGGAGGACCCCGAGCAAGCCGGGTAGTTCGCTGCGACCAGCACGGTGGAGGTGGTGGTGAACGCGATGCGACGGCCGTCCGACGAGATCGACGGCTGTGACGCCACGCCGGTTTCGGCCGCCCCGGGCAGAGCAGACACCACGGTGACGTCGTCGAGCTCGCGGTCCCACACGTAGACCTGAGTCGGCGGCACACCGTCGACCGGAGCGGCCCAGCTCGGACGCTCGGAGTCCGCGTCGGCGTCGGAGGTGAACGCCACGAACCGCCCCGAACCGGACACCGCCGGCTCGGTCTGCCCGACGTACTCGGCCCCGGCCGTCGGACGAGCGTCCGGGAGGCCGGGCACCGGCCGGGCGCGGCCGGGTTCGCCGACCGGCACGGTCAGGTCGACGACGGACACCTCGCGTGGCCACGCAGCCGGGTCCCAGGGATCAGCCGGGGCCGTGTAGGCCACCACCGTGCCATTCGACGACACCGAGGGGGTGACGTCGGGATCGACGCGGTTGAGGGCATCGCCCGAGCCCTGCGAGGACACGAGCTCCCACGCCTCGTCACCTCCGCATTCGGCGAGCTGGGTCCGGTAGACGTCCCACCGGCTCGCCGTGTCGTCGTCACGGAACAGATCGAGTGCGAGCTCGGTGATGACCGTGACCGAACAGCCGTCAGCGCTGAGCACGGGGTGGCGGCTCTCGCCGGCCCGCACGCCGGGCGCGAGCGCCGTGAGCTCACGCAGGGTCCCGGCCTCGCGGTCGCGCAGGTAGATCGTGCTCGCTCGCTGGTCGGTCTGGTCGACCGGCCGGCCGACGAACACGACGAGGCGACCATCGCCCGACACCGAGGGGTGTGCTCCCCCGATCGCGGTGGACGGGGTCGCCCCACGCGCCGAATCGACCGTGATGCCGCTGATCGTCGAGCGTGCCCCAGCGACCGATGACGACCACGCGCCCACTGCAGCGGGCACGGCCACGGCGACCGCGGTGGCGGCCACCACGAGCCAGCTCGGGCTGCGTCGGTTCTTCGTGTCCCTCATCGGTCGTTGCGATCCGTTCCCGCGCCAGACGACACCCTACCGGTTCGTGCGCAGTGCTGCCTCGAGCGCTGCGACCACGCCGTCGAGGGAGTGATCGGCGGCGACATGGGTCACCTTGAGCCCCGCCCGCGCCGCGACCCGCGCCGTCACCGGCCCGATCGCGACCACGACCGGGGGCGTCCACGTGCCGACGGCGCTCGCCCACGCCTCGGCGGTGGAGCCCGAGGTGAACGTGACGGCGTCGGCGCTGCGGGCCTCAGGCGGCAAGGTGACGGCCGAGACAGCGAGGGTGCGGTAGGCGACCACGGCATCGACCTGCCAACCGCGGTCGCGCAGCTGGTCGGCCACCACGCTCCGGGCTCGGTCCCCCTGGACGAGCAGCACCCGCCCGGGCCCGTCGGGGAGCTCGGCGAGCAGTCCTTCGGCGACCTGGCGACGGGGCACCAGATCGACCGCCCGACCGAGGGCGTCGGCCGTGGCCGCTCCGACCGCAGCCAGCCGCGGGCGACCGGGCGGTCGGGTCGCCAGCGCGTCCCGAACCCGACGAGCACCGTTGGGCGAGGTCACCACGACCCAGTCGTACCGGTCGAGCCGTGCGAGTGCCGCTGCGAGCGCGGCGCCACGATCATCGGGGTCGGCGATCTCGATGAGCGGTACCTCCACGACGGTGGCGCCACGTTCGACCAAGGCTCGCACGAGCGGGCCAGCCTGCTCGGCCGCTCGCGTCACCACGACCCGACGTCCGGCGAGCGGGCTCGCGCTCACGGTCCGGAGACGCCCTGGTGATCGTCTCGGGCCACGGCGCGAGCCTCGTCGGCCGAACGCGGGCACGCCAACCACCCCTTGCGCGATCCTCGGGGCCCGGACAGGTAGCGCCACGCGTCGGCACCGGCGGCGTGGAACCCGACCGGCAGGGAGCACCCCGAACCGAGCTCGGCCAAGTACGCCCGCTCGAGCTCCACCGCGTCACGGGTCGCGCCATGGTCGACCGAGGCGAGCACGTCGCGCGCGATCAGGTCGTCGGACCGACACTCGACCGCGACGCACCCTTGCCCGACGGCGGGCACCATCTGGTCCGGATCGAGCACCTCGGCGATGCGATCCGTGAGCCCGAGCACCTCGAGCGCCGCGACAGCCATCACGATGGCACCGTCGTCGGGCACCTTCGACAGACGGGTGCCGATGTTGCCGCGCAGCTCCACGAACCGAAGGTCGGGCCGCAGCTCGGCGAGCTGGGCTCGCCGGCGCACCGAGCCGGTCGCCACCACCGCGCCGACGCCGAGGTCAGCGAGCGATCGTCCGACGAGTGCGTCGCGAGGATCGCGTCGCGGGCAGAAGGCCCCGATCACCAGCCCCGGGGCGGGCACAGACGGCAGGTCCTTCGCGCTGTGCACGGCGAGCTCGGCCCGGCCGTCGAGCACGGCACGCTGCACCTCTTTCACGAACACGCCCTGCCCCCCCATCTCGTGGAGCGGCACGTCCTGACGCAGGTCGCCGGTGGTCTCGACCGCCACCAGCTCCACGGCGACCGTCGGGTGGCACCGCTCGATCGTGCGGGCCACCTGCTCGGCCTGCGCCCACGCCTGCGCGCTGGAACGGGTGGCGATGCGCACCGCGACCATGCAGGTCAGAGCAGATCGAACAAGTCGCGCACCGCGGCCGCGTTGCGCTCGCCCCGAGGTGTGCCCGCATCCTCCTTCAGTCGCACCGACGCCTCGTGCAGCAACTTGGCCACGATGCCCTTCGTCAGGGCTTCGACCGCCTCGCGCTGGGCCGGGCTGAGCCCGTCGAGGCGCCGCGCGAACCGTTCGAGTTCGGCTCGACGCACGGCCTCGGCACGCTCGTGCATCTGCGCCACCAGCGGGGCTGCCTGTCGAGCCGCGGCTTCGAGCACGAAGCGCTCGACCTCCTCGGCGACGATCCCGCGCACCGCAGCGGCCTCGGCAGCGCGGGCTTGCTGGCCGTGGGCTGCCCAGTCGCGCAGGTTGTCGAGGTCGAGCAGGGTGACGCCGGGCAGCGACGCCACCGAGCCGTCGACATCGCGGGGCACGGCGATGTCGACGATGAGCAGCGGACGACCGTCCCGGCGACCCAAGGCGTGCGCGACCAGGTCGTGGTCGATGATGGTGGTGCCCGCCCCCGTGCAGGTGAGCACGACGTCGGCCTCGACCAGCGCGTCGGGCAGCTGGGCCAGCGGGCGCACCTCGCCGCCCACCCGTCGGGCGAGCGCTCGCGCTTTGGCCACCGTGCGGTTGACCACGCTCACGCCCGCCGTGCCCGCCGCAGCGAGCGCCACCGCCACACCCTCGCCCATCTCGCCCGCGCCCACCACGAGCACCCGGCGGTCGGCCAGCTCGCCGAGGCGCTCCCGGGCCATCTCCACGGCTGCGTAACTGACGCTGGCGGTGTGACGGCTGATGTCGGTCTCGGTGCGGGCCCGCTTGCCGGTCTCGATCGCGTGGCGGAACAGCAGGTTC
>FWPV01005101.1_pt1 | contig 26661 bp, 27 predicted proteins | sample 2228371 | NCBI WGS metagenome assembly FWPV01 (sample SAMEA103939776, study PRJEB20133) | metagenome
CCGAATCAATGCCATGATGCGAGATCAGAGCGAGTGGAACATGACGCCAGTCACACGTTAAAAAAGACAGTTGCTCCTACAGCTCGGCGGTGTAGGAGGCCCGCCCCGGGCCGATCATGGCTCGCTAGCAGGGCCGCGATAAGCCCGCTCCTATTTCCCCTCGCGCCGCCCTTTGTTCTTCGCCAGCCGGCGCTCCCGCTTCTCCTTCAGGTGCTCCATCAGCGACTTGGTGTTGCGCCGCTGCTCAGGCTGGTAGGGGTTCTCGTCCGTCTTGAACTCCAGCCGCACCGGGGTGGCGTACAGCTTGAACTGGTCGCGGAAGAACTTTTCCAGATAGCGCTTGTAGGCCCCCGGCAGGCGGTCGGTCTGCTTGCCGTGGATGACGATGGTGGGCGGGAAGCGGCCGCCCTGGTGGGCGTAGCGCAGCTTGATCCGGCGTCCGTTGACCAGGGGCGGCTGGTGTTTGAACTGCGCCACCTCGAGCGCCTCGGTCAGTTTCGGTGTGGCGAGTTTGATGCCGGCCGAGGCGTGCGCCTTCTCCACCTTGTCCATCAGCAGGCCGACGTTGGAGCCGTGCAGGGCGGAGATGAACAGGGTCTCGGCGTAGTCGACGAAGGCCAGGCGGCGGTCGAGCTCGGCCTTGACCCGCTCGCGGTGGTCGGGCGTCAGGCCATCCCATTTGTTGACCGCGACGATCAGGGCGCGGCCGCGCTCGATGACGAAGCCGAGCAGGTGCAGGTCCTGGTCGACGATGCCCTCGCGTGCGTCCAGCACCAGCACCACCACCTGCGCGGCGTCGATGGCCTGCAGGGTCTTCACCACGCTGAACTTCTCGATCATGTCGTTCACCCGGCCGCGCCGACGCACGCCGGCGGTGTCGATCAGGGTGACCGGCTTGCCGTGGTGCTCGAACGGGATGAACACCGAGTCGCGCGTGGTGCCCGGCATGTCCATGGTCACCATCCGCTCCTCGCCGAGCAGGCGGTTGACCAGGGTGGACTTGCCGACGTTCGGGCGGCCGATGATGGCGACCTTCATCCCGGCGGCGTCGATGGCGTCGTCGTCCATGGCCTCGGGGGGAGGGGGCAGCTGGGCGAGGACGCGCTCGGTCAGGCCCTGCAGGCCGCGGCCATGGGCCGCGACGAGGCGCACCGCCTCGCCAAGGCCCAGGACGCTGAATTCAGCCAGCACGCTGGCCTCGTCCGCGCCGTCCATCTTGTTGGTGACCAGCAGGATGGGCTTGTTCTTGCGCCTAAGCTGCTCCGCCACCTGCTCGTCGGCGGCGGTGAGCCCCGCGCGCGCGTCGACCAGGAACAGCACCACGTCGGCCTCGTCCACCGCACGCCAGGTCTGCTCGGCCATGCGCGCATCGAGCACGGCCTCCTCGCCGGACAGGCCGCCGGTGTCGATGACGATGACCTCGCGATCGCCGAGGCGTGCGCTGCCGTACTTGCGGTCGCGGGTCAGGCCGGGCAGGTCGGCGACGAGGGCGTCGCGCGAGCGGGTCAGCTGGTTGAAGAGGGTGGACTTGCCGACGTTGGGGCGGCCCACCAGGGCAATGACGGGTTTCATGCGTGGATTCGCTCGGTACGCGCCGGGGGATGTCCGGCGCCATGTCGTGGATTATGCGGCATGAATGTTCAGTCCATGCCGTCGGAATTCAATGGTGGGGCCAGCACATCCTCCAGCACCATCGGTCGGCCCGAGAGGGTCAGGGCACCGTCCCACAGGGTGAGGGCGCCGCGCAGCATGGTGTCATCGTCCACCAGGATGTGCTGTTCCTCGAGGGCGGACAAGAGGCGCTCCGCCCCCGCTGTATCCTGCACCCAGCGGCTGGCGCAAAGCAGTTGCACGGCCACGGGGCGCGCCAGACCGAGGCGCAGGTCCAGGTGCAGGCGGCGCAGGCCGGTCGGGGCATCGCGGCCGCGCAGCAGGCCTTCGAGATCGAGCCGGCCGGAGGGCTGCTCGAGGGCGAGGCGCTCCAGCAGGATCTCGCCCTCCCCCAGCGCGAGGCCGAGGCGGTCCAGCTGACGACGCAGGCGCGGCGGGTCGTTCAGGCGCAGGGCTCGCCGATCAAGGCTTGCTCGCAGGGCGGTCCAGTTCACGTCTCGCCAGCGCATGGCCGCATCCAGCTTGCCTAAGGTCTGGCCGCCCCGCACGCCGGTCCAGCGCAACTCCAGCCGGTCCCGGTCTCCCAGGGTCAGGTCCAGCCAGGGCTGTTCGATCAGCCAGGCCCCGTCGCCTCGCCCGAGGGCTGCGCGCCGGGCATCCAGTCCGATGACGCCGGCCAGCCTGCCTTCCTGCCTTTCCAGCCTCAGCCGCAGGTCCACTTCGGCCAGGCGCACCTCGCCCCAGCTGGAGTTGAGCACCAGGCCGGGCAGGCGGGTCTCGCCGATCAGGCTTGCCAGATCGCGGCGGAATCCATCCTCGGATTCCGCCCTTCGGGGGGCTCCTTGCGGCGCCCCAGCGCCGTCCCGGACGGCGTTGCTCTTGATCCACACCTCGCCCAGCTTGTCGCTGGTCTTGCCCGTCAGGCGCCAGAGACACAGCCGGGTGCGGCCGAGCAGGTCGATTTTAAGGCGCAGTTCGAGCCGCTCGCCCGGCGGGAAGGGCACGATCCCGCCCTGCTCCGGCCAGGGAATGCGGGCCGCAAGCCAGCCGAAGCCCCCCTCGCCCAGCCAGGGGCCGTGGCGCAGGTTCACCTCGAGGGCGACGGGATCGCGCAGTCCCGCGTGCGTGAGCAGGATCCTCGCCCGGGCATCCCGCCAGCCCCGCGCATAGGCTTCGAGGGTTGCCTGCGTCTGCAGATTTCGGGACAGCTCGGCCAGCACGCCGGGCAGGGCCTGCTCCGCGAGCTTGCCGGTCTGGCGCGGCGCAAGCCAGGCGAGCAACGCCAAAAGCAGAAGCCCCCAGAGCGGCAACGCCCAGGGGGCCAGGAAACGAGACTTCGACACGGCAAATCGGACGAGCGGGGACGGCCTCAGGGCGTCCGGCGGGCGCTCACGGCGACCAGCTTGCCATCGCGGCCCTGCACGTACAGGCGCTCGCCGTCGGTGCGCGGTGCAGCGGTCAGCGCGCTGCTGACCGGGCGCAGGCGGGCCAGCAGGCGGCCGTCCTCGGCCGACAGCCAGTGCAGGTAGCCCTCGCGGTCACCCACCACGACCATGCCGTCGGCCAGGGCCGGGCCGGTCACGCCGCGGTGCAGCAGGGCCTCCTGGGTCCACAACGACTTGCCGCTGCGCTTGTCGATGGCCATCACCGCGCCACGCGCGTCGGTCAGGTAAAGCGTCCCTCGGTCCTGCGCCAGGTCACTGAATCCGGACAGATCGCGCGCCCAGAGGGTCTGGGTGGTGGCGGTGTCGATCGCCACCAGGCGGCCTTGGTAGGCCAGTGCATAGATCACGCCGCGATCGAGCAGTGGGGTGCTGTCCACATCCACCATGCGCTCCACCTCGGAACGGCCCTTGGGCAGCGCGACGTTGACGGTGAACAGCTTGCGCCCGTTGGCCAGGGCGTAGGCGGTCAGTTCGCCGTTGTCGAAGCCGGCAATGACGGCGTCCTCGAGCAGTAGCGGGCGACCGGTACCCTGGAGGGAGAGCGGCGGCACCGGGCGGGTGTCGGCCCACAGGCGTTCGCCGTTCGTCGCGTCGAGCACCAGCAGGCGGCCATCGGCCCCGCGCAAGGCGACGCGTTCGGCCCCGACCACGGCCGGGGCGTAGGCCAGACTGCCGGTCTCCACGCGCCAGCGCGGCTCGCCGCTGGCGAGGTCCAGTGCCGCCAGTTCGCCCCTGCGGCCGTTGACCAGCACCAGCCCCATGCCGCCGCCCACGCCGCCACTGACGGCGAAGCCGACCTCGCGCCGCCAGCGCAGGGCACCACTGGCGGCGTCGAAGGCGCTCACCTGGCCGCGCGCGTCCACCGCGACCACCAGGCCTTCGGCGACGAACGGGGTCAGGCTGAGCAGCCCGCTGCCATCCGCGCTGCCGATGGATGCGGACCAGGCCTCGCGCGGGGTGAAGCTCGCCTGGAAGTCGGTCAGCTTGGCCGGCGGCTCGACATGGTCACGCTTGCCGCTGCAGCCTCCCAGGGCGACCGCGAGGGCAAGGAGCCCCATGGACAGCCATTCAGTTCGTTTGCACAGGCGCGCCATCAGTGGAGCCTCCCAGATCATCACGCTTGATTCGGATCAGGCCGGTCTCCTGCCCCAGCAGGGCGGCCTGGGCCAGCGCCGCGTCATAGGCCTTGCGCGCCTCGTCCAGCCTTCCCTGCGACACCAGCACGTCGCCGCGGAGGGTGTCGGCCTCGGCACGGAAGGCGTCCGGCAGCTTGCCTTCGAGCTGCTTCAGGGCCGCCTCGGCATCGCCCGCGCCCCACTGCAGGCGCGCGAGGCGCAGGCTGGCGAGGGTGCGCACCGACTCGTCCCGCGCATGGGCGGTCAGGTGCTGCAGGCGGGCGCGCGCGGCGTCCGCCTGACCGCCCTCGGCCTCGATGCGCGCGAGCGCAAGCCCGGCAAGGTCGGCGTAGGTGCTGCCGGCAAATTCGTTCAGCAGGCGTTCGGCGGGGGCACGGGCCTCGGCGGGTGCCTGGTCCAGCTTGGCCAGCAGTTCGGCATAGACCTGCCCGGCGCGATGTGCCTGGGCTTCCTGGCGCGCCTGCCACCATTGCCAGCCAAGGACGAGGGCCACCGCCAGCACCAGGCCGGCGATGACCGCTTTGCCGTTCTCGCGCCACCAGCGCTTGAGCGCCTCGACCTGTTCTTCTTCGTGGATGTCAACGGCCACGGGCCTTACTCCTGCAACTCAAGGACGGTCTAAATTTTTACTTCTCCCCTCCCCCACCAGGGGGGAGGGAACGTGCCCCATCGGGTATTTCAGTCTTTCCCTAGCCCAATAACTTGGCGCGCAAGACCCCGGCCAAAGCATCCAGCGCGATGGCCTCCTGCTCACCTTCGCCACGCAGAGGCTTGAGCTGGGCCACACCCTGGCGCACCTCGTCCTCGCCCAGCACCACTGCGAAGGCCGCGCCAGACTTGTCGGCGCGCTTGAACTGGGCCTTGAAGCCGCCGCCGCCGGCGTTGTTCTGGATGCGCACGCCAGGCAGGGCGTCCCGAAGCCGCTCGGCCAGCACCAGGGCCTCGCGTTCGGCCTCCGCCCCCAGCGAGACCAGGTAGACGTGCGGGGCGGCGGCCTGCGCCTCGGCCTCGCCGAAGCCCTCGCCGAGCAGGGCAAGCAGGCGCTCGAGGCCGATGGCGAAGCCCGCCGCCGGGGTGGGTGAGCCGCCAAGCTGGCTCACCAGTCCGTCGAAGCGGCCGCCCGCGCAGATGGTGCCCTGCGCGCCGAGGCGCGTGGTCACCCATTCAAACACGGTCTTGTTGTAGTAATCCAGCCCGCGCACCAGGTTGGGATTGACCTCGTAGCGGATGCCTGCGGCATGCAGAAGGTCGCACAGGCGGAGGAAATCAGTGCGGGATTCCTCGTCCAGGTGCTCGTCCAGACGCGGGGCGTCCTGCAACACCGCGCACACCTCCGGGTTCTTGGAGTCCAGCACGCGCAGCGGGTTGGTTTCGAGCCTGCGGCGGCTGTCCTCGTCCAGACGGTCATGGTGCCGGCGCAGGTAGGCGACCAGGTGCTCGCGGTACTTTGCGCGCGCCTCGTTGGAGCCGAGGGTGTTGATCTCGAGTTTCACCTCGTCGATCAGGCCGAGCTGACGCCACAGGCGGGCGGCCATCAGGATCAGTTCGGCGTCGAGGTCCGGGGTCGCCATGCCGAAGGTCTCCACCCCGAGCTGGTGGAACTGGCGGTAACGCCCCTTCTGCGGGCGCTCGTGGCGGAACATCGGGCCCATGTACCACAGGCGCTGCTGCTGGTTGTGCAAAAGGCCATGCTCCAGGCAGGCGCGCACGCAGGAGGCGGTGCCCTCGGGGCGCAGGGTCAGGCTTTCGCCATTACGGTCCTCGAAGGTGTACATCTCCTTCTCGACGATGTCGGTGACCTCGCCGATGGAGCGCTTGAACAGGGCGGTCTGTTCGACCACCGGCATGCGGATCTCGCGGTAGCCGTAGCCGGCCATCAGTTCGCGCAGGATGGCCTCCAGGCGTTGCCAGGCCGGCGTTTCGTGCGGCAGGGCGTCGTGCATGCCGCGGATGGATTGGATGTGCTTGCTCATAATCGGTGTGCCCTGTAGGAACGGCGCCCCGCCGCGACGTGTAGCGCGGCGGGGCGTCCGCGTCCGCAATCTCGATGTTCAGGGGGCGTCGTTGGCCTTTTTCTCTGCGACCTTGGCGCGGATGACGCGTTCAAGTTCCTCCACCAGGCCCTCGTTCTCGACCTTGTGGTGCGGCTCGCCGTCGAGGTAGAGCAGGTTGGGCTTGCCGCCGGTCAGGCCGACCGCCACCTCACGCGCCTCGCCCGGGCCGTTGACCACGCAGCCGATCACCGCCACATCGAGCGGGGTGTCGATGTCCTCCAGCCGCTGCTCCAGCAGGTTGACGGTCTTGATCACGTCGAACTGCTGGCGCGAGCAGGACGGGCAGGCGATCAGGTTGATGCCGCGCGAGCGCAGGTGCAGGCTCTTGAGGATGTCCCAGCCGACCTTGACCTCCTCGACCGGATCGGCGGCGAGCGACACGCGCAGGGTATCGCCGATGCCCTCCGCCAGCAGCATGCCGAGGCCGATGGCCGACTTCACCGCCCCGGCGCGCGCGCCGCCCGCCTCGGTGATGCCGAGGTGCAGCGGCTGCTCAATCTGCTTCGCCAGGATGCGGTAGGCCTCCACGGTCAGGAACACGTCCGAGGCCTTCAGGCTGACCTTGAAGTCCGGGAAGTTCAGCCGATCGAGGATCTCGACGTGGCGCAGGGCGGACTCGACCAGCGCCTCGGGGGTGGGTTCGCCGTATTTCTCCTGCAGATCCTTCTCCAGCGAACCGGCATTCACGCCGATGCGGATGGGGATGCCCTTGTCGCGCGCGGCCTCGACCACCGCCCGCACGCGGTCCTCGCGGCCGATGTTGCCCGGGTTGATGCGCAGGCAGTCCACCCCGAGCTCGGCCACGCGCAGGGCGATGCGGTAGTCGAAATGGATGTCGGCGATCAGCGGGAAACAGCCGACGCGCTTCTTGATCTCGCCGAAGGACTCGGCGGCCTCCATGCTCGGCACCGAGACGCGCACCATGTCCGCCCCGGCCTGCTTGAGGGCCAGGATCTGGGCGACCGTAGCCGGCACATCGCAGGTCTCGGTGTTGGTCATGCTCTGCACGCTGACCGGGGCATCGCCGCCGACCGGCACCTTGCCGACCATGATCTGGCGCGACTTGCGGCGCGGAATCGCGTGGATGAACTGCATGGATCAGCCTCCGAGACTGGCGATGAAGGCCGTGCCGCTGGGGCGGGTGTGGGGCGAGAGATCGACCGCCTGCCCATCCAGCACCAGCGAGGTCGCCGCCGCGTTGCCTACCATGACCCGCAGGGGGCGCTGGCCGTGGACTCGGCGGGTCGAGCCGGGCTTCAGCACCTCCTCGAGCAGGACCTTGCCGGTGGCGTCCTTGACCTGCACCCACGAATCCGCCGTGCTCGCGCGCAGCTCCAGGGCCGGGGCCACCCCGGCCGCGGTTGCAGGCCCGTCCGGTGCGGGATGGGCTGGCAGGGACGGGACCTGCGGCATGTCGGTCGCGGCCGGAAGCGGTGGCGGCTCCGCGGCGCGGGGTTCCCCCGCGGGGAGGGCTCCGTACGGCGTTGCTGCCGCTGACTCGTCGCCGGGCGAATGGCTCTCATCGGGAGGGAGAGGCTGGGGCGGCAAGGGAATCGATTCCAGGGGCATCGCCGGGGCAGGTGCCCCTGGGGCGAGATCCTGTGGCAGCGTGGCGCCGCCGGTTTCGAGCCAGCTCTCGGGCAGGTAGCGCTGGGCCAGGAATCCCGCCACCACGATCGCCACCACCACGATCACCAGCAGCAGGAGCGGGAAGCGCCGCACCCGCCGCGGCGCACGCATGGGCTCGGCGCGCAGGGTGGGGCGGCGCGGGGCGGGGGCGCTCTCGCCGGCGATGCGGGTATGGGCCTGCTGCAGTTCGGCTTCGTCGATCTCCAGTTCGGCGGCGAGCCGGCGCAGGTAGCCCCGCACATAGACCGGACCGGGCAGGGCCAGCAGGTCTTCGCGCTCGAGTGCGTCGACCGTGCCGGCCGCGAGGTTCAGTCGGCTCCCCAGTTCTGCCTGGGTCAGGCCGCGCCGTTCGCGCGCCTTGCGCAACCGGGCACCGAGCCCAGGTCCTCCGCTGGCGGCTTCCGGAGTGGATGCGTTGAGGGCTCCGGACGAATCGATGGGCGACGGACTCACGGTTGGGCCTCCCCGAGGCGGCGGGCCTCGTCGGAATCAGGAAACTTGCCGCGCAGCAGCAGCTCGTAGTGCCCCTGAGCCTGGCGCTGGCCGAGCGCCTTTTCGATGCGCGCCGCGAGCAGCAGGCTCGCGGGCCCTTGAGGTGCCAGCTCGTGGTAGCGCGCAAGGCTGGACTGGGCCTGTTTGGCCTGGCCGAGCTCAAGCTGCGTCTCGGCCAGCTGCAGCCAGGCCGAGGCATGGCGGGGGTTGATCTGCACCGCCTTGCGCAGGGCCGCTTCGGCGGATTCGGGCTGTCCCGCCTGGCGGCGGCACTGGCCGATGTTCGACCAGGCGAACTCGGGGGTGGCATAGAGGGGGTTGGTCAGCGCCTGCTCGAGCATCGCCACCCCTTCGTCAAAGCGCTTATGGCGGCAGAGAAAGGCGCCGTAGTTGTTGCACGCCTCGGAGTCCTTCGGGTCCAGCTCCACCGCGCGGCGGAAGTGGCGGTCGGCCGCCTCCGTCTCGCCCAGGACATCCTGCAACAAGGCATTGGCATGCTGCACCAGGGCCGATTTGGGGTCCTGTTCCAGCGCACGGGCGAGTTTTTCCGCGGCGGCCTGCTTCTGCCCGCGCTGCAGGTAGCCCAGGCCGAGCTGGACGTTCACCTGCGCCGCGCGGGCGTTGTCGGTCGGCTCCTCACGCGAAGGGCTGCTGCCGCAGCCGACAAGCAGCGCTGCGAGCAGGGGGGCGGCGAGCCAGGCTGGGCGAACCATCAGGGCGCGGGCCTCAGAGGCATGCGTTCCAGCCGTTCGGCGCGGCGGGCGCGGTCTTCCACCTCGCCGACCAGCTGGCCGCAGGCGGCGTCGATGTCATCCCCGCGCGTGCGGCGCGGGATGGTGGTGATGTTGGCGGCCTCAAGGCGGCGCATGAAGCGGTCGATGCGCTCGTTGCTCGAACGCTGGTAGCCGGACTGCGGGAACGGGTTGAACGGGATCAGGTTGACCTTGGCCGGCCGGCCGCGCAACAGCTCGATCAGCTCCTCGGCGTGCCGGTCGGTGTCGTTCACATCGTGGAGCATCACGTATTCGTAGGTGATGCTGCCGGTGGGGGCGTTCGGCGCGTAGGCATCGCAGGCGGCCATCAGCTCCTTGAGCGGGTACTTCTGATTGAGCGGCACCAGGATGTCACGCAGGGCATCATTCGGCGCGTGCAGGGAGACGGCCAGCGAGACATCCACCCGCTCCTGCAGGCGCGCCATGGCGGGCACCACACCGGAGGTGCTGACCGTCACCCGGCGCTTGGAGAGGCCGAAGGCGTTGTCCTCCATCATGATCTCGGCGGCATCGACCACCGCCTCGAAGTTGAGCAGGGGCTCGCCCATGCCCATGAACACGATGTTGCTGATCTTGCGTTCGGAGGGCAGCGTCTTTTCAACCAGGCGGTGCTCGGCCATCCACAGCTGGGCGACGATCTCGGCCGCACTCATGTTGCGGTTGAAGCCCTGCCGGCCGGTGGAGCAGAAGGTGCAGGCCAGCGCGCAGCCGACCTGGGAGGAGACGCACAGCGTGGCCCGGTCCCGCTCGGGGATGTAGACCATCTCCACGCTGTTGCCTTCGTTGAGGCGCAGCACCCATTTGATCGTCCCGTCGCGGGACTTCTGTTCGAACTGCACCTCGGGAATGCGGATTTCGGCGACCTGCGCGAGCTTCTCGCGCAGGGCCTTGGACAGGTCGCTCATGGCGGCGAAGTCGGTCACGCCGCGCTGGTGAATCCACTTCATCACCTGCGCCGCGCGGAAGGGTTTTTCACCCAGCTCGATGAAAAACTGCTCGAGCTTGCCCTTGGGCAGGCCGAGCAGGTTGATCTTGCCGCTAGAGTCGATCATGCCCACGGGGTGTCGTCCAGCGCTCAGCGCGGGCAGATCTCTTCGGGCTTGAAGAAGAAGTCGATCTCGATCTTCGCGTTCTCCAGGCTGTCGGAACCGTGCACGGCGTTGGCGTCGATGCTGTCGGCGAAGTCGGCGCGGATGGTGCCCGGCTCGGCCTTCTTCGGATCGGTGGCGCCCATCAGGTCGCGGTTCTTGGCGACGGCGTTTTCGCCTTCCAGGACCTGGATCATCACCGGGCCGGAGATCATGAAGCCGACCAGCTCACCGAAGAAGGGGCGCTCCTTGTGCACGGCGTAGAAGCCTTCGGCCTGCTCGCGGGTCAGGTGCATCATTTTGGCGGCAACGATCTTCAGGCCGGCGTTCTCGAAACGGCTGTAGATGGCGCCGATCACGTTCTTGGCGACGGCATCGGGCTTGATGATGGAAAGGGTGCGCTCAACGGCCATGGTTTAGGGACTCCAGAAGGAATGGTCAGGAAACTAGAACCCGCCATTGTATGCGGGTTGACTCGCCTGATAAAGGGAATGTATGAGCGCCAGGGCAATCGCATGAGCCTGTTGGATGGCCCTGCCCTCCGTGTAGGAGCGGCGCCCTCGCCGCGACAGGGGGGCGGAGGGCGATCGGCCCGAGGGCGGGCCTCCTACACCCCGGCAGGGCAAAGAAGGGCTCCTCCGCATGCTGCGTTTTCACCTTGCGCGAGCGTTGCAGACCCTCATGCGATGGCCCCGGTAAGGGCGCTCAGTCGCGCTCGTCGATCCAGGCCATCTGGATCGCCTCGAGGATCTTCTCGTTGGATTTCTCCGGGTCGCCGGTGAAACCCGGCAGCGCCAGCACCCAGGCGTACAGGTCGGTGAAGCGCACCCACTGCGGGTCCACGTCCGGATGGGCCTCGTCGAGGGCGATGGCGATGTCGAGGGTGTCGGTCCAGTTCATGCGCGGCGCTCCCGGTCAGTGGCCTTCGGAGGCCAGGTTGATGGTGTACTTGGGGATCTCGACCACAAGGTCGGTCTCGCCCACCACCGCCTGGCAAGACAGGCGCGAGTCGGGGTCCAGGCCCCAGGCCTTGTCGAGCATGTCGTCCTCGCACTCGGAGGGTGTCTCGAGGCTGTCGCCGCCCTCGCGCACCCATACGTGACAGGTGGTGCAGGCGCAGGACTTCTCGCAGGCGTGTTCGATGTCGATGTCGTGCGCGAGCGCGGCGTCGAGGATGGTGGTGCCCGGCTCGGCCTCGACCACCGCGCCCTCGGGGCAGAGGCGTTCGTGCGGCAGGAAGATGATGCGTGGCATGACGTTACTTACCCGTGCTGTATTGGTCGGCGACTTCGCCGAGGCTGTGGCCGGCGAGCGCAAGGCTCACCGCCCGGTTCATGCGCCGTTCGACGAACGGCAGGGCGGCGGATTCAAGCTGGCCGATGGCCTCGACGATGGCATCCGGGTCCTCGCCCTCGATGGCGCGGGCGAGCAGCTCGCGCGCGCCAGCGAGGATCGGACGGTCGATGTCGGTGAGCAGGTCGCCATCCGTCGCCATGGCGGAGTCGATGGCCTCCAGGCTGCGCCGGCCCTCGACCCGCGCCTCGCGCAGGCGGCGCGCGGCGATGTCGTCGCCGGCATGCTCGAAGGAATCGCGCAGCATGCGTTCGATCTCCTCCTCGGACAGGCCGTAGGACGGCTTGACCTGGACCTCGGCGGACACGCCCGAGGTCTTCTCGCGCGCGCTGACGGTCAACAGGCCGTCGGCGTCGACCTGGAAGGTGACTCGCACCCGCGCCTTGCCGGCCACCATCGGCGGGATGCCGCGCAGGGTGAAGCGCGCGAGCGAGCGGCAGTCCTCGACCGTGTCGCGTTCGCCCTGCAGCACGTGCAGGCTCATCGCGGTCTGGCCGTCCTTGAAGGTGGTGAACTCCTGCGCGCGCGCCACCGGCAGGGTGGTGTTGCGCGGGATGATGTGCTCGACCAGCCCGCCCATGGTCTCGATGCCGAGCGAGAGCGGGATGACATCCAAGAGCAGCATCTCGTCGGCCGGCTTGTTGCCGGCCAGCACGTCAGCCTGCAGCGCCGCGCCGAGGGCGACGACCTTGTCCGGGTCGATGTCGGTCAAGACCTTGCGGCCGAAGAAGGCGCTCACCCGCTCGCGCACCCTGGGGGTGCGGGTGGCGCCGCCGACCATCACCACCTCCTGGATGTCGGCGGTGGTCAGGCTGGCATCGCGCAGGGCCTGCTCACAGGCGGCGAGGGTGCGCTCGATCAGCGGGTCGGCCAGGGTGTTGAATTCTTCGCAGGTCAGGCAGCCCTGCCAGACGGTCTCGCCGCGCAGGGTCAGCTTGGCGCAGGTCTTGTCCTTGCCGGTCAGGTCTTCCTTGATGGCGCAGGCGGTGCGGCTGATCTGGCGCGCCTCGCCTGCCTCCAGCCACTGCCCGGCGGCCACGTCCAGCCCGGCGCGCTCCATCAGCCACACAGCGATGGCCTGGTCGAAGTCGTCGCCGCCCAGCTGGGTGTCACCGCCGGTGGCCAGCACCTCGAACACGCCCTTGCGCAGGCGCAGGATGGAGATGTCGAAGGTGCCGCCGCCGAGGTCGTAGACGGCGATCAGCCCCTCGGCCTGCCGGTCGAGCCCGTAGGCCAGCGCGGCGGCGGTCGGCTCGTTGAGCAGGCGCAGCACATGCAGTCCGGCCAGGCGCGCGGCATCGCGGGTGGCCTGGCGCTGGGCCTCGTCGAAGTAGGCGGGCACGGTGATGACCGCGCCGGTGAGATCATCCCCGAGCCGAGCCTCGGCACGTGCCTTGAGGGCCTTGAGGATCTCCGCGGAGACCTCGACGGCGCCCAGCGGTCCGCGCGGGGTCTCCATCCGTGGCACGGCATCCTCGCCCTCGACGAAGCGGTAGGGCGGGCGTGGCTGCATCCGGCGCACGTCGTCCATGCCGCGCCCCATCAGGCGCTTGATCGAGAGGAAGGTGTGCTCGGGGTCGCTGGCGGCGCAGGTCTTGGCTTCGCGCCCCACCGTGATGCGGCCGTCCTCTCCCACGTGCACCGCCGAGGGGAGGATCACCTCGCCCGCCTCGTCCGGCAGGCACTCCGGCACGCCGTTGATGACCGAGGCGACCAGCGAGTTGGTGGTGCCGAGGTCGATGCCGATGGCGGTTCGGCGTGCGTGCGGGGCGGGGGTCTGGCCGGGTTCGGCGATCTGCAGCAGGGCCATGGGGCGGACTCAGGAAGGAATCTGTTCGAGGAAGCGCTTGAGGAACTGCAGGCGCTGGAGGATGCGGCGGGCCTCGGTCAAATCGCCAGCGTCGATGGCCCGGCGGAGGACGGACCAGGCTGTGCTCCACAGCCCCTGCACCTCATCCCGCAAACGGGTCCGTGCCTGGGCGTCATGCGCCTCGTCGAGGGCCTCGCGCAGCTCCATCTGCTGCATGAGGAAGGCGGGGTCCTGCAGCGTCTCGGCCTCGTCCAGCGGTGCACCGAGCAGCTCCAGCAGGTGGCTGGCGCGCTTGAGGGGATCGGCCAGGGTGGCGTGCGCGTCGTTGATGTCGGCAGCGCGCTGGACGGCCAGGCGGCGCTCCAGCGCGCTGCCGAGGCTGAACCGGTCGGGGTGGAACTGGGCGCGCAGCCGTTCGAAGCGCTCCGCGAGCGCGACCTCGTCGATGTCCAGTGCGGGGGGGAAGCCGAGCAGCTCGAAGGCGTTCATGGTCAGACGGTGAAGCTCTCGCCGCAGCCGCAGGAATCCTTCACGTTCGGGTTGTTGAACTTGAGCCCGACGTTCAGGCCCTCGCGCACGAGGTCCAGTTCCGAGCCATCGAGGTGGAGCAGGCCCTTCGGGTCGGTGACCACGGTCACGCCATGGCTCTCGAACACGATGTCCTCGGGGCGGATCTCGTCGGCATACTCGAGCACGTAGGACAGCCCTGAGCAGCCGGATGCCTTGACCCCCACCCGCAGGCCCACGCCCTTGCCGCGGCGGGCGAGGTAGTCCTTGACGTAGTTGGCGGCCTTCTCGGTCAGGGTGATGCTCATGCGGTTCAGGCCTCGCTGTGGATGGGCACGACCCGGCGCTCGTCGATGTCACCGAAGCGCATGCGCAGGTCCTGCTGCTCCGCAATCTCCAGTACGTCGCGGCGCTGCATCAGCGACTCCAGGGTGATGCCGGACAGGAAGGCATGGATCTGGCTCGTCAGGTCGGTCCACAGGTCATGGGTGAGGCATTTGGTGTGGTCCTGGCAGTCGCCCTTGCCCTCGCAGCGGCGCACATCGAGGGACTCGTCCACCGCGGAGATGACCTCGGCCACGTTGATCTGCGCGGCGGGGCGGCCGAGGTTGTAGCCGCCGCCGGGGCCGCGGGTGCTGGCCACGAGGCCCCGGCGGCGCAGCTGGGCGAACAGCTGCTCGAGGTAGGAGAGGGAGATGCCCTGCCGCTCGGCGATGTCCGCGAGCGTGATGGGTCCGTGGCCCTGGTGCAGGGCGAGGTCAAGAATGGCGGTCACCGCGTAGCGGCCCTTGGTGGTCAGGCGCATTGCCGTCTCCAGCTCGAAATGTTCAACAGCGGATAGGATACAATCCCAAGCACAAAGGTCAACTATTTGTCCCTGTTTTCGATGGGGCATTGTCCGCGGCATCGTCAGGCAGGCCAACACCGCCCAGTGGCGGCAGCGCCCCGGTCTCGACCTCGCCCCCCATCGCCCGTACTTGGGCGGAGAGCTGCTCGACCCGGGCGTCCAGCACCTGGATGTGGTCGAGCATGCAGTTGATCGCGTGCGCGACCGGGTCGGGCATGTCCTGCGCCACGCCGTAGGCGTCGAAGCCGAGCTTCTGCGCCATCGCCTCGCGTTTGCGGTCCGCCTCGCCGCGCTGCTGCACCACCCGGCCGGGGATGCCGACCACGGTGGCGCCGGGCGGGACGTCCTTCAGCACCACGGCATTGGAGCCGACCCGGCTGCCCGCGCCGAGGGTGATCGGGCCGAGAATCTTCGCCCCCGCACCGATCACCACGTTGTCCTCCAGGGTGGGGTGGCGCTTGCCCTCCTTCCAGCTGGTGCCGCCGAGGGTCACCCCGTGGTAGAGCGTGCAGTCGTCGCCGATCTCGGCTGTTTCGCCGATGACGACGCCCATGCCGTGGTCGATGAAGAAGCGGCGGCCGATCCTGGCCCCGGGGTGGATCTCGATGCCGGTCAGCCAGCGGCCGAGGGTGGACAGCCAGCGCGCCAGCCAGCGCAGCCGGTGGTTCCACAGCCAGTGGCTGAGGCGGTGCAGCCACACGGCATGCAGGCCAGGGTAGGTGGTCAGCACCTCGAAGGCGTTGCGGGCGGCGGGGTCGCGCGCATAGACGCTGCGGATGTCTTCGCGGATGCGGTCGAACATGGTCAGTCCTGTCTGTGGGTGTGTCGCTGCACCGCGGTCAGCATGCCGCGCAGGATGTCGACCTCGTTTGGCGTGACGCGGGCGCGCTGCAGGAGGTGGCGCAGCTTCTGCATCAGGTGGCGCGGGTTGGCCGGGTCGAGGAAGCCCAGCCCCTCGAGCGCCGCCTGCCAGTGCGCGAGCAGGTTCTCCACCGCATCATGCGGGGCGGGGGTAGGGAGTTCAACAGGGGGTACGGCGCACGCCTCCTCCAGCAGGGCCTGGCGCAGCTCGTAGGCGGTCACCTGCACCGCCTGGGCGAGGTTGAGCGAGCTGTACTCCGGGTTGGCGGGGATGACCATGTGCGCGTGGCAGCGGCCGAGTTCGGCGTTGGTGAGGCCGGCGTGCTCGCGGCCGAACACCAGGGCCACCTCGCCCTCCTGCGCCGCAAGCTCGCGGATGGCCTGGCCGGCCGCCTGGCGCACGGTCATCAGCTCGTGCGGTGCATCGCGCAGGCGGGCGCTGGCCCCCACCACCCAGTGGCAGCCGGCCAGCGCCGCGTCCAACGAGTCGACGATCTGCGCGGATTGGAGGACATCGGTCGCCCCGGAGGCCATCGCCTCCGCCTCGGCATCGATACGCGCCTTCGGGGCGACCAGCATCAGTCGGGCAAGGCCCATGGTCTTCATCGCCCGCGCGGTGGCGCCGATGTTGCCGGGATGCGTGGTGCCGACCAGTACGACCCGAATGCGCGCAAAACGCGGGTCTTGGCCGGGAATGCTCGGTCCGGCTGTGGTATCCTGTTGAGTCATCTTTCTTTCACAGATTCGCCGTCATGCATCCGATGCTGAACACTGCCGTGCGCGCCGCCCGCGCCGCAGGCACCGTCATGTTGCGCGCCTCGTCGCGCCTCGACAGCCTGAATGTCGAAAGCAAACAACGCAACGATTTCGTCACCGAGATCGACCGCCAGGCTGAGGCCGTGATCCTCGACATCCTCGGCAAGGCCTATCCGCAGCACGCCTTCCTTGGTGAGGAGACCGGCCGCAGCGGCCATGGCGGCAGCGACTTCCAGTGGATCATCGACCCGCTCGATGGCACCACCAACTACCTGCACGGCATCCCGCAGTACGCCATCTCCATCGCCCTCGAGCACCAGGGCCGCCTGGAGCAGGCCGTCGTGTATGACCCGGTCAAGGACGAGCTGTTCACCGCCAGCCGCGGCGGCGGCGCCTTCCTCAACAGCCGCCGCATCCGCGTCACCGGCCTCAAGGGCCTGGAGGGCGCCCTGCTCGGCACCGGCATCCCGTTCCGCGACGACCAGCCGATCGAACCCTTCCTCGCCACCCTGCGCGGCATGCTCGGTCCGATCGCCGGTATCCGGCGCGCGGGCTCCGCGGCGCTGGACCTCGCCTACGTGGCGGCGGGCCGTCTCGATGGCTACTGGGAGTTTGCCCTCAAGCCCTGGGACATGGCGGCGGGCCTGCTGCTGGTGCGCGAGGCGGGTGGGATGATCACCGACTTCGCCGGCGGCGACAACTCGATGAAGAGCGGCAACGTCATCGCCGCCAACCCCCGCCTGCTGCACAGCATGTTGACGGTGGTGCAGAACAGCGTGGGGCCGGAGTACCACCGCTGAGTCCATGCCCTCCCCGCGTGTTCGCAAAGGGGAGGCTACGTCATCGGCCTAGCCCTCGTGGTCGGAGCGGCGCCTCGCCGCGATCGGGCGCAGGCGCCATCGGCCCGAGGGCGGGCCTCTCCTACGCTGATCTTACGGCCGCCCGTCGGCCTCCGCCTCGGCCTTCTCGGGCTTGAGCAGGTCGGCCCGCTTCAGCCCAAGCGCCAGCGCCAGCGAGGAGGCGACGAAGATCGACGAATAGGTACCGGAGAGGATGCCGACGATCAGGGCATAGGCGAAACCGTGCACCGCATCCCCGCCGAGATAGAACAGCACCAGCACGGTCAGGAGGGTGGTCAGCGAGGTCATGGTGGTGCGCGACAGGGTGTCGTTGGTGGCCTTGTTCATCACCTCGATGGGCGTCGCCTTGCGCATCTTGAGGAAGTTCTCGCGGATGCGGTCGAACACCACGATGGTGTCGTTGATGGAATAACCCATCACCGCCAGCACGCCCGCCAGCACGGCGAGATCGAATTCGAACTCGAAGAAGCTGATGAAGCCGAGCACGATGAGCACGTCGTGGGCGAGCGCCTGGATGGCGCCGAAGGCCAGCTTGAACTCGAAGCGCAGGCCGACGTAGGCCATGATGCCGAGCAGGACGAACAGCAGCGCCATGGCGCCATTCTCGATCAGCTCCTTGCCGACCGCCGGGCCGACGAACTCGACCCGGCGCATCTCCGCCCCTGCATCCACTGCGCGCATGGCCTCCAGCACCTGGCCGGACAGCTCGGCCTGCTTGACCCCCTCCTGCGGGGGTAGGCGCACCAGCACGTTGTTGCTCGCGCCGAAGTGCTGCACCACCCCGCCGCCGAGCCCCTTGCCGTCCAGCGCGGCACGCACCTTGTCCAGCTCGACCGCCTGCGGATAGATCACCTCGACCACCATGCCGCCGGTGAAGTCCAGGCCGAAGTGCAGCCCTTTGGTGGCGAGCGAGAGGATGGAGGCGAGGACGAAGAAGATCGTCACGGCATAGCCGATGTAGCGTTTGCCGAAGAAATCGAAGTTGGTGTTGTTGGGGACAAGGCGCATCTCACACCCCTCCGATGGCAATGGACTTGAGCCGCGCCTGGCGGCCGTAGGTCAGGTTCACCAGCGCGCGGGTGACCAGAATGGCGGTGAACATGGAAGCCAGGATGCCGATCGACAGGGTCACGGCGAAGCCCTTGATGGGCCCGCTGCCGAAGGCGAACAGCGCCAGCGCGGCGAGCAGGGTGGTCAGGTTGGCATCGAGGATGGTGGCGAAGGCGCGCTCGTAGCCGGCGTGGATGGCGGCCTGCGGCGTGTTGCCGTTGCGCAGCTCCTCGCGGATGCGCTCGTTGATCAGCACGTTGGCGTCCACCGCCATCCCCAGGGTGAGCACGATGCCGGCGATGCCCGGCAGGGTCAGGGTGGCCTGCAGCAGCGAGAGCACGGCCACGATCAGCACCAGGTTGGCGAGCAGGGCGATGTTGGCGAACACGCCGAACAGGCTGTAGTAGAGCACCATGAACACGGCCACGGCGATGAAGCCGACGACGGCCGCGGTCACGCCCGCCTTGATGTTGTCGGCGCCCAGGCTCGGGCCCACCGTGCGCTCCTCGATGATCTCGATCGGCGCGCGCAGGGCGCCGGCGCGCAGCAGCAGGGCCAGGTCGCGCGCCTCGTTGCCGTTGGCGAGGCCGGAGATCTGGAAGCGGTTGGAGAGCTGGTCGCGGATGGTGGCGATGTTGATCACCTCCTCCACCACGTACTTCTTCTTCACCAGCTGGCCGTTTTCCTCGACCGTCTCGATCTTGTTCTCGATGAACACCACCGCCATCGGCTTGCCGATGTTCTGGCCGGTGACCTCGCTCATGCGCCGCGCGCCCTTGCCGTCCAGGTTGACGAACACGGCGGGCGAGCCGCTCTGCTGCTCGATGCCGGAGGCGGCGCCGACGATCTGATCGCCGGTGATGATGACCTGGCGCTTGAGCAGCACCGGCCCGCCGTCGCGCTGCTGGTACAGGCGCGCGCCGACCGGGGTGCGCCCGCTCTTGGCGGCGTCCTCCCAGTCGGCCGGGCCGCCCTCGACCAGGCGGAACTCCAGCGTGGCGGTGGCGCCGAGGATTTCCTTGGCGCGCGCGGTGTCCTGCACGCCGGGGAGCTGCACCACGATGCGGCTGTCGCCCTGCTGCTGGATGACCGGCTCGGCCACGCCCAGTTCGTTCACCCGGTTGCGCAGGGTGGTGATGTTCTGCTCCAGCGCGGCCTTGCGCTCGGCCAGCACGGCCTTCTCGCCGAAGCGGGCGATCAGGAAGAAGTCCTTGCCGTCCTCGCGCGCGGCGAGCTCGAGGTCGGGGTACTGCCGGGCGATGGCCTCCCGTGCCGCCTCGCGCTCGGTCGGGTCGGCAAAGCGCACCAGCACGTCCTCGCCCTCCAGGCCGACGGTCAGGTAGCGCAGCTTCTCGCCGCGCAGGTAGCCGCGCAGGTCCTCGACGGTGCGCTCGCGCAGGGTCTTGAGCGCCGCTTCCATGTCGATTTCCATCAGGAAATGCACGCCGCCGCGCAGGTCCAGGCCAAGGTACATCGGCTTGGCGCCCAGCGCGCTCAGCCAGGCCGGGGTGTTGGGCGCGAGGTTGAGGGCGACGATGAAGCCGCGGCCCAGCTCCTTGCGCAGCAGGTCGGCGGCCTTGAGCTGGGTCTCGGTGTCGGTAAAACGCGCCAGGATCTGTTGGCCGGCAAGCTCGATGCGCTTGGGCGCAAGGCCGGCCTGGGTGAGCGCCTGCTCGATGCGCGCACGCTCCGCCTCACCGACGACGGCGCTGCGCGCGCTCACCTGCACCGCGGGGTCCTCGCCGTAGAGGTTGGGCAGGGCATAGAGCAGCCCGAGCACCAGCACGGCGGCGATGAGAAGGTTTTTCCAGAGTGGATAGCGGTTCATGCACTCGCTCCCGTCATTGGGGGCCGCGGGCCATGGGACGGCCCATGAGCCAAGGCCCCTTCCGGGGCCTTGGCTGGATCGTGATCAGGCGCCGCGCAGATCGCGGATGGTGCCCTTGGGCAGCACGGTGGTCACGGCGGAACGCTGCACGATGATCGTGGTGCCTTCGGCCACCTCGACGGTGATGAAGGCATCGGTCAGTTCGACCACGCGGCCGACCAGCCCGCCGGAGGTCAGCACTTCGTCACCCTTGGCCAGGGCATCGACCAGCTTCTTGTGCTCCTTCTGGCGCTTGATCTGCGGGCGGATCAGCAGGAAGTACATGACCACGAAGATGAGAATGAGCGGCAGGAAGCTCATCAGCGGATCGGGCTGCTGGGCGGCGGCGGCCGGGGCCTCGGCCATGGCGGAGGAAATGATGTCCATGAGGAGCGGTACCCTTGGGAAGGTTTACGGTAAAACGTCCGGCATTATGCCACAGGGGCGGAGGGTGTCAGTCCGCGGCGTCGATGCCCGCCCGGCGCTTGCGGTAGAACGCCTCGGCCCAGGCCTCGAAGCGGTCCTCGGCAATCGCCTGGCGGATCTCCCGCATCAGCTGCTGGTAGTAGTGCAGGTTGTGGATGGTGTTCAGGCGTCCGCCGAGCATCTCGTTGCACTTGTCCAGGTGGCGCAGGTAGGCGCGGCTGTAGTTGCGGCAGGTGTAGCAGTTGCAGTGCGGGTCGATCGGGCGGGTGTCGTCCGCATGGCGGGCGTTGCGGATGCGCACATCGCCCCACTGGGTGAACAGGTGGCCGTTGCGCGCGTTGCGGGTCGGCATCACGCAGTCGAACATGTCCACCCCGCGGCGCACCGCCTCGACGATGTCCTCCGGCTTGCCCACCCCCATCAGGTAGCGCGGGCGGTCCTTGGGCAGCAGCGGGGTGGTGGCGTCCAGCACCTTCAGCCGCTCCTCCTCCGGCTCGCCGACCGACAGGCCGCCGATGGCGTAGCCGTCAAAGCCGATCTCCATCAGGCCCGCCGCCGAGGCCTCGCGCAGGGCGGGGTACATGCCGCCCTGCACGATGCCGAACAGGGCGGCAGGCGCCTCGCCCTGCAGCTCGACGTGCGCCTTCTTGCTGCGCTCCGCCCAGCGCAGGGACAGCTCCATGGAGAAGCGCGCCTGCGACTCGGTGGCGGGGTAGGGGGTGCACTCGTCGAAGATCATCACGATGTCGGAGCCGAGCGCGTGCTGCACCGCCATTGAGGTCTCGGGGTCGAGGTGGACCTTGCTGCCGTCGACCGGCGACTGGAAGCGCACACCCTCCTCGCTGATCTTGCGCAGGCCGGCGAGCGAGAACACCTGGAAGCCGCCGGAGTCGGTCAGGATCGGCCCACTCCAGTGCATGAAGTCGTGCAGGTCGCCGTGCTTCCTGACGATCTCCACGCCCGGGCGCAGCCAGAGGTGGAAGGTGTTGCCGAGGATGATCTCGGCGCCGATCTCGCGCAGCTCCTCGGGGGTCATCGCCTTGACCGTGCCGTAGGTGCCGACCGGCATGAAGGCCGGGGTTTCGACGGTGCCGCGGGCGAAGGTCAGGCGACCGCGGCGGGCGGTGCCAGAGGTCTTGAGCAGGTCAAATTTCATGGCTGGATCGATCCACGGCGGACGGATGCGGGGTCAGAAACATCGCGTCGCCATAACTGAAGAAACGGTAAGCCGAGGCGACCGCGTGGCGATAGGCCCCCATCACGGTCTCATAACCACCGAACGCGCACACCAGCATGAGCAGGGTGGAGCGCGGCAGGTGGAAGTTGGTGAACAGGGCATCGACCACGCGGAAGCGCACCCCGGGGGTGATGAACAGGCGTGTGTCACCGGTGTAGGGCGCAAGCTCGCCTGACGGGCTCGCCGCCGCGGCGGATTCCAGCGCGCGCACCGCAGTGGTGCCGATCGCCACCACCCGTCCGCCACGCGCGCGGGTGGCGCGGATGGCCTCGACCGTGGCTGCGGACACCTCGATCCACTCGGCGTGCATGCGGTGCTCGGCCAGGCTCTCCACCCGCACCGGCTGGAAGGTGCCCGCGCCGACGTGCAGGGTCACCCGCGCTGTTGCCACCCCGCGCGCCTCGATCGCCTCGAGCAGGTCGGCATCGAAATGCAGGCCCGCCGTGGGTGCGGCGACCGCGCCGGGGCGGTCGGCGAACACGGTCTGGTAGCGTTCGCGGTCGCTCGCCGTGTCCGCGCGCTCGATGTAGGGTGGCAGCGGCATGTGGCCGTGGGCCTCCAGCGCGTCGAGGAAGGAATCCCCCCCCTCCATGAGTTGCAGGCGGAACAGTTCGTCCTGGCGCGCCAGCATCTCCAGCACGATGCCCCCCTCCATGTGCAGGCGGGTGCCAGGCCGGGGGGGCTTGCTGGCGCGCACGTGGGCGAGGGCCTCGCGCTCGTTCAGCAGGCGTTCGACGAGCACCTCCACCTTGCCGCCGCTGTCCTTCTGGCCATGCAGCCGCGCCGGGATCACCCGCGTGTCGTTGAAGACCAGCAGGTCGCCTGCTCGCAGCAGGGTGGGCAGGTCGCGCACCGCGCCATCCCGCCAGGTGCCCGCCGCGCCGTCCACCACCAGCAGGCGGGCGCCGGATCGCTCGGGCAAGGGGGCCTGGGCGATCAGCGCCTCAGGCAGATCGAAGTCGAAATCGCTGACTTTCATGGAGGAAGGCTTCATGGCGGGCGAGGATACCACGCTGCCCTTGGCCCCCATCCCGCCTGACATGTAGAATCAGCTCTCCTTCCGTGCCGGAATGGCGGAATCGGTAGACGCAGCGGACTCAAAATCCGCCGCTGGCAACAGTGTGTGGGTTCGAGTCCCACTTCCGGCACCACCCTCCTGATCGTTGGGTCAGGTCCCTTCGCCAGCCCTCCCTTGATCCGAATCGGTGCGTGTTCGTGCCTGATCGGAGCAAGATCAATCCATCTGCGTTCAGCGTTCGTCCCGGAACGGCCGGAGCGAGACCTTGGTGCGGTGTTCCTCGCGGACTTTCGCCCCGTCGAGGTCGGTGCCCTGGAAATAATGCCGCTGCCACCCTTCCTTCACGGCCTCGGGATCGCGTTCGGCCAGTCGGGCGATGAAGGTGTTGCGAGCTTTCGTCCACGCCCTGAAACGATCCGCAAGCCCGGGTTCCTCGTGCATGTCCAGGATCCGGGGTGACATGTGCTCCAGGAGTCCGACCATCAGGGGGATGATGGCCGCGATGGGCTCCCCCGCCTCGAAGCGGACCGGCTGGTCCGCCCGGGTGAACTTCCAGTTCATGGTGAAGGTGAAGGGCAGCCAGTCCGTCTCGACCACCCCGGCCAGTGGCGCGATGCCGTCCTTGGGGGCGTTGATCGGCCCGGTGGCCATGATCTGGATGCCCGGCGGGGTGCGGAACAGCAGGGGGATGTGGAAGGTGAGGATGCCCGAGCCGAAATGGCTGACGGCCAGGCGGGGGTGGCCGGCCTCGTCCGGGGTAATGCGGATGGCATCCTTGTCGTCCCCCCCCGACCAGATGGCCTCGAAGCCGACGGGATTGAGCAGTTCCCAGCCGATCGTGTTGGCGATGTTCAGCGGCAGGCAGCGGTAGGCGAAGCGGTCCGGTGTTTGCTCCATCCAGTCCCGCTTGAGCGGGGCGGGGCGGAGGAAGTCTGCGGGCTTCTCCTTGGGGGAAAGGAGGGAGAAGGCGATCAGCGGGATTTCATCCATGGGATTCGTTGCGGACATGATCGTGTTCCCTGTGGTGACGACGGGTTCTTCTTTCCGGTGGGGCCGCGCCTTGCGTCCCAGGCGGTCCGGTGGTCAGTCCTCCGACGTCATGCGTCGGCTCCACTCCGTGCATGCGCGCACGGCCATGGAGGGTGGTGTGGACGATGCAAATGCGCGAGCCTCGGCGTCGATGCGGCGGGTCAAGGAGTCGCTCAGCCGCCCGCGCTCCTTGAACCCCTTGCCCTCTTGCTCGAGGAGCTCCGCGACATAGTCGTAGCGTGGGGGCAGCATGCGATAGATGCTGCCCAGGCAGGTCACGAGGGCGTACTGGCGGGTCGCCCCCGCCTCGCCGCCTTCCGGCGTGGCGGCACAGCCCGCCAGGGTCAGGGCCGCCAAGGCGAGGGCGGGGCCGGCAGGAGTCTTGGGTTTCATCGGTCACCTCCATGAAAAACGCCCGGCAAGCCGGGCGTCGGATCAGGGGCGCGGCTCCACCATGGGCGGGTCAGCGCGTCTGCGTCAGGGTGTCGAGATCGTCCGGCAGGGGCTCGACGGTCGGCACGCCCACCTTCAGGGTCGGCATCAGCGCGCCAATCCCCGCGAGGATGCGGTACTGGGCGAACAGCCGCTTGTTGCGCGCCTCGGTGTGGGCCCGGCGGGCCTGGAACAGCTCGTTCTCCGAGTCGAGCAGGTCGAGCAGGGTACGTTTGCCGAGCCCGAACTGCTTGTCGTAGGCATCGCGCGTTTCCTGGCTGGCATCGACGTGCTGCTTGAGGTAGGGGATCTGGCTGTCGAGTGCCTTGTAGGCGTTCCAGGAGAGCGCCAGGCTCTCGTCCACCTCGCGCCGGGTGTTGTCGCGGATGGACTTGGCCTCGTTGATCAGGTGCGCGGTCTGGCGCTTGCGCGCGTCGTCGCGCCAGCCATTGAACAGGTTCCAACGCAGGCGCAGCATCGCGGTCATGTCCTCGTTGCGCCCTTCGACGCCGTCGAGGTCCTCGCCCCAGGTGCGGCCGAGTTCGAGGTCCAGGCGGGGCACGAAGCGGTGCTTGGTGGCCTCGTACTGGGCAAAGCCTGCGTCCACGTCGGCCTCGGCCGAGCGCAGGGTAGGATGGTTGTCCTGGGCCTGCTGGAGGGCGGTTTCCATGGTGGCGGGCAAGTTCGCGTCGATGCCCGACGGCTCGTTCAGGCCATCGGCCGGCACGCTGCCGACCACGCGACGGTAGTTGGCCAGGGCATCGGCAAGGTTGTTCTCGTCCGAGATGACGTTGGCGCGCGCACGGGCCACGCGACCCTCGACCTGGGCCAGGTCCGCCATGCGGCCGACGCCGGACTCGCTGCGCAGCTTGACCTGGTCATAGGTGCGCTCGTGCGTCTTCAGGTTCTCCTGCGACAGGCGCAGCAGTTCCTGGCGGGTCATCAGCTCGAGGTAGACCTCGGCCACCCGCAGGGAGGTGTACTCGCCAAGGGCCTTGAGTCGCCAGTCCGCCGAGGCGATGCGTGCCTCCTGGCGCTCGACCTCGCTCGTGGTCGCTCGGCCGTCGAACAGCATCTGGCGCAGTAGCAGGGCGGCCTCCTTGCGCGTGTAGTCCCTCCACTCCTGGCCGGTGTTGATGTTCTTGCTGTCCTCGTAGCCGATGCCGGCCGTCAGGTCGAGGCTCGGGTAGTAGCCGGCCTTCGCCTGGCGTAACTCCTCCTTGCGCGATTCCGTCTCGTGTGCCTGGGACAGGATGTTGGGGTTGTTCTGCAGGGTGTCCGCGATGGCTTGCTCGAGCGTCACCGCGCTCGCCGGGACGGACGCCATCAGGGCCAGGCCGAAGGCGGTCAGGCCGATGAAGTGTCGGGTCATGGTCATGATTGTTCTTCTCCCTTTCGATAGGACGGGTCTTCTGCCCGCCCTGTTCTCTATGAACCGTCGTTCTTGTGTATAGACCATGGGCCGGCCCCCCGCATGGCGGGGGGGCGGCCGCCGGGGCCTCAGGGCAGCAGGTTGACCTGAACCTCGGTTTCCACGAGCAGCGTCACGGTGGTGCCATCCACTGTGCCGGTATACGCCTCGAAACCTGTCGGAGACGAGGCGGCTGGAGTCCACTCGGTGGAGAGGAGGTTCACCGTGTCGTTGGTGTCGCCGGTGATGGTGAACACGTCGCCACCATCGGTGAGGTCCAGCACATCCGCCGGGCTCAGGGTGACGACGTTCGCCTCCCCATGGCCACCGGAGATGTCGATCCCCGTGATCGTCTCGTCGATCAGGTCCTGGTCGCCGGGCAGGTCCGGGTTGTCGGCTGTGAGCAGGCTCAGGTCCAGCTCGAAGGCCGGCTCGCCCTTGGTGCTGTCCAGCAACACGAGGGTGCCGTCCGGCGCGATGTCGTAGCCGATCACGTCGGTCACGGTGAAACCGCTGCCATCCCCCTCGACGACATAGATCACGCCGTCATAGGTGGAGGGTTCCGACTGCGAACCGCTCATCGGGACATCGTCTCCGCCCGTCGGGTACTCGTTCAGGGTGAACAGCGTGTTCCCCCCCTCGTCCGCGAGGGTGAAGCCGCGCAGGTTAACCTTGGTGTCCCCGTTGTACTCCAGCACGAAGGCATAGGTGTTGTCCGGATCAAGTTCGATCCCGCCATCACCGAAGTCGACGCCATAGGTGTCCTGCGACCCCTGTTCGTCACGTACCGAGATGCCGTCGAAGATGACCTTCTGGCTATCGTCCTCACTGTCCACCTCGATCACCTTCAGCCGGAGGTCCTGGTCCTGAACATTGGTGTTCGTGATCAGGATCGCCTCGCCCAATACCGGCGGCGGCGGCGGCGGCGGTGGCGGCGGCGGCGGTGGCGGTGGCGGTGGCGGCGGCGGC
>FWPV01005102.1_pt1 | contig 26650 bp, 20 predicted proteins | sample 2228371 | NCBI WGS metagenome assembly FWPV01 (sample SAMEA103939776, study PRJEB20133) | metagenome
GCTAAAGCGTGAACAACATACGCAGCGCAGGGCGGGCTTTCCTGCCCGCCGCAAGCTAAAGCTTGAACAACGTGCGCATCTTCCCGCCATGTTTTCTTTAGTGGAACACGCTAAAGCGTAAACAACATACGCATCGGAGGGCGGGCTTTCCTGCCCGCCCTCAGTATGGGCCTATTTCAACAGCGTCATTTTCTTCATCAAACTATATTCACCCATCTCCAGCCGCAGCAAATAAATGCCATTGCCTACGCTTCTGCCGTTTTCGTCCCTGCCGTCCCACTGAACCATCTGCTTACCCGCTTTCTGCTCACGATCCACCAAAGTTGCCACCTTTTGCCCCAAAAGGTTGAACACGCTCAGGGTAACATGACCATCCCTGGGCAGCTCGTACGCAATCGTAGTAGTGGGATTGAACGGGTTTGGATAATTCTGCTGCAGCATAAATTGCGAAGGCAAAGGTGATCGATCTAAAGCCACATTCGTCGGCGGCGACCAGCGAGGATCGCCGACCACCCTGCCATCATCACCGATAGCAATACCTGCGAAAAACGGGCTCACGTGAAAGTCGAAATGATCCGCATCGAAAAATTCCGGGTCCTCCGCATAGATGTTGCTCGTCGTCAAATTAAGAAAGCGGCTAAAGCCATCGGTGTTGAGTGTATCGCAAAAGGTCACTGCAGCACTGGTATAAACCGCTGCCGAGTCAGCGTCGAGTACCTTATCGGCTATGGTATGAAATATCGAATTTTTGACGACCAAGTCGACGCCGTTGTTGATCTTCAAAGCATCGTCGTTAATTTTATAAAAGGTACAGTGATTAACCCATACCTCGGCTGGGGGCACTTCTGGTTTGTTCATCAAGGTCGCAAAAACCACTCGTCCGCCGATATCGGCAAAGGTGCAATTTTCGATATGTAATTTTTTGAACTGTCCTGGCGCTGCCGTCGGTCCATCCAAACGCAACGCATGCTTGGCCAGGCGCGTCACCGTGCAGTTGACGAAGCGAATCTCCTCGGCCAATACCGCGGTGTTGTCGAAACGTGCCACATAGCCTTCGGGAGGTTTTTCGGTGCTGTAAAAATGATCGAAATCAACATTTTCACATACCAACGTATACGGTTGATTCATGTTGCGGATGCGCATGGCATATTTGGTCGAGTCAGCAGAGTTGGCAACGCCGTCATCGACAAAACCGGAGACTTTGACGCCCTTGAGTGCAAAATAGGTGCATGCGCCCCGTGGTTCAAAATGGCGTTCCGTATTCAGGGTTTCGATAATGGGTTTTTGGGCCAACCCTTCGGCCGCCTTGATGGTGAGCGGAGAGAGAACACGAAGGGTATTTGACTCCAAATAGGTGCCGCCACTGGTGGCCAGCTCGATTTCCTGAATGCCATATTTTACCGCGTAGTTATAGGCGTTGGTGATCTTGTTGGTCCCTTCAGTCAGGCGGATCATGCCGTTCTCCACCGGATTGAGGGGATCCCAGCGCAGATCGCCGACAACAAAGCCATCATTGCCCACGGCAATGCCCTTGAAGAAATCACTGACCGTCAAATCCAGATTATTCGGATCGGCAAATTCTGGATCTTCCGCATAGATATTAGAAGCGGTGAGGTTGAGGAAATCACTAAAGCCATCGGTCGATAGCGTGTCGCAATACTGCACCGTTGCGGTGGTATAAACCGCAGTAGAATCGGCATCGAGTACTTTATCCGCGATCGTGTGAAAGATGGAGTTTTGGACTTTAACGTCGAGGCCATTGTTGATCTTTACCGCATCATCGGCAATTTTAAAAAAGGTGCAATGATCGATGTACACGGAAGCTGGTGTCACTGCCGGATCGTTGATCAAAGTGGCAAACACCGCCCGTCCACCGATATCGGCAAAGGTACAATTTTCGAGGATCAATTGCTTGAACTGTCCCGGCGCTGCCGTCGGACCATCCAAGCGGATGGCGTGTTTGGCCAGACGGGTAATTTTACAATTTTTAAAAAGGATGAGATCAGCCAGCACCGCGGTATTGTCGAAACGCACTACATAACCCTCCGGTGGTTTTTCGGTGCTGTAGAAATGATCGAAATCGACATTCTCGAACACCAAGGTGTAAGGGCCGCTCATGTTACGGACTCGCAAGGCATATTTGGTGGAATCTTTGCTATCGGCCACGCCATCGTCCACAAGGCCAGTTACCTTGACGCCGAACAGACCGAAATAGCTGCAGGCGCCGGTGGGCTCAAAATGACGATCGACGTTTTCGGTTTCGATGATCGGTTTATTTTCCAATCCCTTGGCAGCGCGAATGGTAATCGCCTTGGTTATTTTTAACGTCGCCTTTTCGCGATAAATGCCACCGCTGGTCACCAGTTCGATGATATCCCCATCGCTTGCAGCAGCATACGCCGCCTTGATTTGGTCGATACCGGCAGTCACCTCTATCACTTTTTGTCCGAAACTCACGGACGCCGCAACCGCCAGTATCACCACGATGGTAAGAAAAATGACTTGTTTCATGTTCGACTCCTTTATGTTTAATGAAAGTTGGGTACCAGACATTAGCCGCAGTAGGCTCGAAACAGTTCCATCCTCTCAAGCACCTAACCCATTGGTTTACCCCCATTCTGCATTCTATCGCATAAGGAATGCGAAAAGCGTTGTAAATATTTATCTCTCTCATCACCTCCCTACTAAACAGAAATGATCATTTTCACCAGCAAAAACGCAAACCGAAACTGATTGGCGGACATCTGTATAGGTGTCCCATATTGCTTTACCATGTTACGTAAAAAAAAATGAAAAATACTAATACCTCCTTTCTGATTTCATTTTTCATTTCCAACGATTAGCGTGATTTCATATAGACGACAAAATCGTATTCCAACGACATGCCATGTATGTCTTTGGGTGCGACATCGCCCCGCCACTGGCTGCCCTCAAAGGCGCCTCGGATGGTTAAATGATACATCCAATTCGAAAGCATGAACGGCGCATTCAGACGAAAATACAGGCGCGTTGCCTTGGGATTCGGATCGATTCCCGGTGGTGGTGCGGCTGCCAATCCGGCATCATACATGGCTAATACATCATTATACCGATGCGGTGCGAAAACAACGGTATCGCCATCGGCGCGAATGAACTTTTGCGTTCCCTGCCAGAGCGTATAATTAAAGGTACCGCTTACTTCGATGCTGGTCGGATCGATGCGGTCGATCTCCTGCCAACGTTCGCCGTTGTTCTCGGTCTTGAAAACCGAACTGGCCGAAGCAACTACCATTGTGCCGCTACGACTACCATCGATGAAAAAATGGAGAATGCCGGATATCGTAGATGGAAGTAATATCTCCTCCCATTTACCTGCTTTATCCGTCGAAGCAAAAACACGATTGGGGGTTACAACGAACAGCCGTTTGCCGGAGGGCGACTCAAAGGCCAGCTTGCGGGCATTGACGTCGATCAGGCCGACATTTGTTTCGAACCAGTTCTCACCACCATCGGTGCTTTTATATACGCCGCGATTAATGGTCGCCGCGTAGAGGATCGCTCCGTCATCCGGATCCAGAACAAGATCATATATCTGCGATGTCGGCAAGCCGTTGCGCTTCATCTCCCAAGTGGTGCCGCCGTCGTTGCTTTTATAGAGATACCTTCCCAAGGTGGCGCAGTAGAGAGTAGTGGAGGAAAATGGATCGACGCAGATTTTAGTGATGGTGCGGTCTTCGCGCCAACCGGGCAACACACCGGCAGGCTGCCAGCTCTGTCCACCGTTTTCACTGCGATATAGGCCTTTGGTGGTAGCCAGCCAGAGCTTGTGTGAATGGACGGGATCGAAATCAAGGCGCATGATAGCCAGTGGTTGCGGTAGGCCGGATGTTATTTTCTGCCAGGTAACGCCACCATCACTGCTTTTCAACAAGGTTGAATCGGTATCAGCGTAGATAGTCGCTGGGTTTGTGGGGTCTATTTGGAAAAATTTCACCGAGCGTTGCGCCAAGGATAGGAGGAATTTCCAGGAAGTGCCGCCGTCGGAAGAATAAAAAGCGCCTTTTTTCTGTAATCCGACCAGCAAAAAGTGCGGATCGCTGGCACTCATCGCCGCGGCGCCAACCGAGCCGAGTCGCGTCCATGGAGCCTCCTGCACAGCCAACGTCAGACGGAAGGCGCGGCCGATCGAAGATTGATCCATCAATTCATCGAACCAGATTTGGATGGCATCGGCTTCGGCGATGGGTTCACCAGCCGGCGTGGTTGGGTCCAGCAACAACGAATCGCCATCGTCTACTATATAGACGCCGCGCATGGGCACAAAATAGGCAATTTGCGGCCGCCGGGTTTCATACTGCAACGGATTGGTAGGGTGCCGTTCCGGAAAACAACCCACCAACATTAGCGTTATCAACACTAAAGCCAAATATTTCAGCTGCGCCATAATCTACCTCTCAGAACACAAAGATAAACGAGAATCGCTGGGTATTATCAAACACGCCGAATCTGCCGTAAGCATAATCCAATCGTAAATGGGTGTTCCCCAGGCGCAAATTCAATCCTGCGCCCAGGGCGAGATTTTCTTCGTCATAGTTGAATTTATAACCGCCACGTAAAAAGGCCAGATTACGAAACGCCCATTCTGTTCCCAACGAAATGCGATGGATATAGTCGCGAGAATCCATGATTTCCGCAGCTACCGTCCAACAAAAGTCCTGCCGCTTCCAGGCGTCGACGGCAATGCCGAAACGGAAAAAGAGGGGGATATCCCATTTTTCGGTGGCTAGGTCAGCACGCACTGGCTTGGTAGGATATTCGGGATTGGTGGCATATTGCACCGAGAGGTCGGTACCAGCAAGTTTCATTTCACCGCCCAAATTGGCCAGAGCCATACCAATACGCATGTTGTTTAGAAAATTCGTCTCAAAGACACTGCCAATGTCGAGGGCGATGGCGCTGGCTTTTTCACGAGCCAATGATTCCTGAATCCACTTTACGGTGATGCCGGTGGAGAAACGGTCGCTGATCCGACGCGAAAACGTCAATCCCAGCGCAAAATCGGTGGCGGTAAAAGTTAGGCCGGTGCCTTCGGGTTCGGTGAGGGTGGTTTCTTCGATATCGCCGGAAGTAAAATAATGCGCACTCAAGCCGAGGGTGCCCACCTGTGGCACTTTGTAACCAACACCCAGATAATATATTTTCGAATCCACCAGCCAATCGGTCTGCTGAACGATGATCTCGTGGCTTTTGATGCGGTCCAGTGCTCCGGGATTCCAATAGAGCGCCGTAATATCCTCACACACTGCCACGTAGGCATCGCCCATGGCCAAGGCGCGGCCACCAACACCGACCTTGAGGAAATTGGCCATCGATGTGCCCACCTGCTCCAGGCTTCCACCCTGTCGCTGTTGACTATAGCCAGAGACCATCAAATAAAAGCTTAGCAGCATCATCAAGGTAATACTTTTCGGAACTGAGTTCATTTTCATGCTCCATTCATAGACAAATAACAGCGGAAACACGCCTCATCTTTTTCACGACCGGCGGCGAATAATCCGACTACCACCTTACTAGCACGTCAGCAAAAAAGTCATTTTGTTCACGGCCAGCGGCATGCCATAAAAATGACATTTACCCCGACCTCCCTCTCAATAGTAGCCCTCACTTATTTGATAATGACAAACTTGCCTAATTTTTCACCCAAATCGGATTTGATATGGTAAAAATATAAGCCGGGTGCCACTTCGCGATTTTCGTGGGTCCGCAGGTTCCAGATAGCTTCTGAAGCGATGGGTGCGCTTTCATCATGATGCAGGGTCTGAATCCATTCGCCAGCGGTATTGAAGATGCGAATGGTGCAGCGTTGTGGCAAATGGGTGAATTTGATCATCCGTTCATCCAGTGACAGTTCCCAGTCGGCGATGACGCGATAAGGATTGGGTACAACGCGGATCTTATCCAAATCGGAAGCCGTCTTTGCCGCTGGTGCATGGGGAACGACCGAGATGACGTTCGGGCCGAAAGAGCGCGAACTTTGCGCTGGTAGAATCTGATTGACAGGATCGCCGGCGCTATAAGCGACCAAAGCGTATTTGTACGTAAATCCATCGATTACCGTTCGATCGAGATAAATCCGGCGACCGGTGATTTCCCCAGCCTGAAAAGAGCCGCAGAACACCGTATCGCCATCGACTATTTCGATGATAGTCGTATCGCGTTCGATCTTTTCGATGATTGCATCCAACCCACTATCCATGCCGCGTTGGAAGGTGGGTAAATCCGGCGAGGGACCGGTGATGCCATTGGCCAGATCCCATTGCCCCATAGGAACATAATCAACGGTGGTGCCATTTTCATCGGTTATCCTCAGCGCTCCCCAAGTTTGGCCTCCGTCGTTACTGCGATAAAGCTTGTAGCCTTCGAAGGACTGCCGTTCATTGACCGTATTAAGCGAATCGTTTTCGCTGCGGTCATCCCATATCAGCCGCACCCAGCCGCTTCCCACCTCGGCGCGCAACCGCGGTTCCATCGGTGGCCGAATGGGCTTCCAACCGGATTCATATAATTGTTTGGCAAACCGGGCATTCTTAAATAATGCATCGCGGGATTCACCCATCACCACCACCGCAATGAGGGTATCTGTTTGTCCAGGCTGTAAAGTAAACGGTCCGGCGCTCAAGGTGAACTCGCTCTTATACCCAGATTCATATACTTGTTCGTTGCCCATGGGATAAGGATGTTCCCAAGTCCAATCGTCGATGCCGTCGCGATCGAGATCATCGGGATCATAACCATCGGCAGGCCCTTCGCCGTCGCTGGTGCGGTTGACGATATTGTTCCAGTAAAATTCCCAGGTACTACTGCCGATACCGTAAACAGCGTCTTTGATGTGAAAGCAAAAGGCATCGAATTTGGTGATGCCGACCTCACCAGGACCATCGTCCTTTTTGGGTGTTTTCAAGAACATGATGCCAGCCAATGCCGGGTTTTCGACGATGGATTCATCGGTCAGCTTGGCTGGTCTGGGATGCGCCCAATCGCCATAGATTGCTCCCGCTACTTTGCCATCGCCATCCCACCCATAAGCCATGCCCAGTGTTGCATCATAGGCGTAGCAGTCGACTTTATTATAACTGCTGTAACCTTGATAGGTGGCCCAAGGAAAATCAAAATCGGCCATCACCCCCAAGTAGGTTCGCGTGATGGGTTTGGTGCCGATATTGGTGACAGTCCAAATCCACACCAAAAAATCATCATAGAAATCGCCAGCAAACGACATCCCCCGCAGAGTAGTATAGACCATCAATTTGCCGTCCTGAATATCCGGCTCCTCGACGACCTCACGATTGATGGAAAAATTTACGGAAAAGCTTTCTTGATCAGCCAGTTGTCGTCCATCCTTGCCCGCACCTGGCCAACCGGTTTTAGGATCTTTTAAAATCGGTATTGGTTTTGCTAATCCCAATTGGTAGGCATTTTTGTATTCCGGAAAACGCAGGTCATGATACCAATCGTGCGTGGGATAATAGTCGGGAAACTTGCGAACGCCATTGATCAACGGCCAGCTGGAGGGGTCATTGCTCACGGGTACACTGGCATTTTCTTCCGGCGCCACGAATTGCGGAAATCCCTCATAGTGAAAACCATCGTAGAAACGATAATAGGTCCGGTCCCCATGTTCGACCCTGGGGCTTCCTGGCGGCGCTTCGGAGATATCGGGGCGGTAGGAAGGCCCTAAATCGTCGCAATAGCCACCGACATAGAATGAAATGCCTACCGCATAATTGATATGTCGACCGCCGGGTTCGGGATTATAGGGATACTCCATGGCCGGGAGATGCGCCCAAGCCGGCCAGCGCAACTGTCCGTCGGCGATACAATTAAGATTATTCTGCGTCGTCACCAGTTTGCCGACGCCGAATTTACCCCAACGCTGGTACTGCCGTGGCTCCTGTGCCTGTGACCATAAAAGCTGCACCAGCGTTATGACGATTAGGATGGATAAAACCGGACAGCAAAAAATTTTTCGATATTGCATGAGGCGCTCCTTCAAAGGTACGATAAAAATTGCATGCAAGCCGACATGGCGGTTCAAAACTCCACTTTGAACCCTACCCGTGCGCTGCGGCCTTCGGATCGTCGCGTCGGACTGGCGTCCAGATCATGTGGCGTACTGTACAAACCATCGTCGTCCCATTTACCTGTCTCCGAATAGACCGAGCGAATGTTGCGGCGATCGAATACATTAAAAATCTGCGCATAAACTGTTTCTTTGACACCAAGGAATTTGAAATATTTACTGAGGCGGATATCGGTGGTGATCTCCCAGGGCATGCGTTCTGTATTCAAATATTCCGCCAGCACGCTATAGGGACGACCAGATCGGGCCTTGGTGATGATGCTGATACCCCAGCTTTTCGGATCGCTGATCAGCACCAAAGCGCTGAGGTCGTGCGGACGGTCCCAGTCGGCCAAAAACGTACGATAGGCTATGAAACGATTTTTCTGTGCCGCGGTGAGCGGACTGGAGGTGCTGATCTTTACGGAAGACCAGGTATAATTGATACGCCCAGACCAAAAATCGCTGAACCGCTTTTCTAAAGACATTTCCAAACCTTTAGCATTACCGAAATCCACATTATCAAGATAGACATAGCCGCCACCACCGCTTATCCAGCGCACCCCCATGAGATCGGCCATTTCCCGATAAAAAGCAGTCACGTTTAATGTATATCCGCTCATGGGTTGGAATTGTACGCCGGTTTCATAGGAGACCGTTTTTTCCGGTTTGGCATTGGGATTGGAAATGCCCGGACCTGGGTCATTCAGATTCGGCCGACCACGATAATACCCCTCATCGTTCAAGCCCGAGAGTAACTCCATATATCGTGGCAATTGGTAAAAGTGGCCGTACGCCAGATGAAAGGCGGCTTTTTCGGATACTGGGTAGGATATGCCGAACCGTGGACTGAGGCGAATTTTTTTGTCGGTGCGCTTCATCTCCGTAGTAAACGGCAGTTCCGGATCTTCCATGTACTCCATACGCTGATCCCAATATTCCAGCCTGACCCCGATATTCATAATCATGCCAATCTCTTCGAACTCCATCTTATCCTGTAAATAACCCGATAACTCGATGGGATGCCTACGCGCATAGGCAAGATGTTTCTCGTAGAGTTGTCCTTCTATTTCCTGCAACGGCGATCCGCCGGCCATGTCCATGCGATGAAATACATTAAGACGACGTAATTCTACCCCCGTCTTGAGCTGATGGTTTTTACCCATTTGCGAAGTAATATTGATCAATGCTTGAAAAGTCTTAGAAGAATCGGTATTGTATTCGTGGGGGGCTCCGGAATAATAATAGAAATCCCGTGTCAATCGTTCGCCCAGCACATTTTTCCGCTCGCGATTTTTATCTACGCCATAAAAGAAATCGGTGGTCTGATAGGAACCCATAACCTCATAAAACGTGCTAGAGTTCAAGGAGTGTACCATCTTGACAATTAATCCAGAATTCACGGTCTCACGGTAGGGAAACCCCATGGGAACATAACGATAGCTATGGCTATATCTTCCTTGTTGTTCCCAAGAATGATAATAATTGGCAGAAAATTTCAATTGTGGCAGGGGTTTATAGGAAATTTTCAGCATGCCATTCCAATCGTCCTCCCAGAGGGCGGGTATTTTTTTGCCTGATTGGAAACGATCCACCAATCCCTTGGAATCGCTCCAATAAGGGATGATGACACCGTAGACGTCACGCCTGCCATCGGTGGTGTGCATCTGGCCGTTGGCAAAAAAAGAGGCATGTTTGAGCAAGGGCAGAGGGCCGCTTAGCGTGAATTCCACCTGATAAGTATTCTTGTCGAATTGTTTGATGCCGAAATGATCGGTATAGCCACTGATTTGACCGGAAAATTTTTCTTCACCGTCTTTAGTAACCACGCTGATCACGCCCGCCATCTTGCCGCCATACTCGGCATTGAAGGTGCCGATGATGGTTTTCATCTCGTTGATGGTGGTACCGGAAGTCTTTTGAATATAGCGCGAACCGCCATAGATGTCGTCGCCGACTTTGACGCCGTCGATGAGAAACAATGTTTCGTTCTCCCTGCCGCCGCGGATGTGAATGCCGTCGCCTGGGGCACCGCTAACATACCCGCTGCTCTCCGATCCCAATTTATTGATGCCCGATTGGATCTCGATCAGTCGCGACAGGTTTTCGATCGGTGCAGTGGCAATCTCCTGAGTAGAAAAACTCTGCAGGCTGGAGGTGAGGTCTTTTTGAATGGCAGGGCGCTCGGCCACAATGGTCACCTCCTGCCCCAAAAGCACTGTGGCTTTGAGCTTGAAATCCAATCGGCTGGTCATGTCTGCGGAGACTTTTACACCGGTTTGCGTCTGCGATTCATATCCCACCATGGTCGCGCGCACGGCATAAACCCCAGGCGGCACATTGAGGATGAAATAAAATCCCTGGACGTCGGTCACCGCCCCCATCGTGGTACCGTCGATTAGCACGTTAACTCCCAAAAGCGGCTGGCCGGTGTCTTGATCGACCACGGTACCCGAGATTTTACCCGTCGTGCCCGCGGAAAGCCAACACACGGTAGTACTCAGAATAAGTAAAAGGAAAAAAAGGCATCTGTGCTTCATATTTTTACAGCCTCCGAATTACAGCGATTATTTTACGGCTCCCGATTTTACGCTGGTAGCACGCACAATAAGCCGCGGTTCCAAAACGGTACGCGTCTCCACTGGCAGATGATCGATGAGGCGGATCAATTTTTCAAATGCTATTCTCCCAATTTCTTCGGTAGGTTGATGAATGGTGGTCAACGGCACCGGAGCATACCGTCCACGCTCGATGTCATCAAAGCCCACCAACGCCACATCGTCGGGCACCCGAAAACCCTGATCCAAAACCGCCTGCTCAAAACCGATCGCCGCCATATCATTGTAAACGAAAAGTGCCTCCGGCCGCTCGGATAATGGCATGATCTGCCGACCAAGCTGATATCCTGATTCATAATCCCTGAATTTCATCGGTAAATGATACACAAATTCTTCATGAAACGGCCGTCCATAGTGTTGTAAGGCCTGGCGAAATCCCTGCAAACGCAGTTCACCCAAAAGGTTTCCCACTTCGCCGCCGATATAACCGATGCGCTGATATCCCTGCTGGATGAGATGCTCGGTCGCCATAAACGCCCCTCGTCGATGGTCGGTGCTCACCGAATAAATATCATCATCAACAATGTAGGATACCATGACGAACGGAAAACTTTCGTTTTTTAATTTGCGGATGGTCTCAGTGGCACGGTAAATATGACTGGTGGACGCGATGATCATACCATCCACACCAAGCGCACGAAAACGAGAAATTTGGATTTCTTCTTTTGTTAGTTGACTGGATGAATTGGACAATAGTAAATTATACCCATTTTCTGAAACTCTACTCTCCACACTATGGAGGATGAGGGAGAAGAAGGGATTATTCAAATCACTCAACACCACACCAATGGTACGATGCTTTAAAAAATCGATTGGATTTGATGGATGGGCAACAAAGGTACCCTTACCGACCCGGCTGTAAAGCACTCCTTGGCGAATTAATTCGGTCAATGCCTTTTTGACTGTGATCAGACTGACGTCATAAAATGCCGCCAGTTCTCGGTTCGAGGGGATACGCTGGCCTACAGCAAATTCGCCTTTGTCGACTCTGCGCTTGATGCTATCGACAATCTGCAGGTACAAAGGTTTGGGATTGGTAAAATCGATGGGCATCGGCAGTCCGGTATTAATTAATTTATTCGTCTTACAACAACGGCTAGTTAGAAAAGCATCAAATTAGTAATACCTGGTATACCAGGTATTACTAATTTAACAAAACTTTTCTCTTTGTCAAGGATTTTTTAAAAAATTTACCTGTCCACTTCTGAAAAAATGAAAAGTAATATCAGAAAATATAAAACCGAATTGCTGAAAGGAGGATCTTTGTAAAAAGGGGGGGCGCGATGCTACCACCGACCCTTAATGATCGTCTATCTAGATTAATGGGTCATATCGAGGAGCACCAGCGACGATATCTCTTAGATTGCGATTGTCGTAATTATATGATAATAAATACCATCACCTGAGCTTAACCATCAAAATAAACGTTTTTATTTTTCATTTTTTGGGAACCGGTTTTGTTTGCATCCAGGCACGACTGCTGGGTGCAATGCTCATTGCCAGCTGGTAAGTCTTTTCACCGCGCCAACCAGCCACCATCTATGGTTTGGCCGCAATGGAAAACCCGCCCCCATAGATCTTTTCACCTCGCCAGCCAGCCTCCATCTACCGCGACGGTGTAACCCGTCATATAGGCAGACGCCTCCGAGGCCAAAAAGACGACGATCCCCTTCAAGTCCTCGGGTTCTCCCCATCGCCCGGCGGGGATGCGATCGAGGATGGCTCTGCTGCGCACCGGATCCGCGCGCAACGGCGCGGTATTGTCGGTGGCCATATATCCCGGGGCGATGGCGTTGACATTGATTTTATAGGGTGCCAATTCATTGGCCAAAAGTCGCGTGAGGCCCATGACCGCGCTCTTGGAAGCCGTATACGAAGGCACCAAGATGCCGCCCTGAAAGGAGAGCATCGAAGCGGTGTTGATGATCCGACCCCCGCGATCCTGCTCCACCATCACCCGCGCCGCTGCCTGGCTGAGGAAAAATAGCGTCCTCAGGTTGATGTTCATCACGTCGTCCCAGTCTTTTTCGCTGAATTCCAACAGCGGCGCCCGGCGGATGATGCCGGCGTTGTTCACCAAAATATCGATACCCCCCATCCCTTTGGCGGCTTCGATAATGGCTGCGACGCTTTCTTTTTTCGACAAATCGGCTATAACCGCCCGGCAACGCCGACCTAATTTTTCGATCTCTTGGTGTGTTTCGGCCATGTCCAAAATATCCACCAGCACCACATCGGCACCGGCTTCGGCCAGCGCCAACGCCATGGCCCGACCCAATCCACGCGCCGAACCAGTTACAATGGCTATTTTACCGTCGAGTTTGAACTTGTCTAATATCATGGTCAATCCCTACTTTTTAATGTCCATCTATTTCTCTCGCTCGCCTTCTTTATCATGCTCCTCCACACCATGCGGTCACTTGGTGACCGTCGATGTTAAAGGCTCGTCCGTTTTAGTATTTCATTATTTCCTCGTATGGCTGAAACATTTCGGACAACTGCATCCATTTCTTAAAATTATCCGAGTTAGTCGCATTGCTATCATTTTTGATGGCATTCCTGTTGTCTGTAGCCAACCCAATGGGTCAGCCAAGATCCAATTTGGTGATGCCAGGCTTATTGAAATCTATGATTATTGGCAATAGGACAGCTTTGTCTCACAACAGGTCTTCTATCTCGATACCATCCATGTCTTCGAAGGTCTGATTCTCTCCACCCATGCCCCAGCAGAACGTGTAGGCGCCGGTGCCGACGCCCGCATGAATCGACCAGCTGGGCGAGATCACCGCCTGGCGATCGGCAACCACAATATGACGCGTTTGCTCTGCCGGCCCCAGCAGATGAAAAACGCGCGTGTCTTTGGCCATATCAAAATAGAGGTAGATCTCCATGCGTCTTTCGTGGGTGTGTGGGGGCATGGTATTCCACACCGACCCCGGCGACAAAACCGTAAATCCCATCACCAACTGACAACTCTGAATACCCCGGAGATGGATATATTTGTAGATCGTCCGTTTGTTGGCAGTTTCTGCCGAACCCAATTCAACCGCTTCGGCGTCTTTTAATTTTGCTTGCATTGTTGGAAAAGTTTTATGCGCCGGAAAGCTGAGCAAATAAAAAGCTGCGGGATTTTTCGGGTCGCGGCTGCTAAACGTAATCTCTTTGGCGCCCCTACCAATATACAACCCATCGCGATTCGCCATAGCGTACACCACGCCATCGACGACGATCTCGCCCTCGGCACCGATGTTCAAAACGCCGAGCTCCCGCCGCTCACAAAAATACTCGCTCACCAGCTCCTTACTTCCAGTCAACGACAATACCGATTCCGTAGGGACAGCCGAGCCAACAATGGCGCGATCCAGTTCGCAATACAAGAGGTAAACCGACCCTGATCGAAAAAGATTTTCCACCAAAAAGGTGGCGCGGAGTTCCTCGGTCGTCATACGCGGAAACCTGATCGGATCTGCTACATAACGTATCTGCATCATCATCCTCACTTTTTAGAATCTGAAAAGACTTTATATTTCTGGAAAAACGGCTGCAAAGCAGATATTTCTTGCAATAGTGCTTGTGTGAAAATATTCAAAAACATGTCATGTCGAGGAGGAGCGTTAGCGACGAAACATCTTGAATTGCTATATTCGTAATCTATTGATAATATTTAATATATTAAAAGATTTAGCCGTCAAAAAAACAGCGTTTATCTGTCATTCTCTAGGAAAATATTTCGTTTTTACGCAGTTTTAATAGAATAATAGAACGATTTAGTTTGTCAATAAAACAAAACGATTAATACTTTTACTCAACAAAGCAATCATCCACTTGCCCTTAAAACTCCAATATTCCATTGTTGCTTTCCAACACCCGCACATTTTTTTGATCTAATCCACATATTATAATAAAATCTTGCTCATTTGCAATAGAAATCATGCGACTGGACAAGGAAAATGGCGAACGGTCAGCTTTTCCACGCGATCAAATGAGTATCAATTGACTCTAAAATCATAATTCGCTGAAGCCCCAAAAGCCTCTGCTTGGCAAATAGATGATATAAAAATGGAATGGGATGAGATCCCATAATCTATGATGGAGGGTCTATTCTAAGGTAAAAGTTGAATGAGAAAATATTTAAATGCGCCTGTATAAGGGTTTGGTCTTTAACCTGAGCAAATGGCTCGTTGGATTAGTAATAGGCGAATTAAAGTTTGTTGCGACTGACGAACACAGAGTCTTTTGCCTGAGCAGATATTTCGTGGGATCAGTAATACTGTAATTGTTTTCTACCGCGTGCTAAAAGGCCAACATGAAAATTAAGACCTCCATCATCAAATAGAAAAGTATTCACGCCTTTTGCGGGAATATCATATACCGCCCAAGACCGCATCCAGCTGCCTTTTTAAATCTCGATAGTTCTGTTTTCCCAAGAGAAAGGCCTTTTGTTTTGCTTGGGCATCATAGATAAACGTGGCGGGAACAGCACCACTCCACTTGTTATTTAAAGAATCAATGATGGCTTGGCTATTGGTGAAATTTTGCACTACGATGCGAAAATTTATTTTATGCTTTTTGATGAATGGCCGAATTTTGTTGTCGATCTCATCGGCATAATCCACCGATAGACCAATAAACTCCACCGGTCGATGCCGGTATTCTTTTGCTAGTCTGGTGAGATGCGGCATCTCTTCTACGCACGGCGTGCACCACGTTGCCCAAACATTCAGCAGCAACACTTTGCCATGGCGGTCGGCGACAACCTCCAACAGCGCCGCCTCATCGATTACATCGTTAGGCCCCATATTGTAAATCTCTTCCTGGGATAGCCTCACACATCCCAGGAAGAGGTTAAGCATCAGCAATAAACCGAGGATTTTCATTTTACCCTCTTGATCGTACAACCAAAGGCCTTGGTCTCGGACGTGGTCACGGGTTTACCATCGAGAATCTCTTCTAATGCTCTTTTAAGGTCTTGTGATTGCACGTTTTCCACTCGTTGCGAATCATCAATGCGGCCGTGATACAAAATTTCTAGCTTACCGTTGAGCACAAACGCCTCCGGCGTCACCGAAGCGTTAAGCCGATCAGCAATGACATTATTCGGATCCTTAAGGATCGGAAAAGTCAGTTTATTGACCACTGCGTGTTTTTTCACTTCCTGCACATCCTCGGCTTTGTTGGAATTGATGCCAAAAAATACCACTCCACGATCTTTAAATTGCTCGTATAGTCGCTGCATGCGTTCATTATAAGCATTTGAAACCGGACACCTGGTGGCGATAAATAGCAATACAATCGCTTTGGCATCTTTATAATTGGACAAGGTATAGGCTTTGTTAAGATAATCTTTGAGGGTAAAATCCTCGACGGTTTTCAATTCAGCTGCTTGCAGACCATAGGTAACTATAACCATAAGGCTAAAAATAGTGATAAAAATTGCTTTCATATGCATCCTCCTTTAAATTGTAAAAACTATATTTTTTGATTCAATACCGTTATTTATTTTACAAAGATCTAAATTGAGCAATTTGTGCTTAAAAAGTACCGAACTTTCCAAGCGTGATCAGATGAATCGCTCAATTTAGAAAGATAGAAATGAATATTATCGATCCTTGCGACCACAATAGCATGATCGTTAGGGTAAGATTTCTGACCGCAACTGGCTCATTAACAGAAATCCAAAGATCAATTGCTTTGGGCTTTTGGTATTATAACCATTAATAAGGTAAATTTATTTCAATTTCAATAGTCTTTTTCAAGGGGGTAGTATTATTTGCAAGGGATCAGCGGTTTTAAAAACGGAGTGGTTTAGGGATTGATGGCTCAATCTTGATCACTATGTCTTTTATTTTCGTCATTTATTTGCCTGACGCATCATAGCCGCAATATTGTCTTTCGTTCGCATCGAATTTGGTCAGCATGCTATACCTTTTCCCCACCTTTATGAATGGGGTGATGAAAATTAAGAGATATTGTGGGCACCGATTCTAAGATCATACATGGTTCTTCAGCGCGCATGGCGGATGCATCTACCAAGCGCGCTGAAAGAGTTCGATCGAGCAAGCATGATCGACCTATTCTTTTCCTTCCCCTTGCGACTGGAGTTCCTCGAGGCGCTTTCTAATTTCCTCCAAGGCATGCTGCATACTCTCTGCCTGCGCTTTCAAGTACTCCCTCTCTTGTTCTTTGCTCCATGGTGCGGTATACGGCGCGGCTGGTGCAAAAGGCGGATATATCATCCGCGCCCGCTGCCAGCCCGTCAGACCGGTGGCATAGAACCAATGACGATGTCCACGACCACCACCACGGCCAAAACCGCAACCATACCATCGATTCATGTGGCCAGGCCTCGCATACCCGGAACAATAACCGGCCGCCCGACCACTCAGGGGACCCATGCCCATGGGTCCGGTTCCATCTCCAAAAGGCATAACTACCTCCTTTCCATCATTGTGATACAGTTTATTTAAAGAGTAATTTGATAGTTTCTTAAATTCATCGTCTTTTCGAAACCTGACTCACACATCCTTCAGCTGTTGCCGCCACGCCGCCGTGTTCGCTGCCTGCGTCCCAAGCCAGTTCCATTCCTGCGGCTGGAAGCGACTCCACGCTTACCACCGCTTTCGATGAAACCATCAAGGAGATTCTTGACCACTCTGGTCAAAACCGTCGCTGCGCCACTCAGCAATGCCGATGCCACTGGCGATTTCATCTTTTCCGCCAACGTCGTTTTTCTCTTCACCAGCGGCTGCTTCTCATCCTGTTGGATGGTGACCGCTATTGGCAGGATGGCGTCTTGCGCGCATGCCGAAGCGCATAAACCACAACCATCGCATAAACTCGGTTCGATATACGCCTTATCATCTACCAGGACGATGGCCTGCCGCGGACAGATCTCGAAACAGCTCTTGCATCCCGTGCACAAGGATGATTCGATAAAATATGTGTTCATACGCAATACTCAACCGTTTGCAAGCGAATGATCGTTCATCCGATTTCATCTCTTGAGGTTGTGCTTGCCCTACCAGATTATTGTCACTTCTATGATAATAGCTCGTGAGACTTTAGCTTCTATAACACATGGCACCTTTTTGATCTTTATACGCAAGGCATCCCCTCTGATCCCGCAACGAGCGTTGACCATCGATTCTTGAATCCCCGACATCATTTGATTGCTTCGATTACCCAGAGACAATCCTCCTGACCGATGCGCACGGTTGTAAATTTATCTTCAGCCCACTTTCGAATTTTAGGAAATTCCCATCCCAAAACCCCGTGCCGTTTGCCATCCTTTTGATGCATGCGATCGACGATCTCCAGACCTTTTTCGTTATAATCCGCCAACAACACCAATCCGCCTTTTTTCGCCACGCGAAACATCTCGTGCAGCACCATTTCTGTCTCCTGGATATGGTGCAACGCTGCTACGGAGATGACCGCATCGAAGGTCTCGTCCGGAAACGCCAATTTCCGGGCGTCCTGCAGTTGCATGCTGATACGCTCATCGACGCCGAAATAGATGGCATTAAGTCGGGCAATATGCTGTTCCTGCGGCGAAAGATCCACCGTCGTCAGGTTGCGTCCACTCTTGGCGATGGCGACGGCCAGGTGCCCTTTGCCGGTGCCGACTTCTAAAATTTTTCCATCGACCGGCACTCCCGCCAATCGTTCCACTAATCGTTTTCGGCTGCCCTCCACATCGTATCCCATGGCGAGAAAATCCTGTAGCCGTTGTTGATATTTGCGATGATTTTCTTTGATAAGATAGGATGCAATGGCTGTATGCAACCCTCTGATACCCAAGAGCGAACAATGTTTTTTATTCTCCGGCAATCCGCCCAACAGCGACACCACATCGTCATCGGTCAACTGCATCGCCTGCTCCAAAGTTTTACCGATGGCCAGCTCCGACACGGCGCTGGAGGTGGCGATGGCGGCGCCGCACCCGAACACCTTGTATTTGAAATCGACGATGGTATCGTTTGCCACTTTGATCCACACTTTGATGAAATCACCGCAACTCGGATCACCCACCGTGGCTTCGCCGTCGGCATCTTCGATCTCGCCAATATTCAACGGCGTAAAAAAATGTTTCAGCGCCTTTTCGCTATATTCAGATGGCGGTGCGCTTTTCTCATCAATCGTCACAAAGATTTCCTCCCAGAATATATATCATCGGAACCGAAAGATCGAACACATCAAGCGCTTCAATGATCACAAATATTCTCTCCTATCTGTAAGGTTCCTGCCAGATGCGCCAGCACGATATCCTCCGGTTTGCCGCTGAGAGCGCCGGTCACCACGCGAATGCCGTTCTGGGCAAACAGAGTCTGCGCGCGTTGCCCCATGCCGCCGGCCAAAATGACGTTTACGTTCTGCTCGTGCAGCCATCGCGGTAGCACACCGGGCTCGTGCGGTGGTGGTGTCAGGTACTGCGTCTGCACCACCTGTTTGCGTTTTACATCCACGTCGATGATGGCAAATTGTTCACAATGACCAAAATGCATGCACAACTCTCCGTGGGCTGTGGGGAGCGCATAGCGACAAACATCTGCTGCCATTTTCTCAACCTCTTTGAAAATTGATTCGGTTTTATTCTCAACAGAATGAATTAATTGCTCGACGATCTCTGCAAAACGGCGGCCGGTATCGGTCTTGCTTTGGTGATAAATAAATGGAAGACCTTCATCGCCGCCGCGGACGATGGCCGGATCAATAGGGATACGTCCAAGGAAGGGCACGTCCATCTTTTTCGCCATGGCCTCGCCACCGCCAGATTTGAAAATATCCACCGCTTCGCCGCATTTGGGACAGACAAATCCGCTCATGTTTTCGATGACCCCCAGCACCGGCAATTTCAATTGTCTGCAGAAAACAATGGATCGCCGGACATCGGCAGTGGATAAATCCTGCGGCTGCGTCACTACCACCGCGCCGGTGGGATGCTTCAACAACTGCACGATCGACAGCGGCTCATCACCGGTTCCTGGCGGTGAATCGACGATCAGATAATCCAATTTACCCCAGGCCACATCTTTGATCAATTGCTTGATGGCGCCCATTTTCATTGGTCCACGCCAAATCACCGCATCGTCCTCGCCCTGTAACAGCAATCCCAACGACATGATCTTCAGCCGCTGGGCAAAGATGATCGGCATCATTTTATCGCCTTGGACGCCAGCCCTTTTGTTCTCTAAACCCATCAGTTTGGGGATACTGGGTCCATGAAAGTCGATATCCAATAAACCCACTTCCTTGCCGGCCAGAGCCAAAGCCAACGCCAAATTGGCGGAAACCGTGCTCTTGCCGACGCCGCCTTTGCCGGAGAGGACGATGATTTTATAGGTTATCGCCGATAATTGTCGATCCAGATCAATGTCCTCCAAAATCTGATCCAGAGACTCGCGACGCTCATTTTCTTCCACTGTGCTCACAGGTTACTCCTTATATTCTGCCACATTTGTTCGATCTGTGAAACGATCTCTTGATCACCGAACTGCAGGACGCTTTGTTCCTGCAGTTGCGCTTTGGTCACTGCGTGCGTAAATTTGATTTTGCCGACCATCGGTAATGTCTTGTCCTCGGCGTAGCGCTCGATGGATCGGCTGAGCGTTTCGTTGATGTCGTATTTATTGATGCACACCATGGTCGGCACCTGAAAGTGTTCGGCTAAAGCGACGACGCGCTGCATGTCGTGCATGGCGGAAAGCGTCGGTTCGGTTACGATCAGCAGCCCGTCGGCGCCGCTAATGGAGGCGATGACCGGACAACCAGTGCCTGGCGGTCCGTCGACCAATAGCCACTCCACCTTATTTTCTTCGGCCAACCGCCGCGCCTGCTGCCGCACCAGGGTTACCAATTTGCCAGAATTCTCCTGGGCAATCCCCAAGCGCGCATGCACCATGGGTCCGTTACGAGTGACGGAGATAAACCACTCGCCACTCACTTGTGGTAGCAGACGGATGGCGCCTTGCGGACAGTTCCACACGCAAACGCCGCATCCTTCGCAGGCGAGGGCATCTATGTGGTATTCATCGCTGATGGCTTCGAAGCGACAGAGCTGACGGCAGCGATCGCAGCCACTACAGAGTAATGCATCGATGGCTGCTTTCTTACCACCGATAAACTGGTTACGCACACGCAATTGCGGCTGCATCAGCAGATGCAAATCAGCCGCATCCACATCGCAATCGGCCAGAACCACATTCTCCGCCAATTGCGCCAGCGCTGCCGTGATGCTGGTCTTGCCTGTGCCTCCCTTACCGCTGATGATGACCAGTTCTTGCATGATCAAACAAAATCATTTATTCGTCCCTGAATAATGCGCCAGAGCCTCTGCATCTTTTCACCAAAAGCAGGTACCGCATCGATCAATATTTTACCCTCTGAAATCGTATAAAATAAATACTCCAGCCCTCCCAAACCGAGAATCGACCTTTGCCTCCAGACTTTTCCCATCGGCTGAGATGATAATTTTGATATTCTGTGGTTGTTTATTTTGCATCTGTTTTCTCCACTCACCCGTATTTACAAGCGTCATTTACTGCTTTTAGGTCGATCAAACAGCTCTGGTTTTATTGAACAGTTATTACAAGTATTCACCAGCATCGTTTGCTGCTTTTAGGTCGATCTCATGGAATCAAAGGCAAGATTCCATGAGAAAGTGATCGATGAGAAAACCTAGTTTAGTTTCCTGTTTCACCATTGTTGAACAAGGTTTCCACATGGCTGATAAAATCATTCAATGCATCACGTCGTGCACGCAGACTCGACAGCCACAATTTCAGATGATCTTTACCTTCTGGCGACAGGGTATAAATCCGTCGTGCTGCTCCAGAGCCGGATGTATCCCATTTGCTGATGACCAGACCGGCTGCTTCCATATGACGCAGCGTGCGATATATGGCGCCCGGATCCGCTGGCCCGGCCAAAAATCCAAAATTTGGCAGTTCCACCATCAGTTCGTAACCGTGTCGCCAGCGACCCCACAATAATACCAATATAGTAGGCTCCAGCCAGCGACTCTGCCGTTCATTGAAACAGTTACAACCTCGTCGACGACCATGATGCATATATTCTAACCCTATATATGTTTTAAACATATATAATATACAACTATTTAATTACAGAATCAAGCTTTTTTATTTAAATCTAAATTGAGTGATTGGTGCTTAAAAAGGACCGCAACTTCCAGGTGCAACCAGAAGAATCGCTCAATTTAGGTTAAAGAAAGGAGGCCCCATGGTCAGTTGGTGTACATGTAGATCCATGAAAGAACGAAAAACTAACCCATCGCCTCAAGTCATACTTTTTTGAATAAGCAACCAGAGAGAAATGATAGGATTCTTCTGTGGCCATCTGCGCCTACGAGATCAGAAATTCATTGTCAAAGCCAACGTTAAGGAGAAAACATTGAAATACAGGATTATTTCTTTACCACTGCCTGGACGACATCGATGATATTTTCTGCTGTCAAGCCAAAATGTTTATAGATAGCTGAGTAAGGAGCCGAAAGTCCGAACTGATCGATGCCGAGGACAATGCCACGGCTGCCGACGTACTTGTGCCAGCCGAGTGTAGCGCCTGCCTCCACAGCGACACGCTTTTCCACTTCGGGCGGCAAGATTTGTCTTTTATATTGCTCGCTCTGTTTTTCGAACCATTCCCAACAGGGCATACTCACTACTCGCAATTTGATTTTGTCTTTGAGCGTCTCGAAAGCTTGTAGGCACAAGTGCACCTCCGAACCGCTGGCGATGAGAATAACCTCGGGTAGACCATGGCCATCGGCGACGATGTAAGCACCCTTGAGGGCACCTTCGGCCGAGGCGTATTTACTGCGATCGATGGTGGGCACATTCTGGCGCGTGAGAACCAACGCTATGGGATGATCCTTGATCCTCATCATTTGGCGCCAGACCATCGATACCTCATTGGCATCGGCAGGACGAACCACATCCAGGTTCGGCATGGCGCGCAGCGAAGCCAGATGCTCGACGGGTTGATGGGTCGGCCCGTCCTCACCCAATCCGATGCTATCGTGGGTGAATATGAACAACGAGGGTACTTTCATCAAGGCGGCCAAACGAATGGACGGCCGCATATAATCGGAAAAGACGAAAAAGGTTGCGCCAAAAGGTCGCAGTTTGCTCAAGGCTATGCCGTTGACGATGGCTCCCATGGCATGTTCGCGAATGCCGAAATGAAAATTTCGCGCATCAAAGCGACCTTTACAAAACGACTCGGAACCGCTGATGCCGGTTTTAGTCGAAGGCAGCAGATCGGCGGCGCCTCCCAACAGCCACGGCACTTTTGCGGCTACCGCATTCAGCACGGTGCCATTGGATTGGCGTGTGGCCAAGCCCTTGGCACCGGCTGGAAACACAGGCAACGTCTGATCCCAATCCTGCGGCAGTTCGCCTTTCTGAATGAGTTCGAAGGCTTGCGCGAGCTGGCCATACTGATTTCGATAGGTTTCGTACAATTCCTGCCACGCTTGATATTGTCTTTCCCCACGTTCTCTGATGGTGCGCGAAAATGCTTGCACCTCTTCGGGGACATAGAATTTTTTATCGGCATCCCAGCCATAAAAAGCCTTGGCGCCGCGGATTTCTTCTTCGCCTAACGGCTCGCCGTGCGCAGCAGCAGTGTCCTGTTTCTTAGGCGCACCGTAGGCGATGTGACTGTCGACGATGATCAGCGACGGTTTCCCCTGGCTTTGCATGGCTTTTTGGATGGTTTCACGAAGTGCGGGTAGATCATTGGCATCGGAAACGTGTTGCACGAACCAACCATAACTGTTGAAACGATCTGACACATCTTCTGAAAACGTCAATGATGTGCTGCCCTCGATGGTGATGCCATTATTGTCGTATATCCAGATGAGGTTATCGAGCCCTAAATGTCCAGCCAGGGAAGCTGCTTCGTGTGAGATACCTTCCATGATGCAGCCGTCACTCACCAGAGCAAAGATGCGGTAATCGATCAGCTCATAACCGGGTCGATTGAAATATGCCTTGAGCCATTTTTCGGCGATCGCCATCCCGACGCTGGTGCCAGCACCTTGTCCCAGCGGACCGGTGGTCATTTCTACGCCGGGTGTATGGCCAAATTCTGGATGGCCAGGCGTCTTGCTATGTAGCTGGCGAAAATTTTGCAAATCCTCCACGGTAACATCATAGCCCATCACGTGCAGCACACTGTAGAGTAACATCGAAGCGTGCCCTGCGGACAAGATGAAACGGTCGCGGTTGGGCCAGTCAGGTTTTGCCGGATTGAATTTCATGAAATCGTTGTAGAGCGTAAAGGCCACCGGCGCCAAAGCCATGGGCGTGCCCGGATGACCGGAATTGGCCTTCTGTACGGCATCCATCGAGAGGGTGCGGATGGTGTTGATGATTAGTTCGGACAGCTGGTGGTTTTCTTTCATAGTCATTTTCTCTCCATCACATTTTGTATTAATCTACCTTGCGCGTTGAGTATGGCAAAAACATCACTTTTGTAAAAGTCAATCTCCTCGTGTGCCGTAAAATGAAGTAACTAGGCGGGTTCAAGAAAAGCTGTGCCCGCCAACGTAGTGGTTAACGATACCTCCTGCAGCCCCTTAATGCAGTGCGGAAGAATATCAATCTGTATCCGCCAAAAAAGTATTGGATATTAATTGATCCAATTCATTTTTGTGAAAATTACAAAATATTCTATTTTTTAACAATAGGAATTATGCGTGTATGATATGGTATTCGTGTGATTCTGGGAAACTGGATGTCCATAAATCACACGAATGTATACGAAAGGTTGAATTGCCGAGGGTCAGCAAATCAGAAAGGATGCTGAAAGAAGATATTTACATCGATTACAGAGTTCGTCGGCCGAAGCGGTTTCGACGCAATCCCGATCGTCGCCTCTGTGGTCTATCTGTTTTTTTCAACGGCGGCCGTTTATCCGAGACCATTCTCTCTGGTTGTTCCATGCTATAATCAAAATCCGCCACCTTCTGGCGCGACAGCTTCTGATCCATGATCTTTTCCAGTTTTTTCACCATGGCGCCGTCTTGCGCCGTCGTCAGGGTCAAGGCGAGGCCATTGCGCTCGGCGCGCCCGGTGCGGCCGATGCGATGAATATAGGCATCGGCGCTATCGGGCATGTCGTAATTGATCACATGGCTGATACTCTGGACATCCAGCCCGCGAGCGGCAATGTCGGTTGCTACCAAAATTTGATAGTCGCCACGCTTAAAGCCGTTGAGAGCGTTCTGACGCTGTTGTTGGCTGCGATCGCTGTGCAGACTGGCCACGCGATATCCTTTGCGACCGACTTGCTGCGCCAGACGCTGGGCGCGATGCCGGGTACGGGTGAATATCAGCACCGATTCGGCCTCGGTTTGTCGCAGCAACGCCAACAACAACGGCGTTTTTTGATGCGGTTGCACCGGATAAATCGCATGACTGACGGTATGCACTGGTCGACGTAAGGCCAGGGTGATGCGCTGCGGTTGGTGTAGCGCCTGCGAAGCCAGCTCCTCGATCTCAGGCGGAAAGGTAGCGGAGAACATCAACGTCTGGCGTTCCTCCGGTGGGTGTTTGAGAACCCGCTGCACCGCCGGCAAAAAGCCCATATCCAACATCCGGTCGGCCTCATCCAACACCAGAATCTGCAGCCCGGAAAAGTCGGCGCAATACTTTTCGATATGGTCCAGCAACCTGCCGGGGCAGGCGACGACGATATCGACGCCGCGGCGCAAGGCTTCGAGCTGTGGCTTGGCCGGCACGCCACCGTAAACAGTGACGCTGCGGATGCCGGTACTTTTACCTAATTCGCGAATGGTCTGATGGATTTGCTCGGCCAACTCACGCGTGGGCGTGAGAATCAGCGCCCGAATTCGGCTGCGCTTGCCTTTGAGGAGTCGATGCAGCATTGGCAGGACGAATGCCGCGGTCTTGCCGGTGCCGGTCTGCGCCGTGCCGATGAGGTCAGTGCCGGAGAGAATGACCGGAATGGCGGCGGATTGTATCGGCGTCGGCACAGCATACCCCGCTCGCTCGATGCCCGGCATAAGACGGGCATCCAAATTAAATTGGTTGAAATTCATTGTTTTTCCCTATCTTCAATAGTGTAATGGATGTCCGGGGATGTAAGGAAAGATGTGTATTGAGAAGCTTCAGAAAATATCTGGGGAGCTCGAATCGCTGGCAGGCCAGGATTACAGATCGATCAACATCACGATTTCAGTAACAATCTTTATCTATAATAGATGGGCACGTTGTTCAGAAAGCTGGTCTCCATTTCGGAATACCGACCTGACAACCTGAAACCATCGTATGGGTGTTAATGAAATGACATCACGTTTTAATTAATTGGTTTTAATATACTAAAATATATTTTCATTTCCAAGATAAATTTGTACGAACTCCTGATAAGGTGGACTTGTCAGGGATTGCTCAACTTTTACGGTTTTCAATCATATTGAAAGTGTGTTGCTCAGGCTTTGCATGTTTTAGAATAAAATACAAGTATTCGCAGATACCACTATTTCAATCTCGTTCCATCGCTCTTCGGTGGGACGAAAAAAAGGGACGCTCTGCGTCCTCTGAGTGGTGTTCAGATGACACAGGTGGAGCGGTGCTAATCTCTATTTTCAGATGGCGGGAAGTGATTCTTTGTTTCATTATCGCAGTCATACCGCAGAGCGGCTGAGGATGCGCTCCCACGGAGACCGCGGGAGCGAGATGATCTGATACTAGATGTCTCGTCGCTAGTGCTTCTCGACATGACAATTTTTATTTGATTCTGAGCGTTTATTTAGCTTCAACAGTTTTCATGAGAAGTCCACCGCTCGGCGATGAAATAAAATACAAAAACGCCAAAGGCGTGAAATGATTATAGCAAAATAATTAATAGACATTCAACCCGGAACGGGTGACATGATAAAATTTTGGTA
>FWPV01005103.1_pt1 | contig 26644 bp, 17 predicted proteins | sample 2228371 | NCBI WGS metagenome assembly FWPV01 (sample SAMEA103939776, study PRJEB20133) | metagenome
CAACCGCAACCCCGCCGCGCTCCCCAGGAACGGCGCCTCCCCGAACGCGAACACCCCACCATCAGCCGCCACCAACCAGTACCCCCGGCCCGAGGCGGCCAGGTCGACGCCCACGACGGCTCCGCGCAGGGGCAGGCTCGTGGCGCTGCCGAGGAACGGCGCGTCACCCAACGCGAACACCCCGCCGTCGGCGGCAGCCACCACCGCCCCCCGCCCGGTGCCGGTCGCGGCCATGGCGACGGCAGGCGCCTGCAACGCCAACCCATCAGCACCTGCCAGGGGCACCGCGTCCCCGAATGCCAGCACCTGCAGCCCCGGCACGCCCACCGGCGCCGCTCCCGCCCACCCGACGGGCGACCCGATGGCCAGCACCACCGCCACCGCCGCCGCCACGGCCGATCTGCGGACCCGCCGGCCCGGGAAACACCGCATGGGCTGATGGTGCGCCGACGAAACCGACCGGGACAGGGCCGAGCGACCGCCAAGGACCGTCGGAAGGCCCGTGGAGCACCCTGCCCACCATCGACAGGCTCTACGGTGACGACCGGGCCAGGACGAGCAGGAGGCCGACATGGACGACACCCCCGAACGCGACGACGTGGTTGAGGGCGACGACCTCACCTGGCGTGGTGGCGATGCGCTGGTGAGCACGTTCAGCTCGGACACGATCACCTGGGTCGAGCCGTCGGCCACGCTCCGGGAGGTCACCCGGACCCTGGCCGACGTCGAGGTCGGTGCAGCACTCATGCCCGGGCCCGACGGTGAGGTGGCCGGCATCATCACCGAGCGGGACGTGGTGCACGCGCTGGCCGCCGGGCACGACCCCGACGGAGTTACCGCCGGCGAGGTCGGGAGCACGACGCTCATGTGGTGCGACCCGGAGGCCACCGTGAACGAGGTGGCGGTGATGATGATGGAGAAGTACGTGCGGCACGTGCTCGTGGGCCAACCGCACGACCTCAGAGGGATCGTGTCGGCCCGCGACCTGCTCGGCGCCTACTGCGAGGACTGACCCCGGCCCGACGGGCCCCGAACCCGACGGGGAGCCCGGAGGGGCAGCGTCGCTTGACGGTCGGGGAGGTAGCGCCGAGGCTGCCGGAGTGGAACGCATCGGGGTCGCCCTGTCCGGCGGCGGGTACCGGGCCGCAGCCTGGGGCCTCGGGACGCTGCTCTACCTCGGTGACGCACGCCTGCACGACCGGGTCGTGACCGTCTCGTCGGTCTCGGGCGGGTCGTTGACCAACGCTGCGGTCGGCCTCACGCCGTTCCGCCGTCTGGAACCACCCCAGGTGTGGGCGCTGGCCGCCCGGCTGGCACGACGCTTCGCCGGCGACCCCCACCGGTTCGCCGCGGTGCTCGCCGCCCACGGGCTCGCCTGGGCCGGGTTGGTACTCGGCGCCGGTCTGCACCACGGCCCGGTGACCCTCGGGGCGCTGGGATCTGCCGTGGCCCTCTCCCTGGCCGGGGCGCGAGCCTGCGGTGACGCCACCTTCGGCCGGATCGTGACGTGGTTGTACTGCGACCTGCTGGCCCTGTCGGTTGCGCTGGTCGCATTCGCCGTGGGCCAGGGCTGGTGGTGGCTGGGCGCGCTGGCGGTCGCCGGCACCGTGGCGAGCGCCCGGGGCCGGGTCGTGGGGTGGGCGATCGGCCGGTCGTTGCTGCGCCGGGACGGTCGACGCACCCGCCTCGCCGACCTCGGCAGCGAAGTCGATCACGTCCTGTGTGCCTGCGACCTCCATGGCCGCCACCACGTCTATTTCGGGCGCGACTTCGTCTACAGCTTCGGCCTGGGGCTGGGCGCGAACCCGGCGCTGCCCCTGACGGCCGCCGTCCAGGCGTCGGCGAACCTGCCCGGGGCCTTCGCCCCCCGGGCCATGCGGGCCGGGCCGTTCCGCTTCACCGGCGGCCGGTACCACTCGCCGGTCCTCGCCCTCACCGACGGCGGGGTCTACGACAACATGGCCGACGAGTGGCTCCTCGGCTTCGGGGCGCGTGCCCGCAGCTTCGCCCGACGGGCAGCCGAACTCGACGATCCCGGGCAGGCACACGCCCTCGGCGAGGTGGCGGACCGGCTCGCTGCCCGGGAGCCGGACTTCGTCGTGGTCGCCAACGCGTCCGGTGCGCTCGGCTTCCGCTTCGCGTGGACCACGTTCCTGCCTCTGCTCGGCGAGGTGCTCGCCCTGCTGCGGGTGAAGAGCATCCTCTACGACAACGGCAACACCACCCGCCGCCGCCTGATCGTCGATCGCTTCCGCCACCGCAGGCTCGACGGGATCATCGTCCACATCGACACCGACCCGTGGGCGATCATCGAGGAGGCCCGGACGTCACCAGACCCCCGGATCCGGGCCCGGGCCGGTGCAGTCGCCGAACGGTTGCAGGCGACCGTCGGGCTCGACCCGGCGACCACCAGGGTGCCACCGTCCGCCGGCACCGTCCTGTCCCCGCTGCCCCGGGGCCGGATCGCGAACCTCCTGCAGCGGTCCTACGCCCTCGCCTGCGTCCAGGGGCACATCTGGCACGACCTGCCGCTGGTCGAGATCCCCCCGCGGTCGTGGTTCGAGGGGCTGGAGGCGGGACGCGTGGACCGGCGGGGGTGACCGCCGGGCGCTCAGCGCGCCGCCACGGCGTGGGCGCGCTCACCTTCACCGATCGGCCGGGCCTTGGCCTCGGCGAGCGTGCCGTGCGCGGCCACCTCGTCCGCGGTCATGGTGGTCCGCAGCGTGCCGTAGAGGGCGTCTGCCAAGGGGAGCAGGAAGTTCAGGTTGGCACCCAGGTCGACGTGGTGGATGAAGTGGTGCCGGTCGAGGAACGGGTACCAGAACTGGGCCTCGACGATCCGGTGGCTCCCGGGGCGGTGGATGGTGTCGTGCACGACGATGAACAGGTTCGACACCACAGCCGACGACACGACGATGCCGGCCAGGAAGGCGGCGTCGCGCGTGATCAGCCAGGTGGGCACCCAGATCACCACCACGCCGATGGCCAGGTACCAGGAGAAGTGGGCGAGCCGCACCCCGGCGTTCCGCAACGCCGACCGGTGCACCTCCGGAGCCCGTCGGCGGATCGCCAGCCGGCGGGGTGGCCCCCCGGTGACGTACCGCCACGTGGGGAAGTACGCGTGGTGGTGGGCGGTGTGCACGGTGAAGATGGCTCGCAGGGGGGGCACGACCGGTTCGTGGTACACGAAGCGGTGCACGAACCACTCCAGCACCGACGCGACGATCGGCACGAGCACGAACCCGGCCACCGCGGCGAAGGCGGCTGCGACCAGCCCCTCGGGCCGGGCGCCGACCAGTGCGACAATGGCCGCAGCGGTCGCCGCGACCGCCGCGGTGCCGAGCACGATCCTCCGCCACGGCGCCGGGCCGACGGGCGCAGGCTTCGCGGTGACGCTCATGTCCCCGCCAGGCGGGCCACGACCGGAGCGATGGCGTCGGTCGCGTCCTGCTGGAAGGCGATGGTCGAGATCCCCCACCGCTCGCGGAGCGCGACCAGGTTGTCGGCGATCTGCTCGACCGGGCCGATCTGGAAGTAGGGCGCCTGCAGCACCACCTCCGCAGGCAGCCCGAACGCCGGCGCCAGCTTCGCCGCCACCGACCCGGGGTCGTCGGTGACCACCGTGACGAACACCTGCAGCTGCAGTTCGAGCTGGTCGAAGCGGTCACCGGCCGCCTCACGGATCCAGGCGATCCTCTCGTCGACCGCGTCGGCGGCTGCGGTGGCCATCGAGCGGGGGTTGATGCTGCGGGCGACGATCTTCGGGTTGATCCCGACGATGTCGGCCACGCGGGCAGCGAGCGAGAGGATCTTGCGGCCACCGCCACCGACCAGCACCGGGATCGGGTGGGCCGGCTTCGGGCCGGCGTTGTGCTCGGCGATCGTGTAGTGGCGGCCGGAGAACCCGAACGGCTCGGGGCCCCAGAGCCCCCGCATGATCGTGATGGCCTCCTCGAGCCGGGCGATGCGGGTGTCGGCGTCGTCCTGGCGGATGCCGGCGTAGGCGTAGTCCTCCTTCATCCAGCCGGCACCGATCCCGAGGATGAACCGCCCGTCGGACAGCAGGTCGACCGTGGCGCACTCCTTGGCGAAGGCCACCGGGTTGCGGAAGTCCACCCCGGCCACCAGCGTGCCGACCTGGAGGGTGGTGGTGGCGCAGGCCGCTGCCATGAGCGCAGGCATCGGCGCGAGCTGGCCGCCGAAGTGGTCGTCGATCTGCAAGCTGGCAAAGCCGAGGTCCTCGGCCTTCTTCGCGATGGCTCTCCACTGCGCCGCCGAGGAGGCCTTGGTGGCCTTGGCGCCGAACTTGAACGGGCGTCGCGTCGTCACGGGAGCAACCTACCCCTGCGGGCGGACCCGGCCGGTCAGAGGTCGTCGCCCAGGCGGACGACGTCCACCATCACCCGCAACTCGTCGCTGGTGGAATCGGTGAAGATCACCCCTTTGAGCGGGGGCACGTCGGCGTAGTCCCGTCCCCAGGCGGTCACCACGTAGCGGTCGTCGGGCACGGTGTCGTTGGTGGGATCGAGATCGACCCAGCCGTTGCCCGGCAGATACGTCGCCACCCAGGCGTGCGAGACGTCGGCGCCGACCAGCCGTGGCCCGCCCGGCGGTGGGAGCGTCTCCAGGTAGCCGCTCACGTACCGACCGGGCAGCCCCATCGACCGGAGGCAGCCGATGGCGACGTGGGCGAAGTCCTGGCACACCCCCTTCCTGGCCGCGAAGATCTCTTCGATCGTCGTGGTCACGGTCGTGGCGCCGGGCACGAACTCGAAGTCGGTGTGGATCCGCCGGCTCAGGTCACGGACCGCGTCGACGAGCGGTCGCCCCGGGGGGAACGACGGGCGGGCGTAGTCGGCCAGCGCCTCCGACGCTGCGACCAGCGGCGAGTCGAGGATGAACTCCCGGGCGGCGAGGGAGCCGGGATCGGTCGACCCGACGATGCCCGCTCGGGCCTCCTCCCAGGTCAGCGCACCGTCGAGCGGCAGGTGAGCGGCGACCGGGGTGAGCTCGACGACCGTCGTCGCCGTGACCACAAGGGTGGTGTGCGGTTCGTCGATGTGGAAAAAGCTGCAGGAGTTCCCGAAGTAGTCGACACGGGTGCGCATGTCGGCTGCAGCCGGGTCGGTGGTGACCGTGGTCGGCTCGCAGCGCTGCCGACCCGGCACCTGCCGGGGCAGCTGGTGGAGCTGACCGTAGCTCGAGGACACCTCGCTCTCGTAGCGGTACTCGGTGCGGTGGGTGACGTGGAGCCGGGTCATGCCGATCAGGCGAGGTCCATGTGGAGGGTCTCGCCGCCACCGAGCCCGGGCGGTTCGGTGAGCGCCCGCTGCGGGAGCGACGGCGGGAAGTGCTGGTCGCGAAGCGCGTCGGCGGCGGCGCGGAGCCGATCGGTGATGGTGCGGAGGAAGGCGTCCAGCGCGGGCCGCCCGCCGTCGCCGTCGAGCGTGGCCAGGGTCTCGGTGTCGACCAGGCGCAGGTCGGTCGCGCACTGCAGCACCAGCCGGTCGGCCGGGCTGAGCCGCGTGCGGTCGTGGTCGGGAAGTGCGGCGAGATCCTCCTGGAGCTGCGCCAGCTGGTAGGCGAGCGACCGCGGGTTCGCCCCGTCGGTGAGCACCAGGTCGAGCAGCGTCGCGGCGTGGGCCTGGGAGCGGTACCGCCGGCGGTAGGTGACGATGCTCTCGAGGGCGATCAGCACCGACTCGTACAGCAGGCTGTCGATCGCCGTGCCGTGGGCGCGCACCATCGTGGCCCGGAGCAGCGCCGTGAGCTGCAGCGCCCGCTCGATGCGCCGGCCGGCGTCCATGAGCCGCCACCCCGGGTCACGCACCATCGACTCCGCGGCCAGCCCGTGGAGGGCGAGCAGGCCATGCATCACCTGCCGCAACGAGCGCTGCAGGTCGAGCTGACGGTCGTCGGACGGCTGGGCCAGGTCGGCCAGGGCGGCGTCGAGCGAGCCGACCACCAGCCAGGTGTCGAGGGAGAGCTGGTCGCGCACCGCCACCGCAGCATCGAGTGCGTGGTGCACGGCGTGGGCCAGCGAGCCGGGCCGCTCGCGCGCGGTGGCCAGGGAGACGATCTCTGCGCCCGGCGCAGCGATGCGCTCGCGTGCCCCCTCCCCCACGAACCCCGGATAGGTGGTGGTGACGTGGGTGAGGGCTTCGAGCAGGGCGTGCAGGCAGGCCAGCCCGGCCGGGTTGAGGCCATGCTGGAAGTCGGTCTGGCGGTCGAGCGTGACCCGCAGCAACCGGGCGGCGGCTTCGGCCCGCTCGGTGTAGCGACCCAACCAGAACAGGTTCTCGGCGGCCCGCGGTGACATCGCCGAGGGTTCTGCGGCCGCGGCGGCCGGCCCCTCGTGGAGCCAGAAGCCGGAGAGCAGCTCAGGCTCGGACGCCAGGACCCAGGTGTCCTTGGTCAGCGCCCCGGACTGGTTGGAGATACGGATCGCGTCGGGCGACGACCCCACCCTGGTGAGCCCGCCGGCCAGCACGGTGTAGGAGTCGACGGTCGCCACCGTGAACGCCCGCAGCACGGTCGGCCGGGCCTCGATCCTCCCGTCGGGCAGCAGCGTCGGGGCGCTGCCCGGCTCGACCCGCTCCTGGCCCACCCAGGCGTGCGGTCGGGCTTCGATGCGGCGCCGCACCTCGTCCAGCTCCGAAGAGGACAGCTCCCAGCCGAACACGGCGAGCGGTCCGGTCGACCGGGCGATCGGCTTGATGACCAGCCGGGGGAGGTTGGCCAACACGTGTGAGCGGCCGATCGGGTCGCCGCACCACCAGGTGGGCACGGCCTCGAGCTGCAGCGGCGTGCCCAGCAGGTGACGGGCGAGGGTCGGGAGGAAGGCGAGCAGCCCGGGGTTCTCGAGGACCCCGCTGCCCAGGGTGTTGACCACCGACACCGTCCCCCTCCGGGTGGCCTCCACCAGTCCGGCGACCCCGAGGTAGGAGTCGGGCTTGAGCTCGAGAGGGTCGCAGTACCAGGCGTCGACCCGGCGCAGGATCACGTGGACCGGTTCGAGGCCCTTGAGGGCCCGCATCCACACCCTCCCGTCGCGCATCACCAGATCCGCGCCCTCCACCAACGGGTACCCGAGGTAGGTGGCCAGGTGGGCGTGCTCGAACGCCGTCTCGCTGTACGGTCCCGGGCTCAGCACGACGATCCGGGGGTCGTCGACGCCCGGCGGCGCCACCCGCTGCAGTCCGGCGCGCATGCTGCGGAAGAACGGCGCCACCCGGTGCACGTCGGCGTCGCGGTAGACGCTGGGCAGCACCCGGGACACCACCGTCCGGTTCTCGAGGACGTAGCCGGCCCCCGAAGGTGACTGCGTGCGATCGGCGAGCACCTGGAACGACCCGTCACCACACCGGGCCAGGTCGACCGCCGACATGAACAGCTGTTGCGGGCCGGGGATCGTGATCCCGTCGCACTCGCGCCGGAACCCGGGGTGGGCGAACACCAGCTCGGGAGGGAGGAGCCCGCGGCGCAACAGCGTCCGCTCGCCGTAGAGATCGGCGAGCACGAGGTTCAGCACCTCGGCCCGTTCGATCACCCCCCGTTCCACCCCCGCCCACTCCTCGCTGGTGAGCAGCAACGGGATCGGGTCGAGCTGCCAGCGCTGGCTCCGCGGGCCGTCCGGGGTTGACACGGTGTAGGTGACCCCGTCGGCGTCGAGCAGCCGATCGGTCTCGGCCAGACGGCGGCACAGGCCCTCGGTGCCCATCCCGTCGAGGACCTGGGCCAGCCGGACCCAGTGCTCGCGCACGCGATGGTCACGATCGACCATCTCGTCCCATGCGGCACCCAGGGGGAGGTAACCGTCGAGCGGTCGGAGGAGCTCGCTGGTGCTCATGTGAGGGGTCGTCGCGCCATGGTCGCCATCGCCGGGAGGGCCGTCACCATAGGGCGCCGGGCGCTGCGGAGATCCATGCGGTCCTCATGTCGTCCGGGCGCGGCGGAGATCGAGGGTGCGGGGGTACTCCCGACCGCCGGCCCGGCCGACCAGTCCGGGATGGCCCGGGTCGAGCGGGCCCGGGGTGTGGCCGTGCGGGACGAACCGGCCGGTGCGCCGGGCCTCGGCCTCATTGGCGTTGACCGGGAACCGGTCGTAGGCCCGCCCACCCGGGTGGGACACGTGATAGGTGCAACCCCCCAGGGACCGCCGGTTCCACCGGTCGACCAGATCGAACACCAGCGGGGTGTGCACCCCGATGGTCGGGTGCAAGGCCGAGGGCGGCTGCCACGCCCGGTAGCGCACCCCGGCCACGAAGGTGCCAGGAGTGCCCGTCGGGCTGAGCGGCACGGCGACCCCGTTGCAGGTGAGGGCGTGCCGGGTGTCGGTCATGCCCTCCACCAGGACCTGGAGCCGCTCCACCGACGAGTCGACGTACCGGGCGGTGCCCGTGGAGGTCGCCTCCTCCCCGAGCACGTGCCACGGTTCGATGGCCCGCCGGAGCTCGACGGTGATGCCGAACACCTCCACCGAGCCGAGCCGGGGGAACCGGAACTCGAGGAACGGTGCCAGCCACCCCTCCTCGAACGCGATCCCGTGGCGCCGCAGGTCGGCGACCACCTCGGCGATGTCGTGGGCGACGAACCACGGAAGCATGAACCGGTCGTGCAGATCGGTTCCCCAGCGGATGAGCTCGCCGGTGTAGGGGTCCTCCCAGCACCGGGCCACGATCGAGCGCACCAGCAGCGCCTGAACCAGCGCCATCCTCGGATGGGGCGGCATCTCGAACGCCCGCAGCTCGACCAGGCCCAGGCGGCCCCGCTCACCCTCGGGGTTGAACAGCTTGTCGATGCAGAACTCGGCCCGATGGGTGTTGCCGGTGACGTCGACCAGCAGGTTGCGCAGCAGCCGGTCGACCAGCCACGGCGGCACCCCCGGCGTGTCGTCCTCGCCGGGCCGGCCCGGCCCGGCGGCCCCGAGGCGCTCCATCTCGGCGAAGGCGATCTCGAGTTCGTACAGGTTCTCGTTCCGGCCCTCATCGACCCGGGGGGACTGGCTGGTCGGTCCGATGAACCGGCCCGAGAACAGGTACGACAACGACGGGTGGTGCTGCCAGAAGGTGATCAGGCTGCGGAGCAGGTCGGGGCGCCGCAGCATCGGGCTGTCCGGGGCCGACGGCCCGCCCAGGGTCATGTGGTTGCCACCGCCGGTCCCGGCGTGCGTGCCGTCGAGCATGAACGTCTCGGCCACCAGCCGGCAGGCACGGGCCTCCTCGTAGAGGCCGGTGGTGATGTCCACCAGCTCGTCCCAGCTCGACGCCGGGTGCAGGTTGATCTCGATCACCCCGGGGTCGGGGGCCACGGCGAGGTGTCGGACCCGCGGGTCGTGCGGCGGCGGGTAGCCCTCGACCACCACCGCCAGCGCGCAGTCCGCCGCGGCGCGTTCCACCACGGCCAGCAGCTCCACGACGTCCTCGAGGTAGGTGAGCGGCGGGAGGAACACGTGGGGGTGGCCGTCGCGGACCTCCACGCACAGCGCGGTGGTGGGTGCCTCTCCGACCGGCACCACCACGGCCGGGCCGGGCGACGGCGCGCCGGTGGGCAGTGGGGTCCGGGGATCGAACGGCGAGCGGTCGGGCGCCTGCGGGGGCGGTGACCAGGCCACCGAGTCCAGTGGCAGCCGAAGCCCGGCCGGTGAGTCCCCGGGGACCAGCACGAGCCGGCCCCGCCGGAACCGCCAACCGGTGGTGGCCCACCGCCGGTCAGGGGTGCGGTGGAGCGGCAGGACCCAGGCCGCCGGATCGCCGGTGATCGTGTCCAGCGCCCGGACCGCCGCCGCCCGGGTCTCGGTGTCGCGCAGGGCGCCGTCGGTCGGGTCGAGATCGGTGGTCACCGGCTCCCCGACCGGCAGCCGCGCCTCCTGGCACACCTGATGGAGCCGGTCCTCGTAGGCCGGGAGCAGGTAGCCCTCGGGCACCCCGAGGTCGGCGGCGATGGCCCGGGCCAGCCGTTCGGCGTCGCCGGCACCGGCCGAGCCGGGAGCGGACCAGTCGGCGAGGAGTGCCTCGTCCCGCCACAGCGCCACGCCGTCGGCCCGCCAGAACACGCCGTGCTGCCACCGGGGCAGGGGCTCACCCGGGTACCACTTCCCCTGACCCCGGTGGAGCAGTGCGCCGGGGGCGAACCGGCGGGCGAGCCGGCGGGTGAGCTCCACCGCACGGGCGCGCTTGTCTGGACCGTCGGCGGCCACCGTCCACTGCGGCGACTCCAGGTCGTCGGCGGACACGAAGGTGGGCTCACCGCCCTGGGTCAGTCGCACGTCACCGGCCGCCAACCGGTCGTCGATGGCCCGGCCGAGGGTGTCGATGCGGGCCCACTGCTCGTCGTCGTAGGGGAGGGTGACCCGGGGATCCTCACGGATCCGCCGCACCAGGTTGGCGTGCTCGAACACCACCTCGGCCGGCGCGATCGCGCCTTCCACCGGGGCGGCCAGCGACGGCTCGGGGGTGCAGGCCAGGGGGAGGTGACCCTCCCCGGCGAGCAGACCCGAGGTGGGGTCGAGGCCGATCCACCCCGCCCCGGGTACGTAGACCTCGGCCCAGGCGTGGAGGTCGGTGAAGTCGGCGTCGGGACCGGCCGGGCCGTCCAGCGGGGGCTGATCGCTGCGCAGCTGCACCAGGTACCCGGACACGAAGCGGGCGGCCAACCCGAGTTCGCGAAGGATCGTCACCAGCAACCACGCCGTGTCCCGGCACGAGCCGAGCGCCTTGGCGAGGGTCTCGTCGGGGGTCTGCACCCCCGGTTCCATCCGCACGGTGTAGGCCACGTCCCGGTGGAGCAGGCGGTTCAGCTCGACCAGCACGTCGATCGTGAGCATCGTCCCCGGGCGGTGGTGGGGCAGGTCGGCGATCCAGTCCCGCACGAGCGGGCCCGGCGCCTCGGAGGCCAGGTAGGGCGCGAGCCCGGGCCCGAGGCGATCGGGGTACCGGAACGGGAAGGCGCGGGCCTCCTCGTCGACGAAGAAGTCGAAGGGGTTGATGACCGTCATGTCGGCAACGAGGTCAACGGTCAGGGTCAGCTCGTCGGACGGCTGGGGGAACACCAGCCGGGCGACGTGGTTGCCGAACGGGTCCTGCTGCCAGTTGATGAAGTGCTCGTCAGGCGTCACCTGGAGGGAGTACGCGAGCACGGGGGTCCGGCAGTGGGGTGCGGGCCGGAGCCGGACGAGGTGCGGGAACAGGGGGACCGGGCGGTCGAACCGGTAGGTGGTTCGGTGCTCGACGGCGACGTGGATGGCCATGGCCGGGCGGGTGCTCGGGCGGGTGCTCGGTCGGCGCCGGTCAGGAGGCAGCGGCCAGCGCGTCGGTCGGAGCGGTGAGGAAGTAGGCCTGGCTGAGCACGCCGTGCAGCCGGGCGATCCCGAGCTGGACGGTGTCCACGAACTCGTGGAGCCCGTCGACGGCGAGCCGTTCGGGGTCGGCTTCGACGAGCAGGCTCTGCACCGCCGCCGAGGCGGCCATCGCCTCGGTGTGGTTCGGCAGCTCGAGCAGTGATCGGGACAACTCGGTGAGGCAGTGGTCCACCGACCGGGGGAACTGCGGGTGCTTCAGGAGGAACCCGACGGCCTCCGGCCCCGACAGGCCGGCGGGTGAGCTCAACCGGAACATCTGGTCGGCGGCCACCGACTTGAGCACGCTGGACCACAGCGAGTCGGCGTAGGCCTCGCTGCTGCGACGGCCGTCGACGTCGAGCAGCACGGCGGCGCCCACGTCGAGGACCCGGGTGGTCATGTCGGCCCGCTCGATCTGCCGGCCGATCTCGAGGAACGCGTAGGTGTGGTCCCGGTTCATCGTCGCCGCGATCATCCCGGCGAGCAGATGACACTGGCGGACCACCGTGCGCATCCATCCCAGCCGGGTGCGGCGGTCGACGGCGGCGGGGGCCGAGGCACGGGCGTCGAGGTACAGCCCGTTGAGGACCTCCCAGGTCGGCTCGGGCAGCAGCGCCCGGTTCACCCGCAGGTTGGCCCGGGCTGCGGTCAGCGACGACAGGATCGAACCGGGGAAGGTCGTGTCAACGGCCAGGAACCGGATGACGTCCTCCTCGCCGGGGGTCTCGTGGCGAGCCGCGAAGTCACCGGCCGACCCGGTGACGGCGAGCAGCGGCAGCCAACCGACGCCGGCCGCCTTGGGCATGTCGAGGAACAGCTCGGTGTGGACGCGCAGCAGCCGGGCGGTGCACTCGGCCCGCTCCAGGTAGCGCCCCATCCAGTAGACGCTCTCGGCAACCCGCGACAGCAGCATGCTCACGGTCCTCTCCTCCTCGTCCTCGTCGTGCGGCCCGGCCACCGGCCCGCTGCTCACTGCCGACCCCACCGCTGGGCGAAGCCACCGGCCGGGATCACCGACGGGTCGACGATCCAGGTGTCCTTGCTCCCGCCCCCCTGTGAGCTGTTGACGACCAGGGAGCCCTCCCGGAGCGCCACCCGGGTCAGGCCACCCTGGGTCACGTACGGGCGGTCCCCGGCCAGGATGAACGGCCGGAGGTCCAGGTGCCGGGGGGCGACGTGATCCCCGCACAGCGTGGGCGCAGTCGACAGCTGCAGTACCGGCTGGGCCACGAAGTTGCGTGGGTCGGCTTCCACCCGGGCACGGGCTGCGTCGAGTTCGGCCCGGCTTGCCATCGGCCCGACCACGATCCCGTAGCCGCCGGACTCGTTGGCTGGCTTGAGCACCATGTGCTCGAGGTTGGCGAGCACGTGCCGGCGCTGGACCTCGTCGTGACACAGGAACGTGGGCACGTTGGGGATCAGCGGATCCTCACCGAGGTAGTAGCGGATGATCTCGGGGACGTAGGCGTACATCACCTTGTCGTCGGCCACCCCCGCCCCGGGGGCGTTGGCGATGGCGACGTTCCCGGCCCGCCACGCCCGCATGAGGCCGGGGACCCCGAGGACCGAGTCCGCCCGGAACACCTCCGGGTCGAGGAACAGGTCGTCGACCCTGCGGTAGAGGACGTCGACCCGCTCGAGCCCGCCGACGGTGCGGACGAACACGCAGTCGTCCTCGACGACCAGGTCGCTGCCCTCCACGAGGAGCGCGCCCATCTGCTGGGCCAGGAAGGCATGTTCGAAGTAGGCGGAGTTGAACACGCCCGGGGTGAGCACCGCGATGACGGGCGCCGCCGCAGTGCGGGGAGCGAGCGAGGCGAGGAGGTCGTGCAGGCGGGCCGGGTACGCGTCGACCGGGTGGATGTCGAGATCCCGGAACAGGTCGGCGAGCACCCGCTTGCTGACCGTGCGGTTCTCGAGCATGTACGACACCCCGGAGGGCACCCGCAGGTTGTCCTCGAGGACGTACATCGTGCCGTCGGCGTCACGTACCAGATCGCTGCCGCAGATGTGCACCCACACGCCGAGCGGCGGCGACATGCCGACGCACTGCGGCCGGAAGTTCGCCGACCCGGCGAGCACCTCGGGGGGGACCACCCCGTCGGCGACGATCTTCTGGTCGTGGTACAGGTCGTCGATGAACAGGTTGAGGGCCTGGACCCGCTGCACCAACCCGGCGGAGATACGCCGCCACTCGTCGGTGGAGATCACCCGCGGGATCACATCGAAGGGCCAGGCCCGGTCGATGTTCCCAGCGTCGGAGTACACGGTGAACGTGATGCCCATCGCCCGGATGACCGCGTCCGCGGCCTGCTGGCGGTTGAGGAGTTCGTCGCCGAGTGCCCGCAGGTGGTGGAGCACCCCCTCGCAGCCCGGGCGGGGACGGCCGGCGCCGTCCACGAGTTCGTCCCAGCCGGCGGCCCGGTACTCGTCCCAGTTCACCTGCGACCGTCCATGTCGGACCCCTCACTAGGCGAGCCGGGCGGCGCGTCGGTCACCGGCGTGTTTCGGTTCGATGAATGATCTCACGACCCCGGTGGTGGCCAGGAGACGGTCACGATCTCGGAGACGGTGAGGGTCAGGTCGTCGATGACCGCGTCGATCTCGGCGTCCCGGTCAGGGGTGAGGCAGAGGCGCTGGCGCACGAACGCGACGTACTCGGCGCGGTCCATGGCCGCCGGCTTGCGGGGCGGGCGCACCGCCCGCTCCACCTCGGGCTCGTACCCGAGCTCGCGCACCACGTCGACGAACAGGTCCGCCGACGGCTCGCTCGGGCGGGTGAGCCCCCAGAACCGCTCCCACAGCGGGTTGAACGGCGAGGTGGGGTGACGGTCGGGGAGTTCCACCACCACCAGGCGGCGGGCGTGCCCGGTGAGCGCGACGAGGAACGGACCGATGTCGGCGACGTTGTAGGCGACGTGATGGCACACCACCACATCGGCCGGGCCGACCTCGGCGGCCACGTCGGGCCAGCGGCCCAGCACCTCCCGGTGAGCCACGCCCCTGGCCTCGCAGGCCTCGGCGAAGTTGGCGAGCATCGCCGCCTGCTCGTCGACCCCGGTCAGATGGGTGGCCGGCGGGACGAGCGGCAGACTCGAGCCGCCGCCGCCGCACCCGACGTCGAGGACGGTCCCACCGTCACCGAGTGCCCGGCGCGCGGCGCGGTGCGACGGGGTGTCCTCCACCTGCGCCGACGGATCGACCCGGAACAGGCGGGGCGGGTGGACCCAGGGCGGCGCCGGCGCCCGGGCCAGGATCTCGTCGGGGATGGCCCACTCGGCGAGCGCGTCGGCCCACCGACGGGCCGCCGTGCCTTCGGGAGCTCGCGGCATCCCGCGATGATCTCAGATGTGCAGATCGCAGAACTCGCAGACCACCCCGGGCTCGCACCCGTCCTGGCCGGGTGGCACGTCGCCGAGTGGGGCCACCTCTACCCGGGCTGGACGGTGGAGGCTGCGGTCGGCGAGTTCGCCGCAATGGTCCGGCCGGGGGTGATCCCCACCACGTTCGTCGCCTTCGACGGCGCCGGGTGGACCGCAGCGCACGTGCTCGGCTCGGTGAGCCTGCTCGCCACCGACGACCTGCCCGGGTTCGAGCACGTCGGGCCCTGGCTTGCCAGCCTGTTCGTGGTCCCCGCTGCCAGGGGACGGGGGGTCGGCGCGGCGCTGGTGGACCATGCGGTCGCCGCCGCCCGGGCGATGGGCATCGAGCGCCTGCACCTGTTCACCGACGGCCAGGAGCGCTACCACCTGGCGCACGGGTGGCGCCCGCTGGCCCGGGCCGAGGCGGGCGGCCACCCGGTCACGGTCATGGTCCGGTCCACCTCGCCCTGGGGGGCGCGTCGGGCGGTCGTCACCCAGTGGTGGCGCGATCCGGACACGGCGGGCGCCTACAGCTTCCTGCGGGTCGGCGGCAGGCCGGAGGACCGGGACGTCCTGGCCGGACCGATCCACCCCGGCTTGTGGTTCGCCGGGGAGGCGACCTGGCGGGCGCATCCCGGCACCCTGCACGGTGCGTGGTGGAGCGGAGAGCGGGCGGCCGACCGGGTCCTGGCCGAGTCGGCCGGCACCGGACCGGTGGCCGTCATCGGCGCCGGGCTGGCCGGCCTGGCGGCGGCACGACGCCTGCAGGCGGCCGGGCGGCGGACCGTGGTGCTCGAAGCCAAGGACGAGCCCGGCGGGCGGGCCCGGGTCGACCACCGCCTCGGTGGGCCGGTGCATCTCGGCGGCGCATGGGTGCACGGCGACGAGGGCCACCCGCTGATGCCGTTCGGGCTCGAGGGCGTCACCGGGGTGTGGGAGGACACGGCGACGTTCGTCCCCGGACACGGCATCGTCGACCCTGCCCCGTACCGGAACCACGTCGCCGAACTCGAAGCGGTGATCGCTGCGGCCGCCCGAGGCCTTCCCGACGGCGCCGATGCCCCCATCGGGAGTGTCGCGAACCGGGCGGTGGGCGACCTCGCCCGCGACGCCCTCGAACGCAGGGTGCTCAGCACCTGGCTCCGCGGCGAACTGGAGAACCTCTACGCCGCACCGGTGGGTGAACTCTCACTGCGCCATGGCCACGAGCCGTTCCGGCTCCCGGGACGGGACCTGATGCTCACCAGCTCACTGGGCCCGGTGATCGGCGAGCTGGCCGCCGGCCTCGACCTGCGGTGCTCGACCAGGGCGACTGCGGTCTTGCGCTGCGGCCCCGGCTGGCAGGTCCACCTGGCCGACGGCGGGCGGGTCGACGCCGCGCAGGTGATCGTGACCGTCCCGGTGGGAGCGCTGCGGCGTGGCCGGATCGCATTCGATCCACCGCTACCCGGCGAGGTGCGCTCCTCGATCGGGCGCATCGGTGCCGGGCCGGTGGCCAAGGCGTTCTTCACCTTCGACGACCGCTGGTGGGCGCCGCTGGTGTCGTTCTGGATCGCGGATGAGCCTCCGGCACCCTTCGAGCTGTGGGTCGACGTCAGCCGGCTCAGCGGTCGTCCCACGCTGTGCGCGTTCGCGGTCGGCGAGGCGGCGATCGCCGTCGAGCAGTTCGACGAGGACGCGCTGTGCCGCACCGCCGACGAACTGCTCGCAGCGTCCGGCGTGACCCCTCCCCCGCCGTAGCCACGGGGCAGGTGCCATGCTGGCAGGGAGCTCAGGCGGCACGGAAGGGGGTGTCGGGTCCACGATGGGGTGGCTGCGACGGTGGGTGCCCGGTGTCGGGGTGCTCCGCTCCTACGACCTGGCCACCGCCGGGCACGACGCCTTCGCCGCCGTCGTGCTGATGGCGCTCCTGGTGCCCGCCGGCATGGGCTACGCCGTCGCTGCCGGACTGCCGCCGATCACCGGCCTGTACGCCACCGCCGCTCCCCTGGCCGTGTACGCCCTGGTCGGCCCGTCGCGCATCCTGGTGCTCGGCCCCGACTCCTCGCTCACCCCGCTGATCGCCGCAACGGTCGTCCCGATGGCGGCCGGCGACCCCGACCGGGCGGTGGCACTCGCCTCGGCGTTGGCGTTGCTGGCGGGGGCCATCTGTGTCGTCGCCGGGCTGGCCCGGTTCGGGTTCATCACCGACCTGCTGTCGCTACCGGTCCGCTACGGCTACCTCGCCGGCATCGCCCTCACCGTGGTGGCCTCCCAGCTCCCGGCGCTGTTCGGCTTCTCCGACGATGCCCACGGGTTCATCGGCACCGTCGTGGGCTTCGCCCGTGGCGTGGCCGACGGGGACACGAACCCGACCGCACTCACCCTCGGGTCGGCGTCGCTGGTGGTGATCCTGCTGGTGCACCGCTTCGCGCCCCGTGTCCCCGGGGTGTTGGTGGCGATGATCGGCTCGATCCTGGCGGTCGTGGGACTGGACCTCGCCGATCGGGGTCTCGCCCTGGTCGGTGAGCTCCCGCGGGGTCTGCCCGGTGTCGGGCTTCCCGACGTCGCCATCGCCGACATCGGCCCGCTCCTCGGCGCGGCCGTCGGGATCGCCGTGGTCTCGTTCGCCGACACCAGCGTGCTGTCCCGGTCGTTCGCCACCCGCGGGCGGTACGAGGTGGACGCCGATCAGGAACTGGTGGCCCTCGGGCTGGCCAATGTCGGCAGTGCCATGTGCCAGGGCTTCTCGGTGAGCGCCAGCGCCTCGCGGACCCCCGTGGCGGAGTCCGCGGGGGCGCGCACGCAGCTGACCGGGCTGTTCGCAGCCGGCATGCTCGCGGTGCTGCTCGTCGCCGCACCCGGGCTGTTCCGCAACCTCCCTTCGACCGCCCTCGCCGCCGTCGTCATCGCTGCAGCGGTGCGGATCGTCGAGGTCGGCCCGATCGTGCGGCTGGCACGTGCCCGGCGCAGTGAGTTCGTGCTGGCCGCGGTCGCCTTCCTCGCCGTGGTGCTCACCGGACCGATCACCGGCGTCGGCATTGCGATCGGCGTGTCGCTGCTGAACTTCATCCGCAAGGCCTGGCGGCCCCACAGCACCGAGCTCGTCCGGGTGGACGGGCTGAAGGGCTACCACGACGCCGAGCGCCATCCGGAGGGCCGCCGCGTGCCCGGGCTGCTGCTGTTCCGCTTCGACGCGCCCCTCTTCTTCGCCAATGCCGGCGAGTTCGCCGAACAGATCCGTACCCGCATCGCCCGTGCCGTCGTGCCCGTGCGGTGGGTGGTGGTCACCGCCGAGCCGATCACGGACATCGACGCCACGGCCGCGGCGACTCTCGAATCGCTCCACCGCGACCTCGCCGCCGACGGCATCGTGCTCGCCTTCGCCGAACTGAAGGGCCACGTCCGCGAGCAGCTCGACCGGTTCGGACTGGTGCGGAGGGTGGGGCCGGAGCGCTTCTACCGGACGGTCGGTGAGGCCGTGCACGCCTTCGTCGCCGCCGAGGGCGTCGACTGGGTGGACTGGGAGGACCGGCTCAAGCCGTGACCGCCCGGGAGCGGGTCACATCGTCCACATGTCCTGGACGACCCCCACCAGCCGCGGACCGCCCGCCCCGTTCTCGAACACCAGCCGGACGCTCTGCCAGTCCATCCCGCCGTACAGGCAGCACGTCCCACCGAAGTGGTACTCGACCACCGGGAGTCCGGGGAAGACCTCGGCGAGGTTGTCGATGCTGTTCCCGGTCTGCACCCGCACGTCGTGACCGATGGTCTGCGTGCTGGTCAGCGCCGTGCTCCCCGCCACGTCGTCGAGCCGTTCGGCGATCGTGCGTCGGATGGGAGCACCCTCACCGTCGGTGTACCCCCACAGGATCACGGTGCGGTCGGTGGCTGCGCCTGCGAGTTGCCCTGCGGTGATCACCGGAGCGTCCTCGGACACGTAGGCGTAGGCCGAGAACCGAACCCCCCGGGTGGGGCTGGCCAGCGCGGCGAGCTTGGCGTAGTCGTCGGCAGCGAGCGCGTCGACGACGTTCGCCGCCGCCTCGGCGACGGCCGGGATCGGCGTGCCGAGCACCCGGACGGTCGCCGGCCGCTCGGGGCGCAGGAAGCGGGCGTTGACCCAGCCCGCCCCGCCGGGCACCTGGACCGGGTTCCACACGGCGGCACCCACCAGCGCACCGGGGGCGTAGACCCGGATCCCGCTCGCATCCGGGGCGAGGGTGGTGATGACCGGGTTCCGCACCCCCGGCCCGGTCCGCACGTTGAGCACGTCGTCGGGGGCGATGTCGTAGACCCTGAAGCGGGTCTCGAACAGCTGCCACGACGGGTCGGGGGGGATCGGCGGTGCCGACGGCCCGGTGGTGGCCGGCGGCGCGGTCGGCGGCACGGTCGTCGCCAGGGCGGTGGTGGTCGGCCCGGCCGCCGAGGTGGTCGTGGCCGGCGCCGTGGTGGTGGTCTCCTGCGAGGTCGTCGGGGAGGCCGTGTCGTCACCGCGGCCGCATGCGGCCACTGTCAGTACCAGAGCAGTGGCCACCGCCAGCCATCGGGTCGGTCTCACCGGCGCTCCCTTCAGCGCAACCCTCGTCGGTCCTCGGACGCCACCGCCCGGTGCTCAGCCGAACACGACGGGCACCGAGCGAGGCCCTCGTACCTGCCCGCCGGCCCAGGTGACCAGCGCCGGGTCCTCCAGACGGAACTCGGGAATCCGGGCGAGCCATTCCTCCAACGCCACCCGCAGCTCCATGCGGGCGAGGTTGGAGCCGGCACACCGGTGGATCCCGACGCCGAAGGCGACGTGACGGTTGTGCTGGCGGTCGAGGACCACCCGGTCGGCATCGGGGAACACCTCGGGGTCGCGGTTGGCCGCCGGGAAGCTCAACAGCACCTTCTCCCCGGCGCGCATCGGGCAACCGGCGACGACGGTGTCCTTGGCGACCTCCCGGGCCATCGTGACCGGCGAGTAGGCCCGCAGCAGCTCCTCGACGGCGACAGGCATGAGGTCGGGCTCGGCCACCAGGCGACGCCGGTCCTCGTCGTGGCCGGCCAGATGCCACAGCGATGCGCCGATGGCGCTCCAGGTGGTGTCCACCCCGGCGATGAGCGTGAGCGCCGCCGTGCCGAGCACGTGGGCGTCGGGCACCGGGTGGCCGTCCACCTCGGCGTGGAGCAGTTCGCTGATGAGGTCGTCGCCGGGCGTGCGCTTGCGGGCCTCGATCTGCTCGACGAAGTAGGCGACGAGGGCGTCCCGACCGGCCTCGCGGCGCTGCTTGTCGTAGGCGAACTCGAGCACGTCACGCACCCACCCGGTGAACGTGTCGGCAAGCTCACCGGGCACGCCCAGCACGAGGGCGATCACCCGGACCGGGATCTGCTGGGCGTAGTCGGCTGCGGCGTCGGCGCGCCCGCGCTCGACGAAGCCGTCCACCAGCGAGCGGCACAGCGCACGGGTGAGCGGCTCGTACTGGGCGACCCGGCGGTGCGAGAACCACGGCAGCAGCAGCCGGCGCGACCAGGTGTGCACCGGCGGGTCCGCCGTGATCGGTGGGAGGCCGTCGGGGAACGGGTCGACCCCCTCGACCGGGACGGTGATCACCCCCACGTCGCTGGAGCTGAAGTGCTCGACGTCGTGGGCGATGGCGGCCACGTCGGCGTACCGGGTGGGAAGCCACGACCCGCCCCAGCGGTCGCTGTGGGCCACCGGGCAGGTGCGGCGGAGCTCGTCCCAGATCGGGTACGGGTCGGCGACATACGCCGGGTCGAAGATGTCGTAGTCGGTCGCCCAGTCACGTGGCGGTGTCATCGTCATGGTGGTCCCCCTCTCCCCCGCCGGGCGACGCTAGTGGTCCCCCGCCGGCCGTACGGTCACCGGCACGCCCGTCATGTGCGCCTGGCTGGACAGCGGCTCGAAGCTCCCCTCGCCGATGGGCAGCAGCGCGTTCGGGTTCGCGCCGGGGTTGGCGTGGGCCACCCGCAGGCGGGGGCTGGCCCGGTGCCCCCAGCCGTGGACCATGGCGACCACCCCGGGCATCAGGTCGGGGTCCAGTTCGACCACGGTGTCGATCTCCCCCCACTCGTTGGCGACGACCACCGACTGGCCGTCGGCCAGGCCGAGCGCCGCGGCATCGTCGGGGTGCATCGACAAGGGGTTCGTCGTGCGCCCGCCCCGGTGCATCCGCTCGACGTTGGCGAACCAGCTGTTGTGCATCCAGGCGTCCCGCTTGTGGATCAGGCGCAGCCCCGGCGACTGGGTCTCGGCCTCGGCGAACAGGCGGTGGCAGCGATCGATCGCCTCGGCGAAGCTCGCCGGGCAGCAGTCGACCCGACCGTCGGGAGTGTGCACCTGGTCGTCGAAGAAGCGCCCCGGTGCCGGTGCCGGCAGCACCCGCGGTGTGGTGTCGGCCTGCAGGTCGGCCAGCGACAGACCTGATCCCCGTTCGAGCATGTGCCGCCACTTGGCCCACGGATCGGGCTCGGGGTCGTCGAGCAGCGAGGGGAGGCCGAGCTCCTGCAGGAGCCGGTGGGCGATCCACCATTCCGGTCGTCGCTCGCCGGCCGGTTCCACCACGGCCGGGCTGTACTGCACGAAGGGTCGGGCGCTCGTCCCGATGTTCACGATGTTGAGGTCGTCCCGCTCGTACATGTCGGTCGAGGGCAGCACGACGTGGGCCAGTTCGGCGGTGGCGCTGGGGTAGATGTCGATGACCACGAGCAGGTCGAGCTGTTCGAAGGCCTTGCGCAGCCGTTCCTGGCCGGCGATCGACAACAGCGGGTTGCCGGCGACGACGATCATGGCCCGGATCGGCTCGGCGCTGTCGAGGATGGCGTGGGACATGAGCGTGCCCGGCAGCGCGCCCCGCCGCAGCCGGCCGAACTCGGTGTCCACGTACCCCTGCTCGGGCACGCCGCTGCCCGAGCGGGCGTTGGGGTAGAAGCCGTCGCTCTTGAGGTTGCCGCCGACCACGTCGAGCCGGCCGGTGACGAAGGACAGCATGTGCACCAGCCAGTAGGCCAGCGTGCCCTGGCGGCCCATGTTCAGCCCGGTCGAGGCGTGCACCGACGCCGCCGGGGTGGCCACCCACCGGGCAGCGAGCTCGCGGACGGTCTCAGCGGGGATGCCGGTCACGGGCGCCACCCGGTCAGCCGGATACCTGCCGATGAACGCCCGCAACCCCTCGAGGTTGCGTCCGTGGCGGCGCACCACCTCGAGGTCGAAGCCGCCGAGCCGGTCGATCTCGTGGAGGAGTGCGGCCAGGAACCACACGTCGGTGTCGGGCCGGATGAGCAGGGTCTCGCCCACCCCCCGCTCCGGGGTCTCGATGCGCCGGGGGTTCACGAACACGATGCGCGCCCCCCGGGCCCGGGCACGTCGCAGCTCGCCGAGCACGTTGGGCACCGAGAAGAAGCTGGCCTGGGACGCCCTTGGGTTCTCGCCGATGATCAGGCAGAACTCGGTGGCACCGAGATCGGGGATCGGGTGGACGTTCGCCGAGCCGAAGACCGCCTCACTGGCGACGAACTTGTTCGCGCAGTCCTGGGTGCCCGAAGAGAACGTGCGCCGCACCCCGATCCCCCGGAGCAGCGCGCCGACGTGCAGCGAGCCGAGCGCGTTGAACGCCATCGGGTTGCCGATGTAGGCGGCCACGGCGTTCGGCCCGTGGGTGTCGATCACGGCCCGCAGCCGCCGTGCGGTCTCGGCCATGGCCTCGTCCCAGCCCACCGGCCGCCACGACCCGTCGGCGCTGCGCAGCTGTGGCTGGTCGAGCCGGTCGGGGTCGCGGTGCACGTCGACGGCGGCCAGGCCTTTGTGACAGGCGTAGCCCTGGGTGACCGGATGCTCCCGGTCGGGGGTCAGGCGCACCAGGCGCCCGCCGTCGACGTGGGCGATCAGCCCGCAGCTCGGCTCACAGATCCGGCAGAACGTCCGCACTTCCCCCATGGGGCAAGCGTAGGGCGCGCCCGGCTCACCGCCGGCGCCCGGGTCGGACCAGGGTCCCGGGACGAGCGGTGACCGCCTCGTCGACGAGCGTGCCGTCGACCTGGACGGGCACGCCGTTGACCAGCAGGTGACGCATGCCGGTCGGCTGGTCGGCGGTCAGCCGCTCGGCCCCGGCGGGGAAGTCCCGCACCCGTCGCAGCGGGCCGGGTGCCACCGTCTCGGGGGCGAACACCACGATGTCGGCGTGGGCCCCCGGGCGCAGCACGCCCCGGTCCTCGAATCCGAACAGGTCGGCCTGAACCTTGGTGAGCTTGTGGACCGCCTCCTCCAGGGTGAGCACCTGCCGCTCGCGGACCCAGGTGCCCAACAGGTCGGTTGCCAGCACGGCGTCGCACAGCTGCCCGACGTGGGCGCCGGCGTCAGACAGCCCGAGCGTGCACCCCGGCTGCCGCAGGAGCATCGCAACACCGTCGGCGTCGTCGTTGGCCAGCGGTGCCTTGACTCGCAGCCGCAGGTCGGGTTCGGCCAACGCCAGGTCGAGCAGGACGTCGAACGGCTCCGCGCCACGCCCGGCGGCGATCACCGCGAGCCGCTGCCCGACCAGATCTGGGTTCGCCGCCGACTCCATCACCTCGTAGGAGTCGAACCGGGGCGGGATGCCGTCACCGGCCGCCCATCCGTCGCGTACCCGCTGGCGCCAGACCGGGTCGGCGTAGGCGGCACGCCGCTCGGCGAGGCCCAGGGGCATGAGCTCGGCGAACACCGAGCTGGTGTTGAGGGTGAACGGCTCGACCATGGTCATCGAGAACGCGAGTGGCCGGCAGGACACCTGCGGCCACACGTCCGCGCCCCGCTCGATCCCCCGCCGGTGGATCTCGACGCCCTTCAGGTGGGCGCCGGTGGTGGTGGTGAGCAGCGCGGTGTAGGTGAACGGCACGCCGACCCGGGGCTGCAGCTCGTACACCTGCGAGAACGACAGGTTCTCCCCGCCGTTGACCGCCACCACCCCGCGACCCGCCTCCCCCACCGCCAGGCACAGGGCCTCGATCTCGGCCGTGCCGGCGAACCGGCTCGGGATCGGCCGGCCGTCGGCCCCCCGGTGGGTGACCGCGAAGCTCGTGGCGAACCCGGCTGCGCCTGCGTCCATCGCCTCGCGGACCTGCGCGACCATGCGGGCGATCTCGTCGTCGGTCGCTTCGCGCGCCGATGCCTCCTCCCCCATCACGAAGATCCGCAGGGGGGTGTGGCCGATGAAGGCGGCGTAGTTGAGCACCGTGCCCCGCCGGGCGACCGACGCCAGGTACTCGGGGAAGGTCTCGAAGTCCCACGGGATGCCCGCGGCGAGCGCGGCGACATCCATGTCCTCGACCTTCTCCAGCGTGCGGGCGATCAGCTCCCGGTCGCCGGGGCGGGTGGGGGCGATGGAGAACCCACAGTTCCCTGCGACCACGGTGGTCACCCCGTGGAAGCACGACGGGGTCAGTGCCGGGTCCCAGAACACCTGGGCGTCGTAGTGGGTGTGGATGTCGATGAACCCGGGAGCCACGACGTGGCCGGTGGCGTCGAGCACCCGGTCGCCCGAGAGCCGTTCGCCCACCTCCACCACCCGCCCGCCGGCCACCGCCACGTCCGCACGGACCCCGGGGGCCCCGGTGCCGTCCACCACCGTGCCCCCACGGATCACCGTCACCTCACCCATCGCGCCTCCCCTCTGCGCCATCCGCGCAGCTTCGCATGCGCGCCGGGGCCGCAACGGCCGGGACTACCGTGATCGGCACATCCGGTGGGAACGCCGTCCGACCGGAGTTCGTCCGCCGGCGGCGGAGCGCCGACGAAGGGGGTGCCGTGTACCCGGGGGATGACGACATCCGCACCCGCGTGGCCGAACTGGCCAGCCGTGTGCCCGAGCCGCTGGCCCCGCTGGCGACCGTGGCCTACAACTACCGCTGGTCGTGGGCCCTCGACGGCCCGGCCACCTTCGCAGCGATCGACGCCGACCGCTGGGCACGCTGCGAGGCGAACCCGGTGCGCATGCTGTGCGAGACGCCACCGAGCCTCCTCGGGCGGGCCGCCGCCGATCCCGACCTGGTCGCCCGGGCGCGGGCCCTGGCCGACCTGGTCGCGGCCGACCTCGCCCGGCCGGCCCGCACCGGTCCGGCGACCCCGGAGCATCCCATCGCGTTCATGTGCGCCGAGTTCGGGGTGCACGGGTCGCTGCCCGTGTACTCGGGGGGGCTCGGGGCCCTGGCCGGGGACATCCTGAAAGAGGCGTCCGACCAGGCGCTGCCCGTGGTGGGGATCGGCCTCATGTACCGGACCGGCTACTTCCACCAGCGCATCGACACCAGCGGGATGCAGCACGAGTACTGGGTGGACACCGATCCCGAACGGCTGCCCGCGGTGCGGGTGACCGGCGCCGACGGCCGGCCACTCACCGTGCAGGTGCCCGTCGACGACGAGGACCTCGAGGTCCAGGTGTGGCGGGTGGACGTGGGTCGGGTGCCGCTCTACCTGCTCGACACCGACCTGCCCACCAACACCCCGGTCGGACGGTGGGTGACCTCGCGCCTGTACGAGGGGAGCCGGGCGATCCGCCTGGCGCAGTACGCGGTGCTCGGCGTCGGCGGCGCCATGATGCTCGAGCGGATGGGGATCGAGCCGGCCGTCCACCACTTCAACGAGGGCCACCCGGCGCTCGCGGCGTTCGAGCTGCTCGGCCGGGCCCGCCGGGCCGGTCTCGATTTCGACGAGGGCTGGGCCCGGGTCCGGTCGCAGGTGGTGTTCACCACCCACACGCCGGTGCCGGCCGGCAACGAGACCTACCACCGTGACGAGATCATGGGGATGCTCGGCCGGATCGCCGAGCGCACCGGTGACCCCGAGCGGTTCCTGGCCGTCGGCCGCATCGACCCCGCGAACCCCGCTGAGCAGTCGGGCATGACGCCGCTCGCCCTGCGGGCCAGCCGGTCGGCGAACGCGGTGAGTCGCCGCCACGGCGAGGTGGCCAGGGGCATGTGGCATCCGATGTTCCCGGGCCGCACCGCCGACGAGGTGCCGATCACCCACGTCACCAACGGGGTGCACGTGCCGACCTGGCTGCGCGGCCCGATGCGGTCGCTGCTCGACCGTCACCTCGGCCCGGGATGGCTCGCCCGGGCCGACGACCCGGCCACCTGGGCGGCGGTCGACGACATCCCCGACCACGAACTGTGGGAGGCCCGCAGCGCAGCCCGCGCCGAGCTCATCGACTACGTCCGGGACAAGGCCACCAGCGACCGGTTGCGCCGGGGTGAGGAGCTCGGCTACGCGGAGGCGGCCGAGCACGGCTTCGACCCCGGGGTCCTCACCATCGGGTTCGCGCGCCGGCTGGCCACCTACAAGCGGCTGTTCCTGCTCACCCTGCAGCCCGACCGTGCCCTGCGCCTGCTCGAAGGTCCCCGCGGCATCCAGTTCGTCTTCGCCGGCAAGGCCCACCCGCTCGACCAGCACGCCAAGGAGATCGTGCAGGACATGTTCCGGTTGAAGGGGGCGCCCGTGGTCGCCGGCCGGGTGGCGTTCCTCGAGGACTACGACCTCCCGCTGGCGGCCCGGCTGGTGGCCGGGTGCGACGTGTGGGTGAACACCCCCCGTCCCCCCCAGGAGGCGAGCGGGACGAGCGGCATGAAGGCGTGCATGAACGGTGGCCTCCACCTGTCGGTGCTCGACGGCTGGTGGGCCGAGGCCTACGACGGGTCGAACGGCTGGGCCATCTCCGGCGAGGTGGACTGGGACGAGTGGAACCAGGACCAGCGCCACGCCGGTCAGCTGTTCGACCTGCTCGAACAGCAGGTCATCCCCATGTTCCACGATCGTGACGCCGACGGGATCCCCCGGCGCTGGCTGGCCATGGTGCGGGCCAGCCTGAAGACCAACGGATGGCGGTACTCGGCGGCCCGGATGGTCCGGGAGTACTGGGAGCGCATCTACCCGGTGCCGTCGTGAGGATCGAGATCCGGGTCGTCCCCGGCGCCACCCGGACCGGGCCCGGCG
>FWPV01003509.1_pt1 | contig 26637 bp, 25 predicted proteins | sample 2228371 | NCBI WGS metagenome assembly FWPV01 (sample SAMEA103939776, study PRJEB20133) | metagenome
GATGAGGAGCGCGCCATGCTGCGCGACCTGCACCTGCTCACGATGAAGCCGATGCTCTACGTCGCCAACGTCGACGAGAGCCAGGTGGGTGCCGATCTGCCTGAGATCGACGGCGTGAAGCCCATCCCGATCTGCGCGAAGGTCGAGGCTGACCTCGCCGAGCTCGACCCCGGGGAGGCTGCCGAGTACCTCGAGTCGATCGGCCTGGCGGAGCCGGGCCTGAACACGCTCATCCGCGAGGCGTACCGCCTGCTGGGGCTGCAGAGCTACTTCACGGCCGGCGAGAGGGAGGTCCGCGCCTGGACCGTGCCGATCGGCGCGAAGGCGTCGCAGGCCGCCGGCGTGATCCACACGGACTTCGAGCGAGGCTTCATCAAGGCCGAGGTCATCGGTTTCGACGACTACGTGGCGTTCGGTGGCGAGAAGGGCGCGCGCGAGGCGGGCAAGATGCGCCTCGAAGGCAAGGAGTACGTCGTGCGTGACGGCGACGTGATGCACTTCAAGTTCAACGTGTAGGGCGCGATGACCGCACTCATCGCCACGCTAGCGGCCGCGCTCTTCGGCGGCGCCGACTTCCTCGGCGGCTTCGCGAGCCGCCGCGAGCCCGCGCTCGTCGTGACTATCGCGTCGCAGACGGTCGGTTTCGCGGTGCTCGCGGCGGTGTCGATCGCGCTGCCGCCGCGGTCGTGGGTCGATCCTCAGCTCTTGTGGGGTGTGGCCGCCGGGCTCTCGGGCGGGCTCGGCGTGCTCGCGCTCTACGCGGGGCTCGCTACGGGGCGCATGAGCCTCGTAGCGCCGGTCACGGCCGCTCTGTCCGGCTCCGTGCCGGCTGCGGTGGGACTGCTAGCCCGTGATGAGCCGCTCGCGTGGACGTCGATCACCGGGATCGCGCTCGCGCTGTCCGCCGTGGTGATCGTGAGCGCGACGGCAGAGGACGACGGTGACGGCAGCGGGCGCACGGCGGTCGGCCTCGGCGTGCTCGCAGGACTCGGGTTCGCCGGCTCGATCCTTTCATACGCGCAGACCACGGCGGCGAGCGGTTTCGCGCCCCTCGGCATCGCGCGCATGGCCGCGGTGGTGATGCTCGTTGGGGCTGCGCTCGTCCGGCGTTCGCGGGTCGTGCCCGCGCCGGGCTCTCGCAGGCTTGTCGTCGCCACTGGGATGGTTGACGCCTCTGCCAACATCGCGCAGGTCGTTGCGTTGCGGCTGGGGCCACTCGCGGTGGCGTCCGTGCTCGGGGCGCTCTACCCGGTGGCCACACTCATCCTCGCCAGGTTCCTACTGCATGAGCACTTGCACGGTTGGCAGCGCATGGGGATCGCGCTCGCGCTCGTGGCGGTCGTGCTGACCGCGCTGCCGTGAGGGGGCCGGGGAGCCGGCCGGGGTCAGCGCCGGAGTGTGTGGCGACCCGGGTTCTCGCATGTGGCCGGGCGCGCGGAGTCCCGCGTATCGCGGCGCTTCACAGGTGGTCCGCTTTGCGCAACTGGTGGTCGACGAGTCGCGGCACCGCGCTACGCGCGTCGTGCACCTCGAAGCCGCCGATCGCGCCGCGCCGGTTTGTGATCCACTCGCGCGTCTTCGCAGGTAGCACGCCGCCCTCGACCGGCAGCAGAGGTTGCCCGAGCAAGGCGGCGCGAACAGCGCTCGAGAGGTACTCTGGACCGAAGCGCGAGTCGGCCACGACGGGGCGCACGCGGTTCGCGCGCCGGTCGGTGTAGGCGGACGCGTTGAGCGCCGAGGCGAGCGTCGCGAACGCCGAACCGCTGAAGCGGGTGTGCGGCAGTCCTTGTGCGACCGTGGTGGGCACGGCGGACGCGTAGCCGACGAGCATGACGCGGCGGACGCTTGCGGCGTTGTCGGCCAGGAACGCTGTCGCGCTGGGGTGCAGGGCGCCCGTCTCGGCGAGAAGAAGGGGAGCGCGGTAGAAGGCGGCGACCGGGGCGGCCGCTTGAAGCGCGCGGGTGTCTTCGGCTGAGGCCACGAACACGAGCCCCGAGGCGGGGACTCCTATCTGCGCGGCACCTGGACGGCCGCGCTCCCGGCGATCGCGGCCGAGGTCGCTCCGGGTCCGCCGGAGGCCGCCGGGTCGAGCGTCAACACGCGCCCGGGTGCGAGCCGTGCGAGCTCGGCGGCAGCAGTCGCGTCGAGGCTTCCGTCCGCCTCGGCCCAGAGCAGCGGGCCCCCGAGGGCGACCGCGAGCGAGGCCGCGCCCGGCGCCTTCGTCATGGTGCCGCGAGGCACGCCGCACGAGATCATCGCCTTCGCCCAGTCGTCGGCCTTGGCGAGCACGGCGACAGGCGCTCCGGTGGGGAACTGCGAGGCGGAGAGTGTCGCGGCATGCTCGCTCGCCGAGCCTCCGCCGAGCCGCCGGCTCGCGATCCGGTACGGGTCGCTCGCCATCCACTCGTCGATGCCATCAGCCACCGCGCCCGCCATGATGGCGAGGAACCGCGGGTTGCGCAGCTTCGCGGCGTCCGAGGGGTTCGTGATGAAGCCGGCCTCAAGCAGGATGGACGGGCAGTTCGTCCAGCGCAGGACGTAGAAGTCGGCCGTCTTGGCGCGGCGGTCCACCATGCCCGTGCGTGCGACCACGCGCCGCTGCACGATGCGCGAGAGCGACACCCCCAGCGCATCGCGGTTCGATGCGAATGTCTCGAAGCCGCGCGGCGTGCGGCTGCGCATGCCGTTCGCATGGACGCTGATGAACAGGTCGGCACCGCTCGTGTTCGCCACGTTGGCGCGCGCCTGGAGGTCGTCGCGGGGGATGTCACCGCGCGGGTTGGCGCGACCGTCGCGCGCGAACGTCCACCACGCGCGTCGCGGATCGTAGTTCCACGTGAACGTGTCGGCGAGTCCGACCGCCCGGTCATCCTCGCGCGTCATGAGCACGCGGTAGCCGCGCGCGACGAGCGTGTCGCGCAGGGCCAGTGCGAGCGTCAGGTTGACGTTCTTCTCCTTCAGGCCGTTCGCGTTGGCGTTCGAGAACGGCCCGCCGTGCCCGGGGTCGATCACGACGAGCGTCGCGTCCGGCGAGGCTGTCGGCGAGGCGGTGGGCGTGGGAGGCAGCGAGGACGCGGCGAGTGCGGAGACGCGCTGCGCGGCGTAGGGCACCGGGTCGACGAGCGGAAGCTCGAGCGCGGACGCACTCGCGGGCCCGAGCAGCGCGGCCGCGGCGAGTGAGGCGGTCATGAGGATCAGTGCCCTGAGGGCGACGCCGCGGCGTGTCGACGACCGGGGCGTGGTGAGGGTATGGAGGCGATGCGGCTTCTTCACTGGCACGCGAACCCTCCTGCCGGGTGTGTTTCGATTCTACGTGGCACGGGCGAACGCGCGTCACAGTGTAGCGCGCTGGCGGCTCTCGCTCGCATCGTCGTCTGGAATGACGCCGTCCATCTCGAAACCTGTCGAACTTTGTGCACCTGCGCGGTTCCATCGCTTGGGGCGCTCTACTAGAATGTCGGCACCGGGAGCGAGCTTTCGCGTGACTTCGCGTACCCGCTCAGCCGGGGCGAGGCTCGCAGCACTCAATCGGACCAGGTTTCGCCGCGCGGCGTGGCGAGTGCGCCTGGTCCTCATCGTATCCGCCCCGCATCACCGCAGGTGACAGACGCTGTGCAAGACGGCTTTGACGACGCCACGAGGGAAGGAAGCGAGAAGAGCATGGAGATCGAGATCGGACGGGGTAAGACCGCTCGGCGCGCCTACGGGTTCGACGACATCGCGATCGTCCCGTCGCGGCGTACGCGCGACCCGCGTGATGTGGACCTCACGTGGTCGTTCACGTTCAAGGACCGCGAGTACAGCTTCCCGTTGCCCGTGCTCGCCTCGGCGATGGATGGCGTGGTCGACCCGGCGTTCGCGATAGCCATGGGCAGGCTCGGCGGTCTAGCGGTCCTGAACCTCGAGGGCATCCAGACGAAGTACGAAGACCCGGGTCCGCAGCTCGACCTCATCGCCTCCTTCGACAAGGAAGAGGCTACGGCGAAGATGCAGGCCATCTACGCCGCCGAGCCGGTGAAGCCTGAGCTCGTGAAGCAGCGCGTGGCCGAGATCAAAGCCGGTGGCGTGATCGCCGCCGCGTCGCTCACGCCGCAGAACGTCGAGAAGTTCATCGAGCCGGCGCTCGAGGGTGGGCTTGACATCCTCATCATCCAGGGCACGGTCGTCTCGGCTGAGCACGTCTCAAGCTACGACAAGCCTCTCGACCTCAACGCGTTCGTCTCGTCACTCGACATCCCGTGCATCATCGGGGGGTGCTGCAGCTACCAGGGAGCGCTGCACCTCATGCGTGCTGGCGCAGTCGGCGTGCTGGTGGGCGTCGGTCCCGGCCATGCGTGCACGTCGCGCCGGGTTCTCGGCATCGGTGTGCCTCAGGCCACCGCGATCGCGGACGCGGCGGCCGCCCGGACGCGCTACCTGGAGGAGACGGGCCGCTACGCGCACGTCATCGCCGACGGCGGCATGCGGACCGGCGGCGACCTGGCCAAAGCGATCGCATGCGGCGCCGATGCGTGCATGATAGGCTCACCGCTCGCCGGCGCCGAAGAGGCGCCCGGCCGCGGGTACCACTGGGGGATGGCGACGTTCCACCCCGATCTGCCACGAGGCACGAGGGTCCGCGCCGGCAGGATCGGCACCCTTCAGGAGATCCTGCTCGGCCCGGCGCACCAGAACGATGGCACGTTGAACCTGCTCGGCGGTTTGCGCACCTCGATGGCGACGTGCGGGTACGAGAACCTCAAGAGCTTCCAGAAGGCCGAAGTGATGATCGCGCCGGCGCTTCAGACGGAGGGCAAGGTCCTGCAGAACGCTCAGGGTGTGGGGATGGGCCGGTAGGTGTCGGGGTACCACGACGAGCAGCCCGTCGTCCTCGTCTTCGACTTCGGAGCGCAGTACGCCCAGCTCATCGCCCGGCGCGTGCGCGAGGCGCGCGTCTACAGCGAGATCGTGCCGTTCGACGTGAGTGTCGAGGAGGTCGTTGCCCGCAAGCCCGCCGCGATCATCCTGTCGGGCGGACCGGCGAGCGTCTACGCCGATGGCGCGCCGCACATGGACCCGGCGATCCTTGCACTAGGCATCCCGGTGCTCGGGTTCTGCTACGGCATCCAGGAGATGACACTGCAGCTGGGCGGCGAGATCCCGAGGACCGACATCGGCGAGTACGGTTTCGCGGAGCTCGAGGTCATCGAGCCGGAGTCGCGCTTGCTCGCGGGCGTGCCGGAGCGCTCGCAGTGCTGGATGAGCCATAGAGACTCGGTGGGACGGGTGCCCGACGGCTTCACAGTCACGGCGCGCACCGCCACCACCGCGGTGGCCGCGATGGAGGATGTCTCCCGCAACCTCTACGCGACACAGTTCCATCCAGAGGTCGCGCACACCGAGTTCGGTCAGCACATCATCCGCACGTTCCTGCACGACATCGCCGACATCCCGCCGACGTGGACGATGCTCAACATCATCGAGGAGACCGTCGCCGCCGTGCGTGAGCAGGTGGGCTCCGGCCGCGTGATCTGAGGCCTGTCGGGCGGCGTTGACTCGAGCGTCGTCGCCGCCTTGCTTCACCGCGCCATCGGCGACCAGCTCACGTGCGTCTTCGTCGACCACGGCATGCTGCGCCTCGATGAGGCCGAGCAGGTCGTCCACACGTTCCGCGACACCTTCCATGTGAATCTCGTCCACGTCCAAGCCGAGGACCGTTACCTGAAGCTGCTCGCGGGCGTGAGCGACCCGGAGGTGAAGCGCAGGATCATCGGAGAGGAGTTCTGGAAGGTCTTCTTCGAGGAGGCCACGAAACTCGAAGGAGTGAAGTGGCTCGCGCAAGGCACCCTGTACCCTGATGTCATCGAGAGCGGCAGCAAGCACGCCGCCAAGATCAAGAGCCACCACAACCTGATCCCGTTCCCGCCCGGCGTGCACTTCGACCTCATCGAACCCCTCAAGTCCCTCTTCAAGGACGAAGTCCGGGCGGTGGGAAGCGAGCTGGGCCTGCCGGATGAGATCGTGCACCGGCAGCCGTTCCCGGGGCCGGGCCTTGCGGTGCGCATCATCGGGGAGATCACCCGCGACAAGCTCGAGAAGCTCCGTCGTGCCGACGCGATCGTGCGCGAGGAGATAGGCGCTTGGGACACCCGGCGTGAGGTGTGGCAGTACTTCGCCGTGCTGCCCGACATCAAGAGCGTGGGCGTCATGGGCGATGAGCGCACCTATGAGAACCCCATCATCATCCGTGCGGTGGCCTCGGCCGATGCGATGACCGCGGACTGGGCGCGGTTGCCTCACGACCTGCTGGCGAAGATGAGCAACCGCATCATCAACGAGGTCGACGGCATCAACCGGGTCGCCTACGACATCACGAGCAAGCCTCCCGGCACGATCGAGTGGGAGTAGCCAGGCGGGCTGCTCGAGAAAAGGCCGTGTGCCGTCCACCGCGCGAATCGAGCCGCCGGGCCTGGCGGGTGGCTGTCGTGCAGGCGCATCCGTGCGATAATCGCGGGCGCGTCCGCAACGGCTGACGTTTTCGCACCACTACGCAAGGGGGCACGTCCATGGACGAGGACAAGGTCCAGCAGATCGCCGAGATCCGCGCCCGGATCGACGAGATCGACTGCCAGATCGTCAGGCTGCTGAACGAACGCGCGAAGATGGCGCTTCAGATCCGCAAGCTCAAGCCGCAGGTGCACTGGGGTCTGTACGACCCTAAGCGTGAGGAGGAGATCTTCAACCACCTCGCAACGTGCAACGAAGGTCCGCTCTTCGCCGAGAACCTGCGCGAGATCTACAGTGCCATCCTGCACGTGATGAAGGAGATGAGGGGCTGATGGCTGCCCACGATGCGCGTGCGATCGGGGCGGTGACCCGGGACGGGAGCGTGACCGTCATCGCCGGGCCGTGCTCTGTCGAGAGCCGTGAGCAGATGCGCGAGGTGGCGGCCGCGCTCAAGGAGCTCGGCATCAAAGTGATGCGGGGCGGTGCGTACAAGCCTCGCACGTCGCCCTTCTCGTTCCAGGGGCTCGAGGAGGAAGGCCTCAAGATCATGCGTGAGGCCGCCGATGAGTACGGCCTCATGATCGTCACCGAGGTCACAGACTCCGCGCATGCCAAGACGGTCGACGAATACGCCGACATCCTGCAGGTCGGGACGCGGAACATGGCGAACTTCAGTCTGCTGCGAAAGATCGGCGAGGTCACGGCTGAGTCGGGCAAGCCGGTCGTATTCAAGCGCGGCATGGCCGCCACGATCGACGAGTGGCTGCAAGCGAGCAACTACATCACGATGAACGGCAACGAGAACGTCATCTTCTGCGAGCGGGGCATCCGCACCTTCGAGACGACGACGCGCTTCACCCTCGACATCACGGCGGTGCCTGTCGTCAAGACGCTCTCACTGATGCCGGTCATCGTGGACGTATCGCACCCGGCGGGCCGGGCGGACCTGGTGCCTGCCATCAGTCGCGCTGCAGTGGCCGTCGGCGCTGACGGCATCATGGTCGAGGTGCACCCGAACCCCCGCGAAGCGCTGTGTGACGGGCCCCAGTCGCTCGATTTAGAAGGATTAAGGGGTCTCATGGCCGAACTTGACAAGGTGGCGGCTGCCGTCGACAAGAAGCTCACCTGACCCGCACCGACGCCGGTGCCGTCCGACCGTGTGATGCCTGGCGTTCGGAAACGGTGTTGTCAGATATCTTCGCTCACATCTGTCCCCACTGCGGCGCTGTCGACGTCCGCTTCTTGGGGGAGTGCTCTGTCTGCCGCAAGGTCGCGTGCGAGCGCTGCGGTAACGTCCAGATCGTCGCGGGAGAGCGCCGGGTCACGCACGGAGAGTGTCTCAAGAGCGATGAAGGCGGCTTCACGATGATCAAGTTCGTGAAGTAGTACTGCTCACGTCCGGCTCGCGTACGGATAGCTGGGACGGCCGTGTGACCAGGGCCGCGCGTGCTACACTACCTCGCCTATGAGCCACCTCGACCTCACCTCACTGAACCCCGCGCAGCGCCAAGCCGTCGAGACCACCGAAGGGCCGCTTCTCGTCCTCGCTGGAGCAGGAAGCGGCAAGACGCGTGTGCTGACGTACCGGATCGCTCACCTCGTGGCCGACCTGCACGTCAGTCCGGCCGAGATCCTCGCGATCACGTTCACGAACAAGGCGGCCGCCGAGATGCGAGAGCGGCTCGGCCGGCTGCTCGGGGGGGTCGGAGCGCCGTGGGACCCCCGTTCGATGTGGGTCCTCACGTTCCACGCGATGTGTGTGCGCATGCTGCGCCTCGACGGGCACCTCCTCGGCTTCACTTCGAACTTCACGATCTATGACGATGATGACGCGAAGCGCCTGTTCCGGGACGTCATGCGCGAGCTCGAGTTCGATGAGAAGCGCTATCCGCTGAACTCCGCTCGCGCACGCATCTCGGCTGCGAAGAACGAGCTCGTCGGCCCGGCGGAGTTCGAAGCGCGATCGCTCTCGCCACTCGACAAGGTCGCGGCGAAGGTCTACCCGCTGTACCAGAGGCGCCTCAAAGCCAACAACGCGATGGACTTCGACGACCTGCTCGTCAATGCGCACACGTTGCTCTCTCAGCACCCCGAGGTCCTGAGCGCCTACCAAGACCGTTTCCGCTACATAAGCGTCGACGAGTACCAGGACACGAACCACGCGCAGTATGCGATCACGGCTCTGCTCGCGGCCAGGCACCGCAACCTCATGGTCGTGGGCGACGACGACCAATCGATCTACTCCTGGAGAGGCGCAGACATCCGCAACATCCTCGAGTTCGAGCACGACTACCCTGAAGCCACCGTCATCAAGCTCGAGGAGAACTACCGATCGACCGCTCGCATACTCATGGCCGCGAATGCGGTCGTCGCCAACAACGAGAACCGCAAGCCCAAGACGCTTTACACGAGCAACGCCGAAGGAGAGAAGATAGCGAGCTATCTCGCAAGTGACGAGCGTGACGAGGCACGGTTCATAGCTGGCGAGATCGAGCGTCTCGTGCGCACCGAGCGGCGCAACTACCGCGACGTGGCGGTCTTCTACCGCACCAATGCCCAGTCGCGCACGATCGAGGACGCGTTCCTCCGTGCAGGCATCACCTACCGGATCGTCGGCGGGACACGCTTCTTCGACCGTGCGGAGATCCGGGATGTGACCGCCTACCTGAAGGCGGTCGTGAACCCGTTCGACGAGGTCGCGCTGCGCCGCATCGTCAACACGCCCAAGCGCGGCATCGGCGAGACGACGCTCGAGCGTGCGACGTTTCTCGCGCGGGAACGAGGTATCGGGCTTGAGGAGGCGTTGCGGGACGAGGCGGCTATGCGCGAGTGTCTGGGCGCGAGCGCCTGTGCGAGGGTGGCGGGGTTCCTCGCGCTGCTCGATGAGATGCGCGCTCTCGAAGGCGACCTGCGCGACCTCGTCGAGATGATCGTCGAGAAAGCGGGGATCATCGCCGCTTACGAGGCTGAGCGAACCGAGGAGTCACTCTCTCGTGCCGACAACGTGCGTGAGTTCTTCACTGTCGTATCGGAGTACGCGGCCTCGCACGAGGACCAGAGCCTGCCCGCATTCATGGAGTGGCTCGCGCTGCGGACTGACCTCGACGCGCTCGACGCGGGCGAGGACTACGTGACGCTCATGACCGTACACACGGCAAAAGGCCTTGAGTTCCCGGTGGTCTTCGTCGCGGGTCTTGAGGAGTCGCTGTTCCCTCACGCGAACTCCATGTTCGACCCTGCAGGTCTCGAGGAGGAGCGCAGGCTGGCGTACGTCGCAATCACGCGCGCGCGAGAGCGCCTCTACCTGACGCACGCCCTAGCCCGTTCGATCTTCGGCTCGACGCAGCACAACCCGCCATCGCGCTTCATCGGAGAGATTCCGCCTGAGCATGTCGAGGCGTCGGGTGCGGGTTCGGCAGGGCTGAGCGGTATCGGTCATGCGAAGCGCGGCGACCGGCGTGGCGCGTTCGGGCATGGCGTCGTGAGGGCGCGCGCGCGTGAGGGTCGCATCTTCGGTTCGGGGTCGACGCGTGCGGGCGGGGGCGGCGGGTCCGGCTCGGCCGGCGCCGGCAGGACCGTCACCGCGTCGGGTTTCACCGCGGCCGCAGCTTCGCAAGGTGAGTCCGCCGCACCGCTCGAGACGTTCGAGGCGGGCGACGTCATCGACCACAAGGTGTTCGGGCGCGGGACCGTCCGTGAGGTCGAGGGTGACCAGCTCGTCGTGCGGTTCGAGCGTTCAGGCGAGACGAAGAGGCTGCTCGTCGGGTACGCTCCCATCGTCAAGATCCGCAGGTGACCGCGCGCCGGCCGTCCGGCCGCACGTCAGGAGGGTGATCGTGGGTCCCGTTCTTGTCTTCGGCCACCGCAACCCGGACAACGATTCGATCTGCTCAGCGGTCGCCTACGCGCACCTTAAGAACCTGACCGATGCCGACAACGTCTACGTGCCAGCCCGTCTGGGACCGGTGCCCGCCGAGACCCGGTGGGTGTTCGAACGGTTCGGCGTCGAGCTGCCGGAGGAGGTCGCACACGTCAGGACCCGTGTGCGCGACGTCATGACCGAGGGCGCGGTCACGATCGGACCGGGTGAGCCGATGTTGACGGCCGGGCGCATCATGCGCGAACGCGACGTGCGCGCACTGCCCGTGGTCGGCTCCGACGGAGCGCTTCAGGGCATCGTCAGTCAACGTCTGTTGGCGGAACGCTACATCGAGGAGACCGAGCTTCGAGGTTTCGCTGGCATGCCGGTCACGATCGAGCAGCTCGCTCGCGTGCTTGACGGCGAGGTGCTGGCCGGCGCACCCGATGCCGTGATCTCCGGCGGCGTGCTCATCGGGGCGGCCGAGCCGGATACGATGGCGGCACGGATACGTCCAGGCGATGTGGTGATCCTCGGCGATCGTCTGCGGTCGCAACCGCTCGCTATCGAGTCCGGTGCGGCGTGCCTTGTAGTGACGACGGGCGCTCGTCCACCCGAGGCGGTCATCGAGCTCGCGCGCTCGAAGGGGGCGGGTGTGATCGCGACGGCGCACGACACGTACAGCGCGGCTCGCCTCGTCTCGCTGTCCCAAGCCGTGGGGGACCTCATGGACACCGACGTGCTCACCGTCGGCTCCGAAACGCTGCTCTCAGAGGCCGCTGAGGACCTTCTTGCGAGCGTGCACCGCGAGGCGGTCGTCACAGACGATGCCGGCCGGGTCGTAGGCGTGCTCACTCGCACCGACATCGCTCGCGGCATCCGCAGGCGGATCATCCTCGTCGACCACAACGAGACGTCACAGTCCGCGCCGGGTATCGAAGACGCATCCGTCGTCGAGATCGTGGACCACCACCGCGTGGGTGACGTGCAGACCGCCGGCCCGATCCTGTTCTTGAACCTGCCGGTGGGTTCCACCGCGACCATCGTCGCAACCCGTTTCCAGATGCTAGGAGTCGACATTCCTGGAGCGCTCGCCGGAATCCTGCTGTCCGCCGTGTTGACCGACACGGTGCTGCTGAAGTCTCCGACGACCGCTCCGCTCGATCGTGAGGTGTGCGAGCGGTTGGCTGCGATGGTCGGGGTAGAACCGATGGACTTCGGCATGGAGCTCTTCCGCTCGCGGCGTGCGGGCAGGCCGTTCTCGGCGGCCGACGTCGTGAGCGCGGACGTCAAGCAGTATCGCGCCGGTGACGTCGACGTCGTCATCGCGCAGTATGAAGCAGTGGACCTGAGCGACTTGATGGAGCACGCAGACGAGGTCCGGTCGGCGCTCGAGGAGATGCGCGCAGCCGGCGGACACGACCTCGCGCTGCTCATGGCCACCGATATCGTGCGTGAAGGCTCGGAGGTGTTCGCGGTCGGTAAGACCCGCATCGCCGAACGGGCGCTCGGGGTTTCATTCGCGGACGGCAGTGCGTGGATGCCTGGCGTGCTCTCGCGCAAGAAGCAGGTCGCCGCACGTCTCGTCGAGGTGTCGGGGACCTGACGGGTCGCGTGTGTCAGGTGGCGCGCGGCAGCACCAGGGTGAACGTGGACCCCTCGCCGGGCGTGGATTCAAGGGTGACGCTGCCGCCTGAACGCTCGACGACGTGACGGACGAGCGCAAGACCCAGCCCTGTGCCGCCGGCGTCGCGTGAGCGGCCGCGGTCCACACGGTAGAAGCGCTCGAAGACCCGTGGCTGGTGTTCGGGCGGAATGCCAGGCCCCGTGTCGGAAACGCTGATGATGACGGTCTCGTCCATCGCGTTCACACCCACACGCACGCGGCCCGTATCGGTGTAGGTGATCGCGTTGTCGAGCAGGTTGTCGAGCGCGATCGCCAGATCCGTGGGATCGGCGCGCACGAAGACGTCCTGGCCCCGCACGGCGTCCATGGCCACGGCGAGCTCCAGACCCTTTCGGGCAGCTGCGGCGCGGTGCGACACGACTGCGCGGTCGACTGCGGCACGCACATCACTTAGCGCATCCGGCGCAGGCGCCGAATCGAGGCGTGACAGGTCGAGAAGGTCGCTCACGAGCCGCTGGAGACGTTCGGTCTCGGCTTCGATCTGGCGTGTGAACACGAGAGCCTGTTCAGCGTCGCCATCGGCCGCTGCGGTCTCCGCGGACTCAGCGAGCAGCCGGATACCCGCCACCGGGGTCTTGAGCTCGTGGCTCGCGTTGGCCACGAAGTCCCGTCGCACGCGGTCGAGCCGAGCGCGTTCAGTGACATCGCTGATGACGACGAGGGCGCGTTTCGCACGGTCCTCGGCGCTCGGCAGGGGGGCGACGAACACGCGCCACGTCCTGCCGGTGGGGTCGGGGGCGAGCTCCACAGCGGAGGCCTTGGGCGCAGCGATGAGCGAGTGCATGGCCTCGAGGAGGGAGGCGGGCATCCCTGAGTCCTCGAGTCTGGCGCCGATCCAGCCGCCTGCAGGAGTCCGGAAGAGGCGTTCGGCCTCTCTGTTGGCCAGCGTCACAGATCTTCCGTCCACCAGGAACACCGCATCACCGAGACCATCGAGTGCTGGGCGCAGCGTGTGACGCTCGGACTCGAGCGCGTCGAGGCGGGACCGCATCTGAGCCCGCAGTGATGCAAGCGCCTCTGCGAGCGGCGCGAGGTCGCCGGGCATGTCGGGAACCTCGGCACCGAGGTTTCCTGCGGCCATCCGTTCGGCGACCCCGGAAAGCTGCCGGACGGGACGGGCGGCGGCGTGTGCCGCACGTGCCGCGACGCCGGCTGCGATCGAAAGAGCGGCCGCGAGCAGGGCGAGCCCGACACGTCTCGAACGGGAGGCCATCTTCTCGATCTCGGAGAGCGGCTGACTGACCCGCACGGCAATCTTCTCACCGGCGAGCAGGCCGGGCACTGCGACGTAGAGCTCTTCGACGCCAAGGGTCCGCGATATCCGCCGGTCCGTCCCGGTCCGTCCCTCGAGTGCCGCGCGGACCTCGGGCCGGTGGGCGTGATTCTCCATCTTCGCCGCAGGGTACTCGGAGTCCGCCAGCACGACGCCATCAGCGTCGATGATCGTGAGCCGGAGATCCGTCCGTGCGACGAGCCGGTCCGTGAGGTCTTGGGGTGACGCGTCCGTCTCAGTGGCGAGCAGCGCCGCCGACTGAGCTACGGCGGTCAGGCCGCGCTGCTGTTGTCTGAGCATGGCTTGTGTCAGCGGTCCGTACAACGACCAGACCCAGGCTGCAGCGAAGACGACGGCGACGAGCACGTATCCGAGAGCGAGACGGAAGAGGAACGAACTCGTGAATCTGCTCAGGCGCGTCAACCCGTGGCCTCGATCTCCGACTTCTTCGCCGGCTCGAAGCGGTAACCCATGCCGTGGACGGTGTGCACATAGATGTACTCCGACGGCTCTTCGATGGCTTGGCGCAGGCGGCGGATGTGGACATCGATCGTGCGCGACGAGGGGAGGTGCTCGTACCCCCAGACCTCTTCAGCGAGTATCTGGCGCGTGCACAGCTCACCGGCGTGCTTGGCAAGCGTGAGCAGGAGCTGGAACTCCTTGAGGCGGAGGCGGGCGGGCTGGCCCGCGACCGAGGCACGGAAGCTGCGAGGCTCGATCACGAGGTCGCCTACCTCGATGCGGCGGTCGTCGGAGAGCGTCTCGCGCGCCCGCACGCGCCGCAGGTTCGCGCGCACCCGGGCGAGCAGCTCCTCCATCGAGAAGGGCTTGGTGATGTAGTCGTCGGCGCCGGCATCCAAGCCGCGCACCTTGTCGCGCTCGGTGTCGAGCGCGGTCACCATGATGATCGCCGTCTCGCGGTCCGTGGCCCGCAGTCTCTCAGCGATCTCGTAGCCGTCCGCGCCCGGGAGCATGAGGTCGAGCAGCACGAGTTCGGGCGCGACCTTCTCGGCGAGATCGAGCGCCGCGGCGCCGTCACCTGTCGAGTGCACGGTGAAGCCGGCGCGACGCAACGCGTATTCGACGGTCTGCCGGATGATCGGGTCGTCCTCGACGATGAGGATGGTGGCCACGTTCGCTCCCTTGCCGGGGTGATGGACGGCGCCATGATTGCACGAGCCGGACTGCTTCGGGAGAGGTTTAACTCCCATTTTACATCAGCAAGCGAACAGTTTACGTACGTGCAACCAAACCGGGCGCGTGTGTTCCTAGCATGGCTGGCGGCGGACGCGGGAGTCCGCGCGCGATCCGGCGGGCGGCGAGTCCGCTTCCACGACACTGAAGGTGAGGTAGTGCCAGTGAAGGCGAAGAGGTGGTTCGTGCTCGCTGTGGCGGGGGCGCTTGCGTTCGCGCTCGCCGGATGCGGCGGTGGCGCCGCGGAGCAACCAGCGACTGAAGAGCAGGGCGGCGAAGAGCTGACGGGATCCATCAACATCGAGGGCTCTGACACGATGGTGAACCTCGCTCAGGCATGGGCCGAGGTGTTCCAGACCGAGAATCCCGGCGTGATGATCGCGATCAAGGGCGGCGGTTCCGGCACGGGCATCGCGGCTCTCATCAACGGCACGGTCGACTTCGCGAATGCGTCGCGTCAGATGAAGGATGAGGAGAAGGCTGAGGCCGAGGGCAAGGGCATCACTCCGTACGAGATCGAGGTCGCGAAGGACGGCATCGCTGTCGTCGTCAACCCCGCCAACACGGTGACCGGTCTTACGCTCGACCAGCTCGGCAAGATCTACCGTGGCGAAATCACGAACTGGAAGGACGTCGGAGGAGCCGACGCCCCGATCGTGCTGCTGTCCCGCGACAGCTCTTCCGGCACATACGAGTACTTCAAGGAGGAGGTCGTCGGTGAGGAGAAGGAGTACGCCAAGGAGGCGAAACTCCTCGCGTCGACCCAGGCGATCATCGACGAGACGAAGAACAACCCCAACGCGATCGGCTACGTCGGTCTCGGCTACGTGACGCCGGACATCAAGGTCCTCGAGATCGACGGCGTCGCGGCGTCGGTCGAGACGGCTCTCGATGGCAGCTATGTCCTGTCGCGCGGCTTGTACATGTACAGCAACGGCGAACCGGCCGGCGTCTTCAAGGCGTACGTCGACTGGATCCTCGGTCCCGAAGGTCAGAAGATCGTCGCTGACCAGGGTTTCGTCCCCCTCAGCAAGTAGGTCAGATGACAGACGCCTCCTCCCGGTGGCGGCGCTCAGGCCGCCCGGCGTATCGCCGGGCGGCCGAAGGCGTCGTAACGCGCCTGATAGCAGTCTCTGGCATCGCAGCGATCATCATCCTCGCTGCGATCGCGGTCTTTCTCGCGCTGAATGCCATGCGCGCGATCTCAGACGTCGGTCTGCTCGAGATGATCGTGGGCACGGACTGGTTCCCTACGAGCCAGAACGCATCGTACGGCTTCCTTCCCGCGATCACTGGCTCGCTGTGGGTCACCGCGGTAGCGCTCGTGGTGAGCGTGCCGGTCGGGGTCTCCGCCGCGATCTACATATCCGAGTTCGCGCGAAGACGGACCAAAGAGGTCGCCAAGTCGGTCATAGAGTTCATGGCCGCGGTGCCGTCGGTGGTGCTCGGCCTGTTGGGCCTGGCGCTGCTCGTGCCCAACCTCCGTGTCTGGATGGAGCTCGACACCGGGCTCACGGCGTTGGCGGCCGGGATCATGGTGGGCATCATGGCGCTTCCGACGATCATCTCGATCTCGGAGGATGCCATGCACGCGGTTCCTGCCGACCTTCGCACGGGTTCGCTCGCGCTCGGGAACACGCGCTGGCAGACCGTGCGCAAGGTCGTCTTGCCGGCTGCCTCCTCTGGGGTGTTCGCAGCAGTGATGCTGGGTGTCGGTCGCGCCATCGGCGAGACGATGGTGGTCTTGATGTTGGCTGGCAACTCGGGGATCATCCCTCGCACGCCGTTCGTCTCGGTCCGTACCATGCCCGGGACGATCGCCGGCGAGATGGCCGAGGTCGTCCAAGGCGGCGAGCACTACTCGGTGCTGTTCGCCATGGCGCTCGTGCTCTTCGGAATGACGTTCGCGATCAACCTCGTCGCCGATGTCGTCTTGGAGGAGCAGCGCAAGAGGTGGCGTCGGTGAGCCGGGCCTCCGCGCGCGTTCGTCGAGCCCGCACGGTCGAATTGGCCGCTCGTGTGGTGACGGGCGCGGCCGCTTTCAGCGTTGTGGGGGTCGTCGCCTTCGTGCTCGGCTACATCCTGTACCGCGGCGCCGGTTCGATCTCGTGGGAGTTCCTGACCGCGAACCCGCGCATGTTCATGACGCAAGGCGGGATATGGCCGGCCATCTACGGGACCGTTCTGCTCACGACATGGACAGCGGTGTTTGCGATCCCTGTGGGTGTCATGGCCGGCATCTACCTGGCGGAGTACGCTCCCAAGGGAGCGTTCACGCGGGTGATACGGCTGGCCATAGCCAATATGGCTGGCGTCCCATCCATCGTCTACGGTTTGTTCGGCCTCGCACTCTTCGTGTTGACTGCGGGACTCGGCCGTTCGGTCATAGCGGGCGCCTTGACACTGGCGTGCTTGACGCTCCCGGTCGTCATAACGGCGACTGAAGAGGCGCTTCTGCAGGTGCCGCAGGACCTGCGGCAGGCGTCGCTCGCGCTCGGCGCGACGCGCCTGCGAACGGTGACGCGTGTCGTGATACCCGCAGCGGCGCCGGGAATCGTGACGGGGTCGATCCTCGGACTGTCCCGCGCTGCGGGCGAGACGGCGCCGATCCTCGTGACGGCGGTGGCCTTTTTCGCACCGGTCCCCGAGACCCTGTTCGACGAGACGATGGCGCTGCCGTACCACTTGTACATCATGGCGACGCAGGCGGTGAAACCTGCGTCTCACGTCGTGTGGGGCACGGCGCTCGTGCTCGTCGCGGGCGTGAGTGTCGTCAACGTCATAGCGGCCGCATGGCGGACCCGCCAGAGGAGACGCATCAGATGGTGAACGCCACGACCGGTTCATTCCAACTGTTCGACGTGTCAGTGACGTATGGCTCCGAGACCGCGGTCGCTGGCGTCACGATGGACATCCATCCCGCCTCGGTCACCGCGCTCATCGGACCGTCGGGGTGTGGCAAGTCGACGCTTCTGCGCTGTCTGAACCGCATGAACGACGAACTGGGCAACGTAAAGGTCGGAGGCAGGATCCTGCTCGACGGGGTGGACATCCATGACAGGTCGGTCGACCCGGTGGAGCTCCGCGTGCGCGTGGGTCAAGTGTTCCAGAAGCCCAACCCCTTCCCGATGTCGATCTACGACAACGTCGCGTACGGACCGCGCACCCACGGTGTCAAACGCAGGAGCGAACTCGACGGACTCGTCGAGAGTTCGCTCAGGCGCGCCGCGTTGTGGGAGGAGGTCAGGAACTCGCTCAAGAAGCATGCGTTCGAGCTCTCCGGTGGACAGCAGCAGCGGCTATGCATCGCACGTGCGCTCGCTACCAGCCCCGAGGTCTTGCTGATGGATGAGCCAGCATCAGCGCTCGACCCGATCTCGACCCAGCAGATCGAGGACACTATCTCAGAGTTGAAGTCGAGCGTGACGATCGTGATCGTGACCCACAACATGCAGCAGGCCGCCCGAATCTCCGACCGCACCGCGTTCATGCTGAGAGAGTCGATGGAGCGTCCCGCGGAGTTGATAGAGGTCGGCGACACCCGGGTGATCTTCACCAACCCTGCCGACAAGCGCACAGAGGCCTACATCACGGGGCGCTTCGGTTAGGCGCGTCTTCGGCGGCTGTTGGGCGTCGGCACCGGCGGACCGGGTCGCACGAAACCGCGGCTGGTTTGCGGAAGGCTCCATGAAATGCCAGGACGCGCCCGAGGGGGAAGGCGCGTCCTGTCTGTTCCGAGGGGCGTTCCCCGCCCGAGGGGGAGGGGGAAGGCGGGTCGCCCAGCTCTCGCCTCACAGTATGCAACGGCTGTGCCAGAGTACGGTCTGGGAAGTATGATTTCGCGGAAGGATTGCATACTCCTGGGCGAAAGACGGACCGGCTGGAGGCCATGTGGACCACTTCGTAGTCCGGCGGGCGACCGCACAGGACGCTGCGGGCATGAATCGCATCTACAACCACTACGTGGTGCGCTCGACGGCAACGTTCGACACCGAACCTCACACCCTCGCCGATCGCGAGCGCTGGCTTGCGGAGCGCGATGACGCGTATCCAGCGTTCGTCGTGACCGCCGAACGTGAGGTCGTCGCGTGGGGTGCGCTCACTCCGTTCGCGGAGCGGCCTGCGTGGGCGCCTACCGTCGAGGCCGCGGTCTATGTGGGGCCGGAGCATGTCGGACAGGGTATCGGGCCGCTGGTGCTCGAACGGCTCATCGAATCCGCGCGAGCCACTGGGCGCCACGCACTCATCTGCCGTATCGTCGCCGACAACGAAGCGAGCCTCAAGATGGCTCGTGCCGCCGGATTCGAGTACGTGGGCACGTTGCGCGAAGTGGGCTGGAAGTTCGAGAGGTGGCTCGACGTCGTCATCATGCAGCGTATGCTGGACGCCTGCGAGGGCCCGTGATGGCGTCCTCGACGCCCGTAGGGAGGTTCGATGGCACATCTCAAGTTCGACACGGCGAAGCTCGAACGCCTCAATGACCCCGGTCGCTTCGACTCGCTTCCGCCAGATGTCATGTGGCGGGCGCTCGGAAGCCCGGATGCGAAGGTCATCACCGAGATCGGGGCAGGCACGGGGCTTTTCGCCGAAGCCTTCGCGGAGCTCGCTCCACGCGCAGTCGTCTATGCGGTCGACACCGAACAGGTGATGCTCGATTGGATGGTCGAACACCGCCCGTACGCCCGGAGCGGCCGGATCGTTCCCGTCCTGAGCTCAGAGACACGAGTGCCGCTCGATGACGGGATCGCTGATGTGGTAGTCATGATCAACGTGCACCATGAGCTGGCCGATCCCGAGGCCATCTACGCCGAGGCGTTCCGCCTGCTCGCGTACCGCGGCAGGGCACTGGTAGTGGATTGGGCGCCGCGCGAGACGCCGAAAGGTCCGCCGTTGACTGTTCGCGTGCGGCCCGACGAACTCGTCCGGATGCTCGAGGGTTGCGGATTCTCGGACGTGCGCCTGCATGACGGGCAGCTCCCGTGGCACTCGATGGTGACAGCGGTGAGAACAGCGTGACCGCCGAAGTCATCGAGGCGGCTGGTCGGCCGCTCGCGCGGATTCGCCGTGGAACGGGTCCCGTGGTCTGTGTCGCGCTGCACGCCGGGCACGCGCTCCACCCCGCCGCCGAGCCGTACGTGCGGCTATCGGATGCAGAGCGTCTGCGGGAGGAGGACCCGCACACCGCGCGGTTCGCCCCCGCAGAGGCGCCGCTGGTCGAGGTCGTCCGTTCGCGCTTCGAAGTCGACCTCAATCGCGAGCGGGGATCGTGCGTCTACCGGCGCCCCGAGGATGCGTGGGGGCTCTTGGTGTTCGACGATTCGGCGCCAGAGTCGCTGTTCAGCGCTGCACGCGCGGCTCACGACACCTTCTACCGGTACATGGCGGGGTTTCTGGACGGCGTCGTTGCGCGTGAGGGCAGGTTCGTCGTTTTCGACCTGCACAGTTACAACCATCGGCGCGGCGGGCCTGAGGCTTCGCCATCGGACCCGGCTGACGCTCCGGAGGTCAACCTCGGGACACGCTCACTCGATGCGCTCCGATGGGGGTGGGTCGCCGAGCTGTTCATCGACGCGATGAGCAAGCACGGCTTGGACACACGCGAGAACGTCAAATTCGGCGGCGGGGCGTTCGCGCGATGGGTCAACAGGCGCTACGCGGAGACGGGCTGTGCACTCGCGATCGAGTTCAAGAAGACATTCATGGATGAGTGGACGGGCCGGGTCCACGACGCCGGGATCGAGCGGCTCGCGTCTGCGACGGCGGCCGCTCGCGATGCGGTCTGCGGCGCGCTTGCTGAGGTGGCTTCGTCGTGAGCGCGGGAACGGCTGAGCCGGACGGCGTGCTCGCGGCTTTGGAGAGACGCCTGCGGGACGGCAAGACGGTACGGCGTCAGATCCCCGGAGTCGGACGTGTCGCGGTCGACCGTCCACTCCCTTTCGTCGTGGTCTACCGGCGCCCCGCTACGGGAGACCCCGGCACCGACCGTCTTGTGGTCGGCTCTGCGAGTTGGGTCCTCGCAGACGGTGCGCCCGAAGCATTCGAAGCCCTCGCCTCGCTTCTGCAGGTGCTCGGGCGCGTCAGCCGTGACATGTTCGGGGCGTTCCTCGTCCTAGAGGTGTGGTCCGGCCCGCCTGTGTCGTCTGACATCGAGATCAAGCCGGGCTACCGGGTGCTCGTGCGTGAAGCAGACTCGTTGACGAGCGTGACCGACGAGCTCAGCGCTGCTCTGTCGCTCAGCCGGATCCTCGGGACGAGCCCGGATGTGACTGTCGAGCGCGCCGTTCGGCTCGCTCCTCCGGGCATGCGCCAAGTGCTCGACAAGCGCCGGCTCAACGGCCTGTCGGCGCACCTTATCGGTGTCGAGGTGCGGCCTGTCTACCGTGACTGCGAAGGAGCGCTCTTCCCGGGAGTCCTGAGGCAGATGCGGCGTCGTGTCAGCACAGCTATCGACCGTGCCGCATACCGCTTCACCCACGACTATACCTCGCGTCGTCCCGAGACGTACTTCGCCATGGGAAAGCGTTCGTTCGCGCGCCCCGCCCGTGAGATCGACTCAGAGCTCGCCGCCGTAGGAGAGGCCTACGACTTCCTGCTGCAAGTCACACCGGTCAATGTCGAAGAGGCATTTCGCGCATTCGCCCGCTCGCGGTTCCAGCGGGCTCCACACCTCCGCTACCGGCCTCTCCCGTTCGACCCCGGCCGTATGAAGCATCGCTTGTGGGCGGTGCACCCCGAGCGCGTCGAAGACTCGACGCTCATGTATCTCTTCCGTGGCGTGCAGCGGCAGCTTGACCGTGAACTGACCGCACTGTCGGACATCGGGCACCCCGAGTTCCTTCTGGGCTCCCTGCAGCTGCACGGTGGTGTCGAGCCGGGGCTCCGGGCCCTGGCGGACGAGATCGTCGATCGGATACCGCCACGATCGACACGCGCGCGGCGCTCGGCTCGCCTGACTGCGAGCGAGTTCTCTGGGCTCGTGGCGGCAGAGATCGCTGCATACCGCGATGTCGTCCCCGGGTTCGGGTTCGCGCCGCGCGTGCGCGACGATGTGCTCTCCGGTGTGATGGTCTCCCACGGCCGCGTGCTCGTCGGGTCGGGCGCGAGCATCCCGTGCGCACGCGCCGATGCGCTCATCCAGCACGAGGTCGGCACGCACGTCGTCACGTGGCACAACGCCCGCGAGCAGCCGCTCAAGCTGCTCGCCGTGGGGCTCCCCGGCTCCGATGAGCTCCAGGAAGGGCTCGCTGTGCTGGCCGAGTACCTGGTCGGCGGCCTAGATGGCGAGCGGTTGCGCATGCTTGCGGGCCGCGTGATCGCAGTCGATTCGCTCGTGAACGGCGCGGAGTTCGTCGACTGTTACCGGCTCCTGCGCGAACGAGGGTTCGGCCGGCACACGGCGTTCGCGACGACGGTACGGGCCTTTCGAGCGGGAGGGCTGACGAAAGACGCGATGTACCTGCGCGGCTTCGCCACGGTGCTGGACCTGGCCGCTGAGGGCATGGACCTGTCGCGCCTGTTCGTAGGCAAGTTCGGCCTGCGTCACATCGATGTCGTGAACGAATTGCTTACTCGAAAGGTACTATCGCCACCTGCGGTGCTTCCGCGATACTTGCAGCGCGAAGACGCGCTGGAGCGTCTTGAACTCATCCGCGGCGGCTTGAGCGTCGCCGACCTGTTGAAGGGCAGGGCGGGCCGATGAAGATCGGCTTCTTGGTGAACGACATAGAGACAGAGCAGGCCGGCTATACGACGACACGGCTCGCGATGGCGGCGATAAACCGGGGCCACGAGGCGTGGGTCATGACACCGGGAGACTTCGCGTACGACCCGGACGAGGCGATCAGGGCAAGGGCGAAGCATGCGCCGAAAGACAAGTACAAGACGGGTGGTGCATACCTCGCGGGTCTCCGGGGGCGAAGCGCCAGGACGAGGCGGATCACGGTCGACGAGCTCGACGTGCTGATGCTTCGGAACGACCCGTCTGAAGACGTCGAACGCCCGTGGCGGCAGAACGCGGGCATCGATTTCGGCCGTATCGCCATGCGCAACGGCGTGATCGTCTTGAATGACCCGAACGGGTTGGACAAGGCGATGAACAAGATGTACTTCCAGCTGTTCCCCGAGGAGGTGCGTCCACGCACGCTCATCACCCGCGACCGAGACGAGATCAAGGGGTTCGTGCGTGAGGAAGGGGGGCGAGCAGTCCTCAAGCCGCTGCAAGGCAGCGGCGGCAAGGGCGTCTTCATGGTCGACCATGCGAGCAACAAGAACCTGAACCAGATGATCGACGCGCTCACCCGGGACGGGTACGTGATCGTCCAGGAGTACCTCGAGGAGGCTGAGCACGGCGACACTCGGTTGTTCATGATGAACGGGCGCCCGCTCACCTACAAAGGGAAGTACGCGGCGTTCCGGCGCATCCGGCAGGGCGACGACATCCGCAGCAACGTGCACGCGGGCGGCGCCATCGCGCAGGCGCACATCACCGAGCAGCACCTGCGCATCGCCGAGATCGTGCGCCCCAAGCTGGTGACCGACGGCATGTTCCTCGTGGGACTCGACATCGTGGGCGACAAGCTCATGGAGGTCAACGTGTTCTCGCCCGGAGGGCTGGGCAGCGCGCAGAAGTTCGAGAAGGTGAACTTCGCCCACGCGATCATAGACGCCCTGGAGCAGAAGACCGACTACATGAGCTTCTACCGCCGGCGGTTCTCGAACGTGCAGATGGCGACGTTATGACCACCGGGCGGGCGGCGACCGGCGTGCCGCAAGAGAGCGCAACGCCGCGGCTGCGCGAGAAGCTCTCGTCGCACGTCAGCGCGGAAACGCGGAGACCAGCGGGGGCACCGGCGGCCTTCAGCTGAGCCAGTCTCGTATGGCAGCTTCGACACTCTCGCGTCCGGCATCGACGACGTCTGTGAACCGGACCGGTAGCTCGTGGAGACTGGCGAGCGCGCGGGGTATGCAGCTCGAGCGCGGTGCGATCGACTGCACCTCCTTGAGCAGGTCTACACCCGACATGGCCGCATACGGCGCAGGAAGCGTGTCGTGGTACGCGACGCCTTTGAGCGCTTTCAGCACATCGGCGCCGAACTTCGCCCAGTGCGCCGTCGACACGACGAGCACGGGGTCATCCGCTCGCGTCCGCTCAGCGACCTCCCATGCGACGGCCGTGTGCGGGTCGAGCAGGTAACCCGTCTCGTCGAACACGCGTCTGATCGTGGTGAGCGACTCGTCGTTGGTCACGAAGTCTCCGACGAACAGCTCGCGCACGGACTGGAAGGTGTCAAGGTCGACTTGGAAGCGTCTGCGTGCGGCCAGGTCATCCATCCAGCCCTTCACGGCGTCAGCTCCTGCGAGATGGTAGAGCAGGCGCTCGAGGTTGCTCGAGATCAGGATGTCCATCGACGGCGAGGGAGTCTTCACGAAGTCGCGCCCGGAGATGTCATAGACGCCTGTCGTGATGAAGTCCGTGAGCACGTTGTTCTCGTTGGATGCGCAGATCAGTCGCCCGATCGGCACGCCGCACTCACGAGCGTAGTATGCGCCGAGGATGTTGCCGAAGTTGCCTGTGGGCACGCAGACGTCGATGGGGTGCCCGGACTTGACGCCGCCTGAGGCCACCATGTCCGCGTAGGCGCTGACGTAGTAGACGACCTGCGGGAGCAGCCGCCCCCAGTTGATCGAGTTCGCGCTCGACAGCCTGAGTCCGTGCGTCACGCGCAGCCACTCGCTGAACTCCGCATCAGTGAAGGCGCCCTTCACCGCGCTCTGGCAATCGTCGAAGTTCCCGCGCACTCCGAAGACGGCGACGTTGGCACCCCGCTGTGTCACCATCTGAGTGCGCTGGATGTCTGAGACGCCCTCGTCAGGATAGAAGACCACGATCATCGTGTGCTCGCGGTCCGCGAAGCCTTCGAGTGCGGCCTTGCCGGTGTCGCCTGAGGTCGCCACGAGGATCAGGAGATCCTCACTGAGCTCGCCACGTTCCTGCTGCCGCTCGACGGCTTCGCTGAAGAAGAGGGGCATGCACTGCAGCGCCATGTCCTTGAAGGCGCTCGTGGGGCCATGCCACAGTTCGAGGACGTGCGTGCCCGCCACGACTTCGATGACCGGTGCGATGCGTGCGTCATCGAACTGGTTCCCGTACGCGCGGCGCATCAAGGCGTCGACGCGGTCTGAGGTGAAATCGACGCCGAACCGTGAGAACACGGCGGCGGCCCTGCGCCAATAGGGCATGTCCGAGAAGACTGCAAGCTCTTCAGGGGTGAATACAGGGGTCACCGTCGGCACGAAGAGGCCCCCGCCGGGGGCGATGCCGGACACGATGACGTCGCTGAACAGCGCACGGCCGCCGTGCAGGCCGCGCGTATCCGTGTATGTGGTGGGTTGCTTCATGTAGTGACGAATGATACCCGAGTCACGTGTGCTGGGTGCGGGTGAATTCGGAGGCGAGCACATCCATGAGCAGGTTGTCGTGCCAGGTCCCGTCCGGTCCGCGTTCGTATTGACGCATGACGCCGACCGGCTTGAAGCCGACTTTCTCATAGGCGCGAACGGCGCGTACGTTCTCTATCGCCGGGTCGATCGTGAGCCGGTGGTGCCTGCGCGCCTCGAAAAGGTAGGAGACAAGCGTGCTGAGCGCGTCGGTCCCGAGCCCGCGCCCCACTGCGTGGGAGAGCAGTCCGATGTCGATACGGGCATGGCGGTAGTCGGGGTCGGGCTCCTCTTCGAAGGTGACTAGACCGGCGAGCGTCCCGTCAGCTTCGGTGATGAGGTAGGTCCGGACGCTCTTGGCCGTCAGCCAGCGCGCTATGACATCCGGCTTCGTTCCGAACCACGGTGAGGTCTCGGGGTCGGACGCGAGCAGTAGCGCCAGCTCTTCGAGTTCTGCAGGGGTCGCCGCCCGCAGGATGACCCTTGCGCCGTTGAGTGCGGGCAGGTCGTCTCTCAGAAGGTCGTCTGTCGTCATGCCGGCTCCGTAGCGCAGGTCCGGTGGTGGTACGCTCTTCCGAGGATACTGGTACCCACAGGAGGCTTCCGATGAAGTACGTCGTCGTGATACTCGACGGTGCCGCCGGCTGGCCACTGTCAGAGCTAGGAGGTATGACCTCCCTGCAAGCGGCGAAGACTCCCGAGCTCGATGCGCTCGCGAGAAAGGGGCTGGTCGGACTGGCGCGCACGGTTCCTGAGGGCACCGAGCCGTCATCCTCTGCCGCGTGCATGTCGATTCTCGGGTATGACCCTGTCGCTGACTACGTCGGACGCGGCGCGATCGAGGCGGCGAGCATCGGCATAGATCTGGCCGACGACGAGGTGGCGCTACGGCTCAACACGGTGACGATCACCGGCGGCGTGATGACGAGCTACGCCGCTGGGCACATCTCCACCGAAGAGTCACGGGCCATCGTGTCGGATCTGGCCGACGCACTGGATGACGACACGTTCCGGCTCTTCCCCGGGGTCGCCTACCGGCACATCCTTGTCGTCAAGGGCCATCCGGAGCTGCTCTCATGTGCCTACACCCCACCGCACGACATCTCCGACAAGCCGGTGGACGGGCACCTGCCCACGGGGACCGGAGCGGAGCTTCTGCTCGACTACATGGAGCGCGCCAGACCTGTTCTGGCTCACAATCCCGTCAATCAGTCCCGTGAGCGAGGCGGCGAACCACCGGTCACGGACGTCTGGCCGTTCTGGCCGGGCGCTCGTCCTCGCGGCCTTGCCGCTTTCTCCGAGCGGCGGGGCGTGAGTGCGGCCATGACGAGCGGAGTCGACCTGCTCAACGGCCTTGCGGTGCTCGCCGGGATCGACCGGCTGGCGATACCCGGGGTCACGGGCGGATCCGACAACGACTACGCCGGACAAGCCGAAGGCGCCTTGGCGGCGCTTGCCGATTACAATCTCGTGGTCATCCATGTCGAGTCTCCGGATGAAGAGGGCCATGCCGGGGACGCCGCCGCGAAGGTCACCGCAATCGAGGCGATCGCCCGTGAGGTCATCGGACGCGTGCGCAGCTGCGTTGAAGAGGTGCGTGTCCTCGCGATGCCGGACCACCCCACGCCGATCGCTCTCAAGACGCACGTCGACGAGCCAGTGCCGTTCGTCTTGTGGGGACCCGGGATAGAGTCGAATGGA
>FWPV01005104.1_pt1 | contig 26633 bp, 16 predicted proteins | sample 2228371 | NCBI WGS metagenome assembly FWPV01 (sample SAMEA103939776, study PRJEB20133) | metagenome
TTATTATATTCGTGCTATTCGTCTTATTCGTTTAATTCGTGATTCATTTTTCTCCGTGCCTCCGTGTCTCTGTGTTTTTTTTACTAAATATATGGTTAAGTAACTAAAGTTTATGCTTGGATTTGCTCATAACATCCTTGAAACTCTTCTCAACTAAAGTTATAATTCTGTGAGAGACATTTTTTTCATCTTAAAATGATGTAATGAGGTGGTGTAATATGAAGATACTTGGAATTATTGGCAGTCCCAGAAAAAATGGGAATACGCATATTCTTGTGAATAAACTGCTGGAAGGTGCACATGCGGAAGGAGCTATCACCGAGGCACTATTTCTGGCTGATCTCAATATTAATGAATGTGATGCCTGCCTTACATGCTGGAAAGGCAAAAAATGTAGTAAGCGGGATGATATGAATGAAATATATCCAAAAATTATTGAAAGTGATGTAATAGTGTTTGGCACACCGGTATATTGGTATGCTACTTCCGCATTGATGAAGGCATTCATTGATAGATTTGTATATTTCAACTGCCCTGAAAATAGAGTTAAAATACGTGGGAAAAAGGCTGTAGTTGTTATACCCTACGAGGAAGAATCTATTGATACTGTTGTCCCTGTTCAGATGATATTTGAAAAATCATTCCGTTATTTAGAAATGAATCAGGTAGGGAGTATCATTGTTCCTGGTGTGAGTGGCAAAGGTGATGTTCTTCATAAAAAAGAACGTTTACAGGAAGCATACGAACTCGGGCGAAGGCTTGTTACAGGTAAGATTGATAATGAGCCTATCCAGGAATTGCTAAATCTTTAGAGGTATATGCCTTTTAATCAAACCAGAACTGGAGGACAAAATGGAGCTTAATGGAAGTATTGCTATTGTTACAGGTTCAGCTAGAGGAATTGGAAAAAAGATTTCTGAGACACTCGTAAAACAAGGTGTATATGTAACGTTGGTTGATATATTAGAAAATGAACTTGTAAAGACTGCTGAGGAAATATCCCTTTCTGGTGGAAAAGTCCTTCCTGTTGTATGTGATATTACACAAATAGCACAGGTTGATGAAATGGTAGAAAAGGTGCATATCACACTTGGTCCAATAGACATATTGATCAACAATGCAGGGACTTTTTCTTATATCGGTCCTGTATGGGAAGCAGATGCGGAAAAGTGGTTTCGCGATATTAAAGTTAATCTTTACGGTAGTTTTCTTGTTTGTCGGGCTGTTGTGAAGGATATGATCGCAAAGAAAAGCGGATATGTAATCAACATAGTTAGTTCTGGAGGTGTTGGAGACCCACATCCGTATTCAACGAGCTATGCTTGTTCAAAAACAGGTCTTATGCGTTTAACTGAAGGTCTTGCTAAAGAAGTAGAAGAATATGGTATAAAAGTATTTGCTGTAGCTCCACCTGCGATCCTTACTGAAATGACCAGATTCATCATGAATGATCCTGGTGGGAAAAAATGGCGCCCAGGGTTTAGTAAAATTTTTGAAGAAGGACATGGTTATCCTCCTGAAAAAGTTGCTGAGCTTATAATAAATCTTTTAAGCGGGAAAGCTGATAAACTATCAGGACGCTACTTTAGCGTCTCTCAAAATTTTGATAATATCATTGCAAATGCGGATGAGATCATTTCAAAAGACCTTTTGACTCTACGTATTAAGGGATAGTTATATGAAAAAATTTTTTAGCATAAACACAAAGTTACTATATATTCTATTCGTTCTTATAATCAACGTATTTATCATTATGAATTCAATAGCAGAGGACTGGCAACAATGGCGCGGTCCTTACCGTAATGGAATCACACCAGAAAGTTTGGGTTGGCAAGACAAATTGCAAATTCAAAAAATCTGGACCAGGAATGTTGGTAAAGGCTGCACTTCACCAATTATAGTTAAAGGTAGAATATATGTCCTGGGCTGGCATGGGGAAGGTAACCTTAATAATAATCCTATTGGAACAGATACACTATATTGTCTTGACGCTAAAACTGGGGAAGAACTATGGAAACAAACTTATCCGTGTCGTTATCAAGGTAGAAAAAGGATAGGTGATGAAAATGCTTATGGAGGTCCTTCATCTACTCCCACTTTTGATTATGATACGAATTATATTTATACTCTCAGCATAGATGGTGATCTAAAATGTTGGGATACAACTAAAAACGGTCAATTAGTCTGGTCATTGAATTTATATGATAAATATGATATTCCACAAAGACCTGATGTCGGCAGAGGAACAAGGGATTATGGATTTACAAGCTCTCCGTTAATTCAGGATGATTTAGTAATTGTAGAAGCAGGAGCCAGTGAAGGCACAATAATAGCTTTTGATAAAAAAACTGGTCAACAGCGATGGAAATCAGAATGCACTGAATTTGCTGGTCATAGCAGTGGTCCAATAACTTTGACAATTAACAATGTAAATTGCCTTGCAACCCTTGCACTTAGAAAATTGGTCATAATGAGAATAGATAAGGGCTATGAAGGCAAAACAATTGCTGAATATCATTGGCAGTCCGATTATGGTAATAATATCCCAACTCCCGCAGTGATAAATAATAAAATACTAATAACATCAAGCTGGAATGATAAAAGAACTGCTTTACTTGAGGTATCGTTAAATGGTATAAGCGAAAAGTGGAGAGCCAGAGATTTTTCTCAGGTAGGTAGCCCAATAATCTATAATGATCGCATATATATGATAAACGGACCGATTTTTTGCATTGATCTTAATAATGGTCAACGGAAGTGGAAAGGTGGAAACTTTGGTAATGGCTCCTGCCTGGTAACTTCCGGAGATAATAAGCTGATTGTCTTTGGAGAAGGACAGCTTGTTATTCTGGATGCTTTGTCAAATGAATATCGTGAGCTTGGAAGAATTGAAGATATTGTGCCAGATATAAGCTATCCGCACGTTGCCCTATCTGATGGTATAATAGTTTGCAAAGATAAATCAGGTAATATGGTATGTTTCTCTGTAAAATAGGATTTAAGCATTCAGGTTGGATTGAAAACCTACCGAAGAAAATGATTTATTATGAGAATTATTGGTTTTCAACCCAACCTGCAAACTTTACAAAATCATTCCATTTAGGATGCCGTAAGGGACAGAAACCGTCTAATGTCTCAAACATTTTTTGTGCAAAGGAGCGTTGAAGGTAAATAGCTTTTTCAAAGCTTATTTCTAGTATGTTAGCAATATTAACCTCATAGCCACCGTGTGCATCAAGAAGTAAATTTCCATCTGCTCCAATATTCAATCCGTAACGACATGTGCCACAAACACTTCTTCCAGAAGGTTCATCATATAATATAATTGATTCATCGCCTAATTCTTCTATATGTGCTAGTAGTTTTTCCTCCTCTGAAAGCCATAGTTCAGGATGTTGGCTGGCTTGACCTATATGTGCTATAGGAGATATACTTAAGAGCATATCTCTCTCGTTACAGAATTTGCGCATATTGGCAACCTCGTTTAGATTATTTTTTTGTAGTGTCTGATGAATTGCTAGTCTTTTAATAACGCGACCTTTTTCCAACCATCCTGAGTTTTTAAACACTCTTGCGGATAGATCAATGTTTATGATCTTCTGATGAAATATTCCCGGTAGCCTGCAAGTTTCTTCGTAAACGCTCTCAGATAAAGAATTTAAGCTGATTACCAAAGCAACTTTCAGATCTTTTAATTCTTCAATTATACTTTGATTAAGTAAATGACCATTAGTGATTAGCGTGGTCCATAGTTGTAACTTTGTTGCTAGTCTGATAATTGGTAAGGTATTTGTGGACAACAATGGTTCACCTTCACCTGATATCTCTATTGCTATACCTCCGAAATGGCTGAATTTGTTTAATAATTCTTCATAGTCATTTATATTCAATAGATTTTTTAGACCATTTTTTCGTTCAGGGTAACGAAAACATCCCTGACAGTCTACATCACACTTACTGTCTTGATTTAATGACATATAGGATATAAGGCGTTCATGTAATTTATATCCTTTTAGTGACCAATATCTTGGACTAGAAACTAAAATTGGTTTCATTTTTCTAATATTGAATAATTGTTACAGAGCTATAATTTATCTGCCTTATACTGTTTTAAATGCATATTTTCTTGTGACAATACCATTCGGTCAGGCAATAAAAAGTAGGATGGGTAAATGGTTTTCCTCTTTCATTATATTACTCAATAAGCTTTTATTTGTGATAAACAACAAACCTATAAAATAAAAAACTATTTCCCCATCCTAATGCTTAACCCCGTCAGGGGTGACATGTTTGTAGAAATTTGGTCATATCAATAATCCAAGCTCCATAGGAGCGAAATGTTAATAAGCCAATGGAACGGTAAAAGATTTTCACATATCGCTCCTAACGGAGCTTAACTTGACGTCTATGGGGAAATGCCCACCTTACTAAGTTTTCAACTTAGCCTGAGCCATATCGATTCTGCTTTGGCGCAATTCATCGACAGTGGGCATAAGGTTTGCCTGCATTAATTCTGCAACCGCAGGCATTTTTACATCACTTCCTGCACCTGAAACTGCCAGTATTTTTCCATTTTTTACATAAAAAGCACCAAAATTCCTTGTTGCTGGGTCACCCTGGAATATTATCTCGTCCCAATCCTTTATATAACCGATATACCGTAAATTAAAACCAAGTTGATTGCTCCAGAAGAATGGTATACTGCGAAATTCCGACTCTTTACCTACCATGTTATGTGCAGAGATACGCCCATGCTGTTCAGCAAGCCTCCAATGCTCAATCCTGATATATTCATTAGTTCTCCAATCTATAAAGCTAGCAATATCACCCGCTGCGTATATATCTTCTGAGACACGGAAATTTTTATCAACTGTAACACTGCCATCAGCGTTTAACGGAATTCCACTCAGGAAATCAGTTACAGGTTGGACACCTATACCCATAATTACAAGATCAGCCTCAAGTTCTTCACCATTTTCAAGAACAACTGCCTCAACTTTTCCATTACCTTCGAATCTTGCTACTTTATTTGACAACCTGAAAGATACTCCTTTGCTTTCATGTAAAGCTTTATAAGCTTTACCTATTTCATCCCCTAAAAGAGTTTGAAATGGATATTCTTCAGTAGCAACCACAGTGACCGAAAGTCCACGCTCTGTAAGATGTGCAGCAGTTTCCATGCCGATAAAGCTTGCACCAACAACTACTACACGAGAAGAATTTATAGCAGATGACTTTATCTTGTCAGCATCATCTAAACTTCTGAGCGTAAATATATTTTCAAGATCAACACCAGGCACATTCAGTTTTCTTGGCTTGCTTCCTGTTGCAATAAGCACCTTATCGTATTTTATTTTGGAGTTTCCCTTAAAAGTGATCGTTTTACTTGTAGGGTCTAAATTCATCACCTCATGATTGGTAAGTATCTCGATATCATAATCTTTATAAAAATCTTCCGATCTAAGAATTGGAGGTTTTGATTCTGGATTTTTTATATATCCTTTGCTTAGTTGAGTTCTATCGTAAGGAAGGTGTGATTCCTTTGTTATCATAGTAATTTTTCCATGAAACTCATCTTGCCTTAAAGCTTCTGCGGCAGAATTGCCTGCACCTCCTGCTCCTAAGATCACGAACTCTCTGCTATCCTTTGCTTTGTTGTAACGCGCCATATCCGCAATGCGTTTTTCTTTCAGCTCTTCTGGAAGGCTTACAATAACATCTTCTCCTTCGACTCTGACACTATAATATGGCAAAGCATCCAGTGCCGGTGGTTCTTCGAGATTGCCAGTTACAATATCAAAGCAGGCTTGGTGCCATGGACATCGGACATGATGTTGATATAAAACTCCTTCTGCTAAAGGTGCGCCTACATGTGTGCATTTTGAACCTAAAGCATAGAATTTACCGTCAACTCGCACTAGCAAAATACTTTTTTCGTCAGTAATGGTAATTTCTTTCATTTCTCCATCTTGTAGATCACTTACTTTAGCTACTATCCTGTCCATCTCCTTATCCTCCATTTCAAGGTATAAAGAAATTTATAAATTCATCTTCCCAAAATGCTTTATTGTTACCAGAATATCCTGCTCATCAACCTTACCATCTCTGTTAACATCGGGATTATTTATCGATGGAAAATCACTTTTTCCAAAATAGTTTCTCACCAATATAAGATCAATGATATTTACAATGCCATCTCTGTTAACATCCCATGGGTTTTGTATATAGTTTACTGTGATATTTACTTGAGCAGGTTTACTATCGATTTTACCATCATTAACAACAAAAACAAAACTATCATTCCCTCCAAAACTTAGTTTTGGTTTATAAATAATATCAGGAGGTGTGCCAGATATTGTTCCATGAGATGGCTGAGTTGTTATCTTGAATGTAAGTTTATCATTTTCAGGATCACTTCCACCTAATTTTATTGACGCAGACTCACCTTCCATTATTGTAATTGTCTGAGCATTAGCAATAGGGGGATCATTGACAGTGTTTACTATAATGCTAACTTTTGCAGTCTCGCTTTCTAATTTTCCATCGCTGACGATAAATGTGAAGCTATCTTCACCATAGAAGTTTAGTTTTGACTTGTATACTATTTCTGGTGCTTTTCCACTTAATTCTCCGTTTGATGGTTTAGTAATAATAGTGTAACTTAAAATATCATCATCGACATCAATTCCCGATAGAGTTATCTTGATTGAGTTATCTTCATCAACAGAGATTGATTGTGAAATTGCGATAGGTCTATCATTGATTGGATTTATTGTGATCTTAACGTTTGAAGGAGAGCTTTTTGCTAAGCCATCACTGACTTCATAAATAAAGCCATCTGAGCCGTTATAATCAGCTTTCGGAGTATAAATTAAATTCGGTGCTGTTCCACTTAAAATTCCATTACGAGGTTGTTCAATTATATTGAAAGTTAATTCATCGCCATCAGGGTCATTTCCGAGTAAATTTATGTTAACAGGGGTATCTTCATTTGTAATGATCAATTGGTCCTTTGCAGTTGGTGGTTCATTGACAGGGGCGACCTCTATAATAACTTTGGCAGGTTCACTATCCGCTTTTCCATCACTTACTCTGAAGGTGAATTCATCATAGCCATAAAATTTGGGAGATGGAGTGTAAGTAATTGTTGGCACTGTGCCACTCAGGGTTCCGTTTGATGGCTGTGCAATAATACGATATATGTTGATCCTATCTTCTATATCATAACCTTTTAGTGTTATAGTTACTGGTGTATTTTCCAGAGTCTTTACCTGCTGAGATTCTGCAGTAGGTGGATCATTGACTGGATTTACGGTTATATTAACTTTGGCAGGTTGGCTTTCAAGAATGCCATCGCTAACATTGAAAGTAAAAGAATCTGTGCCATAAAAATCAGGTTTCGGTGTATAAGTCAATATAGGTGGAGAACCAGCTAATTTTCCGTTTAATGGCTCACTTACTATTTTAAACTTAAGTTCATCACCATCGATATCTGCACCTTTTAGTGTAATTTCAACAGAAGTATCTTCATCGGTGGTGACCAATTGTTCGTAGGCTATGGGTATATCATTAACAGGTGTAACAGTTATACTTACTGTTGCTGGCTCGCTGTTCAATGAAAAGTCCTTGGCAACAAAAGTGAAACTATCAGTTCCGTTAAAATTTGGTTCCGGTTTATATACAACAATATTGTTTGTTTTTGTTATAGTGCCTTTCAATGGCTTACTCAGAATATCAAAGGTTATTATGTTACCATCCGGGTCGCTTCCTGACAAAACTATTGTTACAGAAGTATCTTCTTTTGCAGAAATGGATTGATTTTCAGCAATTGGTGTATCATTTACAGAGCTAATAATAATTGCAATTGTAGTAGGTGAGCTTCCCAATGTTCCGTCATTGGTTGTAAAGGTAAAGCTATCATTTCCAAAAAAGTCAGGTTTGGGAGTATAGGTCACGTTAGGTGGAGTTCCACTCAATGTTCCATTTGAAGGTTGATTAACTATTCTAAATGTGATGATACTGCCTTCAGGATCTTTTCCAGTTAATAATATTTGTATTGGTTTATCTTCTTCTGTCTTTATTGTCTGTGGATCTGCTATCGGTGGATCATTTACCTCAATGACTGTGATATTTACTTTTGCTGGTTCACTTTCATCTTTTCCATCACTTGCAACAAAAGTAAAGCTATCAATACCATGAAATTCCGAATTTGGTGTATAAGTCAGACCTGGAGGCGTTCCACTCAGTGAACCATATTCAGGTTGTTTTTTTATTATATATATGATAGAATCACCATCGGTATCACTACCAGAGAGTATAATATTTACTGGTTTATTTTCATCTGTAGTAACAGACTGTAATTCAGCTATAGGTGGATCATTTACTGCATCTATTGTTATGTTTATCGTTTCAGCCTTGCTTTCAGCTAATCCATCACTTACAGCATATCTAAAGCTATCTGTTCCATAGAAATTTGGATTGGGTGTATATATTACATTCGGTGGAGTTCCTGATAATGTTCCATTTTGAGGTTGACTCTTAATCAAGTAAAATATAGCATTACCATCAGGATCTCTGCCCGTAAGAGTGATCGATAAAGGCACGTCTTCATTTGTTTTTACTGATTTAGCATAAGCTATTGGCGCGATATTCCCTGCCGATCTGGTATAAACTTTTATACATTGATTTCCTGAATCTGCAACATAAACATTACCTGTAGGACCTATAGCTACGCCATGTGGGTAACATAGAATTTCACTTGCGTTTCCTTCATTTCCCCATTTTACTATTAGTTTCCCATTAGGGTCGAATTTTTGAATTCGGTGGTTGCCCCAATCTGCTACATAGACATTACCTCCAGCATCTACAGCTACGCTTCTTGGAGCCCAAAATTGACCGTCATAAGAACCCATTTGTCCCCACTTTGCTAAAAAGTTTCCATTAGAGTTAAATTTCTGTATCCTGCTATTAGATGTGTCAGCAACGTATACGTTCCCTGATGAATCCACAGCAACTCCTCTGGGACTATCAAATTGTCCATCACCACCACCAAGTGAACCCCATTTTGTTATGAAATTACCATTGGAATCAAATTTTTGAATACGGTTATTACCCCAATCTGCTACATAAACATTTCTTGAATTATCAACCGCTATTCCAGCAGGAAAAGTAAACTGACCATCACCGGGACCTGTTGTTCCCCATTTTGCTACGAAATTGCCATTTGAATCAAATTTCTGAACGCGGTTATTTCCTAAATCTGCAACATAAACATAGCCAGCATTATCCGTTGCAACAGCGGCAGGAAAATTAAATTGCCCATTTCCGCTTCCTTTCGTTCCCCATCTTGATATAAAATTTCCGTATTGATCTAATTTTTGTATCCTATTGTTTTTGTTATCAGCAACATATATATAACCTGAACTGTCCAATGCTACAGACCAGGGTTCTTGAAACTGATTTACCGCAGGACCGCCTATTCCCCACTTCGCCAAAAAATTACCGTTGGAATCGAGCTTCTGAATACGATTGTTACCCCAATCAACTATGCAGATATTTCCATCAGCATCTACTGCCACACCTCTAGGTGCCCATAATTGACCATCACCACTTCCATAAGTCCCAAATATCTGTAAAAGATTACCATCAGCATCAAATTTCTGAATTCTGTTATTTCCACTATCAGCTACATAGACATTTCCATTCAGATCAGTAGCAACTCCTCGCGGATAGACAAATTGACCTTCATCTCTGCTTCTTGTTCCCCATTTTTTAATAAACTTACCGTTAGGATCAAACTTTTGAATACGGTTATTATCCCAATCAGCTACATAAACATTTCCTTGTAAATCCACAGCTATACCTTCTGGATATTTAAACTGACCATTACCATCACCATTTGAACCCCATATTGCCAGTAGTGTTCCATCAGGGCTGAGCTTTTGAATTCGGTGGTTTTCAGTATCAGATATATAAATATTACCCTGCACATCAACTGCCAGACTGCTTGGGCTTGAAAATTGTAAATTTCCTGTTCCCCTGGAACCCCATTTAGCTAAAAATGTTCCATTTGGTGAGAATTTCTGAATGCGATGATTTTTAGTATCTGCCACATAAATATTTCCTGATGTATCTAATGCAACCCCTGATGGGTTTTGAAATTGACCTTCTTGAGATCCCCAGCTACCGATTATATCAATTAAATCGCCTTGAGGACTGAATTTTAATATACGATGATTGTTTGAGTCTGCAACATATATGTTTGTGCCTACTGCAATGTTGTATGGATTATTTAAACCTGTTCCTTCTGGCCATGAATAAATTAAAATATATCTTTCCTGACCTTCAGATAATTGTGGAATTAGAAAAGCTAACATTAAAAAAATGACAATGAATTTATTCATAATAATTGTTCCTTATAGTAAATTATACATTCTTATTTAATAACAGTGAGTATAGATTAACATAGACTCATTGAAATGTCAATTTCAAGTTGGAAAGCCATGCATAAAGTTTTCTCCATAAACTCTAAACAACAACTAACACATAATAAAGATAAAACACGGAGGCACAGAGACACGGAGATATTTAATTATATTTTTAATCACGAATGTCAGGAATTATAAGAATTACACGAATGATGAAAATAAGTAGGGGCTTGCGGCCGCAAGCCCCTACAATTGCTCTTCCCGTAAACGGGTAGAGAATATTTCCCTCCGTTTACGGAGGGATTAAGGGAGGTAAAGAGATGATAATATTCTTTATAATATTCGTGCTATTCGTTTTATTCGTCTATTTTGTTATATTTTATTCATGTTCTTCGTAATTAATTTTCTCTCCGTGTCTCTGTGTTTTCACTAAAAGATATGGACAAGAAATTTGTGTTTTGGTGATATTAATATGTTCTTGCGATACGTATTATCAGTATAGTATAATTTGATTTAACTGATTTATTTAGCGAACATTTCATCAGGTAATATCCGCATAAAATTAATGAATGTTCACAAATAATAAAGAGCTATCATTAAGAGAATAAGTTGAAATATAAGGAAGTGAAATATGTATAATATTATTTTGATTATTACAGATACCTTTCGTTATGATAACCTGGCTAACTTTTCTAAAGTTATGCCTGTGCGAACACCAGAGTTAGATAAATTTATCCAGGAAAGAGCAATATCAGTTGATGGCTTCTATACCGGTAGTTTTCCGACTATACCACATCGGACTGATATAGCTACAGGGCGGATCGGATGGACACATTATGGGTGGCAACCAATCGACTTGAGCAGTCGTAACCATATTGCATCAATACTTAGTGAAAAAGGTTACTTAACACAATTAATATGCGATTGTCCTCATCTTTTTCCTGCACGCTTTCAAAATAGATTCACAGCTGCTTTTCAGCATCGCGGTCAGGAAGGAGACAAAGCATTACTACATCTGAATGATCCCATTCAAAATATAATGCCAGATGAAAAGACACGCTTGCATCCTCTATTCCTTGGACGACATCTTGCTGATCTGCATCGTTGGCATAACCGTTATTGGCAATTTGAATCTCAGAGTTTTCCTGCACAGACAGGAAATACCACTATTCGCTGGTTAGAAGAAAACTACAAGTTTAATCCTTTCTTTCTTTGGGTTGATTTCTTCGATCCTCATGAACCCTGGGACCCACCTGAATACCTGGTTAATCGTTACGATCCTGATTATAAAGGAATACCAATGATCCATCCTAATTATGGTCATTCCAGTGCTTATACTGATGAAGAATTGATAAATTTACGAGCACATTACTGCGCAGAGGCAGAGCTCGTTGACCGATGGATTGGACGCATACTTCAGAAGATAGATGATCTACAACTTTGGGATAATACAATTGTTGTCATTACAAGTGATCATGGAATGTCATTGGGAGAGCATGAACGCACTGGTAAAAGCAATATAAGTGATAATGATGATCGATATTGGCCATTATATCCTGAGATCGGACATGTTCCATTCATTATTTCTGCTCCTGATATTCCTAAGGGGAAATCATTATCCATACTTGGATCTGCAGTAGATTTTTTACCAACAGCTTGTGAACTTGCAAAGGTGGAAGCAAATCCTCCGGAACCTTTCCATGGTAAGTCATTCGCTAACATACTGAAAGATGGTTCGGGCAAACATAGAGATTATGTTGTAAGCGGATGCTTTGTTCGTTCAGGTGTAAAAAACACAATACCTGATAAGGCATCAACACCATTCATAATTACAGAACAATGGGGTTATGCACCTGTTGGAGCAAAAGGTGAACCAGAGCTTTATAACATAAAATTAGACCCATTAGCAGAGAATAATATAGCTTGTGACAACGAAGATATAGTTCAAGAGATGCATAAATTATTCATTGATTATTTGCATGAACATAATGCACCATCTGAATGCATAGATTGCTGGGGGATAAGACCTTACAGAAGCAGTGATGGAACATGGGCTAGGGATTATCAGTAATAATAATATTGTTCAAGCTGGAATAACTAAAGGAGTAAAACATGTCTAAAGATCTGCAAGTTATAGGCTTGGGTATGTGCACACTGGATGTTCTAATGCGTCTTAAGGACATGCCCACATGGGAACATGGAACACAAATTAGTGAATTCCGCTTAGATGGTGGAGGTCCTGTCGGGACAGCTATAGTTGCTGCTGCTAAACTTGGTGCAAGGACTGGATTTATTGGGACGGCAGGGACCGATTTATCTGCTGAGATCAAATTACGCTCGATGATAGAAAACGGAGTTGACCTCAGTCACCTCATCAGACGCGAAGGTCAAGATGATCAGATCATTATGGTCTTTGTGCATTCAGAAACAGGTGAACGGATGTTTGCCGGTGTTAGTGGCATGTATCGTAAGCCTTTAACTGTAGAGGAACTCGATTATGAATATATTACCTCTGCTGAATATCTCCATCTTGATGGATTTCATCCTGAAGCGGCATTGCAAGCGGCAAAATGGATGCATTCTGCTGGTAAAAAGGTTGTTCTAGATGGACATAAAACAAGTGGATCGGTAGGTTCTTTTACGCGTGAGCTTATAAAATATGTTGATATTTTGATCAGTGGTTCAGGGTTTGCCAGGGCATTGACAGGTATTTCAGATATATATGAAGCCGGTAAAGCGATACTTGAATTTGGACCGCAGATTTTTGTGCAAACAGAAGGTGAGAAGGGAAGCTATACAATAACTAGAGAAGAACAATTTCATACACCAGCATTTAATGTTAAAGTAGTCGATACAACCGGTGCAGGTGATGTTTTTCATGGGGCTTATATTGTCGGTTTATTACATGGATGGAATGTTAGGCAGATCGCTCAATTTTCATCAGCAGTATCTGCCATTAAATGCACTAAGCTAGGTGGTCGCTCTGGCATTCCATGCTATGAAGAAGTAATATCATTTCTAAAGGAGCACCAGGTATAAACTTTTTATCTGCATTTTTAGAAAGAAAATTAAGCACAAAGAACACGGATAAAATATCACGAATTACACGAATAGGACGAATAGCACGAATATAATAAAAAAATAATTATTCATGTAATTCGTCTTATTCGTAATATTCGTGATAAAAAATATGATTAAATATCTCCGTGTCTCTGTGCCTCCGTGTTTCATCTTTAATTATATTCTATGTAAATTGTTGCTCAGAATTTGCAGACGAAAAGCTTTATTCTTGGAAACTTTTCTAGCCTCTGAGGAATTCTCTGCCAAAATTTTGACCATGTTCAAACATCGCAATTATATTTTCAAGAGGTGTTTCAGGAAGTATTGAGCTTGTTGAAGCAAGTCCAAAACCGCCACCCGGCGCAGCTATTTTAAAGCATCTTTCCACGTCTTTTTTAACATCATCAACCGTTCCAAACGGCAGTGTTGTCGTTACAGATATGCTTCCCCAAATTATAAGCTTTTCATTGTTCCTTGTTCTCTTTTCAGCTATGCGTTCAAGAGTGCAACCAGTTTCTTCCTGGAAACCTTGAAATCCCGAAACTCCAACAACATTTATCAATCTATCAATTATCGGTAATATATTTCCGTCTGAATGCCATATTATTTTTATACCTGCATCATGAAGGGGTTGAACAGCTCTTGCAAGATGTGGAAAATATAATTTATCTAATGTTTCTAAAGAACATAATGGTCCATCATTAAAGCATATATCATCGCCAGTATATACATAAGGAGCTAGTTTATATTTACTAATAGCATGTGCAACGGCAATATTATATAGCCTGCCACTTTCACCACCATAAGCAAAATATTTTTCAACAGTTTCTGGATAAAGTGCCATCGCAGATAAATAATTTGTATAGCCCCATCCATAGCCTCCCATAAAACTTGGCATACCGAATCCTGAGATGAACAGTATCTCATGGTGTGACATCTCATTTAGATTCATTATGCTTTTTGCATATCCTTCTGCTACCGCTTCAATGTTATAATCACGTTCGAGTTTATCAGGATCAGGAAGCGAGTCAATTATATCCCGAACATCCTCTGGGCTACCAGGTAATTTAACATTTGATGGTTCACCAGCCTGGTTCTGTAAGTTTGGTTTAGCTTTCGCTTCCCTGGCAACAGCAAAAGGATCATAAGCAATATGCTCAATTGTTGGCGATGGCATAATGAACTGCGGACAAAGATTTGCACCTGCACGTATGAACGCCTCAATTACAATTTCCGGTGCATCTTCCGTATAAATATTATCACGATGAGTAAGGCTCTGAAAGAAAGCCCTTTTCATGCACCATGCTGAAAGTATGCATGGTTCTTCAACCCTTTCTCTATTTAAAGTTCGCCAGGCTATTTCTTCGCCTGTTGGATGTTTCACATACCGCACCTTTTTAGGTTCGGGAAGTTTGCAATTCAAGCGTTCACATATCTTTTGCCATAAATATCTATCATCTGCAGAATCAATTCTTGGCTCAAATCCTAGCTTTAGATATGTTTTTAATGCAGGATAACGCCAATGGTCTGTTAATAAATAAATTTCTTCATAACCATGATCAAGAAGGAAATTAATAACTGCAGAACATACAGCCATGCCTATTCCTTTGCCTTTATGGCTTGGTTCACCTGCTACCCAGCCTACCTCACCGATGCGCTTCCCATCATAACTTCGATCTTGTGCACATGCGGTAGCAACTAATTTGTCACCAAAAGTAACAAAATAGACACCATCTGGTGAGAGCGGGTTATTCAATATGGAATCCAATCTTTCAACCGTCCAATACCCTAAATCTTTATTATTAAGTAATTCAGCGTATGCCGGTTCATCACCTTTGCGAAATGTTCTTATTGTGTAGTTATCAGGAAGATCGATTTTAGGTGGTCTAACATTACCAGGCCAAATCATTCTAAGTTGTCTAGGCATATTTTTCCCTTCTTTAATTATATTTTTAATCACGAATATCACGAATTATACGAATTACACAAATGAAATATATGATATATATTCGTGTTATTCGTTTTATTTGTGTAATTCGTGATACTTCATTCGTGTAATTCGTGATTATGTCAAACCGATTTTATCTAATATTATCATTGAGCTTTTAACCATGCCCATGTAGTAGTAGCCCCTCCATTTGGGCTTACTGAAAAGAATAAAGATTTCATTGCTAGATAATTAATCACATTTGAAGTTAGTTTTTCTAATGTTTTGAGGTCTTTATTATCATTTTTCCAATGCGGTAAACGCCAACCCATACCAAAGACTATGCCTTTTCCTGTCCCTTTGTTCCATTCGACAAAAGCACCGACAGTTTCTTTCCAATCACTCCCTGTTTCCCAACAATCACCTATGGTAACCGCCTCAATAAATTTAAGCGACCAATAATCTGAGCTTTTTGGATAACCTACAGAAGTTACTTGTATCTGCTCACCTGGTTTAAGATCAAATCCTTCCCAAACTGGATGGTTAGCGGTATCCTGGCGAATTGTGACTCCCGCAGCATGGTTATCCGCACCTGGTCCGTAAATACGTGGAACTCCTGATTCAATACCGAGATCAGTTGCTAGTTTCTCAGCTGCTGCTGAAAGAAGGACGGCACCGCCTTTTTGAATATAAGCGTTCAACGCATCTATCGTTGATTTTGCAGCTAATGGAGTAGGATCATTATCTCCATCATGCCACCAAACAACGGCATATTTTGTAAGGTCTACTTTTGAAACATCACCTGGATCTATTAGAGTAGCTCCATAAGTTTTTTCTGCCCACTCTAAGGCTGGTTTATTGTGATCACCAAATGTGGCTTTGTCGCCTATAAAAGCTAATTTTACCATTTGTGAAACTGCAAAATTACATAGTGAAAAAATACAAAAAATAACAACTAACACCATTATAAAATTTTTCATTTGTAATACCTCCTATATTCGATGTATTTACATCAACAAGCTAAAATCCTTCAGTATTAGGTAGTGTGGGAAATGCCCACCTTACTAGCTTCTAACGAATTGAATTGATGGGCAATGCACATCCTACTTACCTGATTGCACCTTAATTTCCTGTTTAAATGTGATGCTCTGTCCTTCATCTAAAACTTTAGGCTTGATCCATAGTTCTACTTCAAGTTCTCCTAAGTCTTCTGGATAGGCATAAAGCTGTGTGAAATCGATTTGTTCCTTATCAAATTTCTGTGTTACTTGCAGACCTTTGCTCCCGGTAAAAATCCATTCTCCATCAGGAGTTTCTTCTTTACGATAATACTCACCTTCTCTTAATCCTGATATAATATCGGTCATGTCTTTATCTATGGTTTTACCTGATCTGCTGGTAAATTTTACTCTGGTTGAACGAAGATCGCCTAAGTCCAATTCAAGATGGCTCCTCAGGTGAGCTTTTGCTGGCTTACTGCCAGTATTAGTTAAAGTTGATGTAACTATCAAGGACGGTTTTCCAGGGATCAGCTCTAATTTTCTTTCTAATTTGAGTTTTCCTATCTGCATATTAGAAATTAATGAATTTGGCGTTCGCTCAGTTATATCAGCAAGACCTATCCAACCTTGAGATTCAAAAAAGCCCCCGACACGATCCTCCAATCCTCCACAAAATGGAAAAGTAAGTGATTTCCTGATGTTGTATGCAGTTATGCATTTACCTGACGATTTATCAATTATACGTAAAGTCCTACCTGCAAAGGCAGGAACAACATCTACTGATAGATATTCATTATCAATTGTTATGACGTCAAGTTTTGACATTAGAAGTGAATGAAGTAATAACAATTCATCAGGACCACTTAAAAATGACATCTCACGAAGATTTATAAAACCATGTCTCTTCATCCTTTCAATGAAATCCATAATTTCATTGAATGAAGCTAGTTCACCAACAAAATTGAGTTTACCATCCTTAATCTCATAACCATTTCTTGGAAACATTCTGGCATAAACAATGGGCATACGTGCAACTCTGACACGTTCTAATAGTTCCTCATCGTCTTTAACACTATCTTCAGCAGAATCAAAAAACTTCATTGCTTTCTCTATTATGTCATCAGTTAAATATCCTTGAGCAGGGTTAGTATAAAGATGCATGTGTATATTTTCATTTTCAACCTTATCATGTAGTAGTTTTATATATTCCCATATCGGGCTCCAGGCAGTTCCATAGTAACCTTGGAGGAAATCTTTTATTATCTCGTCCGGGTTTTGATCAGGATCCCATGCTAGCTTCATCACATAATATGGTCTTAAAAGGCTGAATTCACCTCCACCACCTTCATGTCCCATACCCTGCAAAAATAGCCCCTCTACTCCAATGTCTTTATAAAACTTGAGGTCTGCAGACAAAGCTCTGAAATTTGGGAATGGGACATAATAATGTGCAAAATTAACTATATAATGCCATATATACAAATGTGAACATATCTTGCTCCACTCAATAGCTCTTCGCTTGTAATCGGCATTAAGTGGACAAGTTGCAACAGGATGGCTATCACATGATGGGTACATGTGACATAGCCAGACTGCCACATTCGGATGCATTTCAAGATTTTTTGGGGGTTCTTCTGTATACATATATGCCAGTGTGCTGATCAATTTATCAGGATAGACCTTTGAAGTTCTTTTTGCCAGCTCATTGATAAACCAAAATTGTGTTCCACCCAACGTCCCATATTTTTCGTTTATGGCTCTGCATTTTGGACATTCACAGTAATTATAGTAGTCCATCTGAGAGAAATTAAATTGTCTAACATTTGGATGTTCACTCATGGCTTTTAGCATCCTTTGAGTTACTATCTCAAGGACATCTGGATTTGTCAGGCATAATTGGGTTTCTTCTCTTCGCCTTATTCCTCCGATCTCTGAAAAATATTCGGGATGTGTATCAAAAAATTCACCAGGGTTGATATAGTTGAAATAACTGTGACATGTTCCAAGGAACTTATATTGTATTCCATACGGTGAATTGGCATCACCACTGCCGGCATTTTGCCCCAAACGAGCCATAAAATCAGCATCACTTCCTAGGAGTCGATAGCTAGTATGGCGATATAGAAATGCAGGGCGTATTAGGCTCTTAATTTCTGCAATAACGAGATCTTCAATTTTAGGTATCTTAGTAACCCCTTCCGCATACCACCTTACTCCCAAATATCTTTCAAGAAATCTATGAACACCATATAATGTTCCAGCTTGTCGCGAACCGGCGATAACGATATTTTTTCCGACTGTTTGTATAAGAAAGCCTTGTTCGCCAAGCTCATCTATAGATGGATCAACTCCTAGTTTTTTAGAAACTTCCCCACATCCAATAACGAACATAGGAGTATCATCTTGAGGTATACCTTTTATTATGGGAAGTTCTATACCAGTGCAGAGTTGAAAATGCTTTTGTAGTTCACTTGCAGAATGTTCTTCGGAAGGGCTTGCTTCGGGATTCAGGACGATTTTATACATGCTTTTTCCTCCTTGAACAAGATGAATTGAGCCATAGCAACAAAAACACAATAAAAAGAAGAGGATGCTTGATAAAACTAATTTCATCTCTTATTATCTCCTTCTATTAAAGGTGGTAGTTTTGCCCTTCCGTATATATAATCTGCAAAGAATTTTGAAAAATCATGACCCGTTATGCTATTTACAGCCTTTAATATGTCATCAGTTGTGTAGCTTTTATAACGATAGTTAATAAATATATAGTTCATTAAATCATCAAGATTTTTTTGACCATTTGTCAGTTCCATTATAGTAACGTTTACAAGATGAGCTACAAGTGCACCCTTATTATACATTGTCCAGACACGGATACTATCAGCTTGTGTAAATCCTTCTCTGCGTGCAATTCCTTCGTTAACTCTTGTAAGTGCCATATCAAGACCATTTTCATATATCCTGAGATATTCATTATAATCTCTCTTTAAGTATTGAAGGTATACTTCTTTGCTATAAAGCCCTGCGCGATATGGCGTTATATATCCATAGTACTGAGTAAATCCTTCTTTGAACCATGCTTCGTAATCAGACTTTTGGTTTATCAAACGTCCATTCCAAACATGAAATATCTCATGAGCCATGAATTGTAGTGTGTAAAAATTGCCCATTTCTATGGGTCCTGCAAATCCTGAACCATGAGCTGTTCCGTGAATATATTTTTTATCAGGGGTTCTTGCTGCAAATATAGCGACATATTTGCTAAAAGGAAAATCACCGAACCTGGAAGTATAATCGTTAAAAATCTTTACTGCAGTATCGCCCTTGCTTTCTAAATCTGAGCTATATTTATCTGTACCACAGAATATTATGTAAATTTCTTTGTCATTGATCTGCCTTTTCGTATATTGAAATTTTCCAATACAAAGAACAGAATCTGAAACTTCATCGATACGTTTTGTGCTGAAATTAAATTGTGATTCTACATCCCAGGGTGTGATGGCATCCCATTCAGGAGGCAATTTTAACTGTATGTTTATTTTACCAGTTATACTCAGATCGCGAGGTGCAATGAAAAGTGCATGACCATCCAGGATACCATAGTTTTCATCGATATAGCTAATATAAGCAGGCTCATAATCCATCCGTGAAAGTATATTTATCTCAACTTGATATTGTATTGTTATAGTTTTCATTGAAAAAGTGTTGAACTGCATTTCCCATATACCATCTTCCAGTTTCTTTAATCCCGGACGTCCATCTGTGCTATCATAAGACATAATATTGATCTTATCATGTCGTTCTATAAGATACAAAATTAGAGATTTTGATCTTATATTCTTGAAAACACACTTTATGTTTGCAATCTTCTTTTCAGGAGATTCAATAGCAACAATATATTCAGCTTCAACGCCGGAAAGAGCGTTCTTAAGTATACTAACAAAGGAAGATGGAGATTTATATCCGATAGCTCTGTCATATTCCAGACCACGAGCATCTGTAAAAACTATGGTTGGAAATTCCTGAATTAGATACCTTTTAGTGAGTTCGTTTTGGTCTGAACCGAGCCTTAGACATACAAAATTATCAGCTAGACGCAAAACTTCTAAATCTGCAAATACTCTTTCATCCAGACGTTTGCTTGAGACACCATAGAATACCAGCATCATAGGCTTGCTTTTTAATTGCGCTTCTTTAGATGCTTCATCAAATTGTGTATACCACTTAATCTCTAAAGGTTTAGTAATTTTATTATGATTGGATGTTTGTAATTGCTGAAGGCTGGTGCATCCAAGCAATAACGTTGTTAGAAAGTATAAAAAGCAATATTTCTTCATTGATCAAGTTTATTTAAAACCGTAAAGTTCTATTTCCTTAATTTCTGGTTCAGTTACTTTTCTTGAGGTAACAATACCTCCAAGCACCCTTACGCTTTCGGTTGTTTCTAAAGGTGCTTTTCCACGAGCTCTAATTAGTATTTTATCCGTGTTAATTGAGGTTCTTATCACTATTTCTTTTTGTGAGTTATTTGAAAATTCCTTTATCAACTTCCAATTTTCTTGACCTTCCCTTCCCCCTGCAGAAGCCATAACCCTGAAATCAGATAGGTCGTCACTATAGATCACAATCTTACTTATTGTCTTTTTATTAGGTAATGTAACAACCAGTTCAGCATTTGGAAATGCACCAACAACCGGTCTTCCGTAGACACCTTCTGGAAATAGAGCCTTTCCAGCAGTATTTAAATCACCATCAATTGCCTCTGGAGCAGTGCAACGAACTCCATCCTCCAGAGCATAATTTTCACTCCATTCTTGTTCTTTAAAAAGCTTTTGCCCTAAATTTGAGCTACAGGACACTATTGTTAAAGATAGTAAAAATATAAATAAAAGATATAATTTCTTCATCTTAAATCCACCCTTATAACAAAGAAATCGATATTAATTTATTAAAGTAAAATCAGCGATTATATCTTAATTATATTATAAATAGGTTACCAAGTCAAAGACTCTTTTTGATACCATGAGCAATTCGTATAAAGGTTAAAAATGTTGTGCACTTATTCTACCAACATTTCGTCCCTACGGGACTTAGAAAATGCTGTTTTATTTAAAAAAAGGGAGTTAGAGAAAAGCCTGTAGTTCGGAAAGTTAAACAAATGTTAAGTTGTTCTTATTAAAATTTTTGATTTGACTGTAAAATGTAATCAAAAGTTTATAAATAACACAAAATTTTAAGCTATTTTACTATACATATATTAAAATTTCCGAATTGCCCTTTGATACCATGCATAAAATTTTCATCTACAAACTCTAAACAAAAAATCATATAAAACACAAAAAGTTGAAACACAGAGGAACAGAGACATGGAGCTATTTAATTAAATTTTCAATCACGAATGTTACGAATTGAATCACGAATAAGACGAATTACACGAATAATTATTTTTTTATTCCTCTGCCTTGTTATTAACCACAAATAGCACGAATGTACCGCACTACGAAACGGCTACTTATCACATAATTGGCAAAATGTTTGGGATTTTTTCTGTTACGAATTATACGAAGAGTAAGAAAGCTTGTTCGTAAAGGCTTTCTCTATTGAGCGTTATTAATTTATAACGCCCGATGAATCGGGCTACTACGAACTTAATGCAAATCAATATCTACAAGTTATATTGTTTGTAGTAGCTCAATTTATTGAGCGTTATTATTTGTAACACCCAAATGAATCGGGAGGATACGAACCTAACCGATAAAAAAATCTAAAAGATGCTGTCAAGAAGTTTATGCCTGGTTATTAATAACTGTTAAAATAGCTTCGCGAAATTGCCCTAAAGGTTTTCCGTCATAGTTTATTTCTATAGGAATTACATACAAATCTGGAACAATATTTTCTGGCACTATGAATGAAAAATAAACATAACCTTCACTTTTAGCAGGAATTAAAGCTGAACGAGCAGATATTTCCATATGCCATGATTCTGGAAGAATAGGACGACAGGTAGCAAGCTTATCTTTGTCAGAGTGATTCATTATGCAAACTCTCATTTCAGCTATACCGTTAACAATTATGTCCTGCTCATAAGGACAACACCTAACCCAATGCTCATCCATCCCATAATTAGGAGAATCAAAGGGAAATAACTCTCCATATAGCTTTACTCGTTCTGCAAGTATTTGACGCATAAATTTAATCTCTTCATCTGTAAAATCAAACGCAGAATCCACATGACAATTGAATATAAAATTTGGCTTAATATCATCAATGATTTCTAAACATCTATCAAAACCAACTCCATCTCCCAGCCAATTACGATTACCTGCACAATAATCATCAATGCCAGACATTGTAAATGAATCACCTGCAAAAAACATTCGCGATTCTTGCCTTTCTACAAGTAATCCTCCATGATAATATGTTTGACCTGGAAAATGATAAGCGGACATATTAAATTCTTCCCAACGCCATGATTCACCATCTTTAGTTCGTCGAACTGTGCAACAAACTGGAGATATGCATGGAATACGAAAACCGCGAGGATTTTCTAGCACATCAGCAACATGAGTATCCGCATAGATCGGGCAATGAAAGGTTTGAAGGAATTTTGGTATACCATCAACATGATCGTCATGATAATGTGTGATCCATAATCCGTCTATATCAGTTATTTCTTTTTTCTCCTGTAAATCCAGTAAATAATCAACAACATTATTGTTTCCACAATCAATTATAAATGCAGATTTTGTTTCTGATATTATGATCCATGATGTCCCATAGTGCAGAAGGCATTGTGGAACTGGTTTCCCTTCACGCATTTGTAAATGCCCCGGGCGACCATTAAACTCTCTAAACATTTCTGGAAAATAATACCTAAGCGCTGATATTGCAACATATTTATCGTAACATTTATCGAGTCGATCTATTAATAGATCAATAGCGAAATATGGATCATACATTATATTGCCATGTGAAGGAATAAGAACGTCAGGTTTTACTTCCTTAATTTTATGCAAACTATGTTTTAACTCTTTTCTACTGCCTAAGAAACCATGGTAATCAGTTGTAGTTTCGCCTTTCTGCATACTATATAATTCCCATATTTGACCTTTATCGTATATTACATCGCCTGAAAATATAAACCGAAGGTTATCAACCTCTATAACATAAGATAAGCTTCCATCAGTATGCCCTGGAGTCTCAAGAACTGATATATTAGCACTTCCAAATTTTATGATATCGCCTTCTTTATAAGTGTCTGTAATCTTTACTGGTTCAGTCAGCATAAGAGTATGCGGATGTAAATTGTATATATGCCAGCGATATGATTGATCTTTCCAGAAGCTTTCAGGCTCTTCGAACCATTTACGCTCTTTTTCTGGAACCCCTATTTTTGCCCCAGCTTTAGATAATCTGGTTATGCCTTCTGCTTGATCACGATGATGATGTGTAAAAAGTATATATTCTAGTTCATATTTGTCTATGCTTTGCAAAACCGAACCATCACCCAAATCAATTATTAGAGCTTTATTTCCATCAACTAAAACACCTGTATTAATACTCCCTTTATGGACATAAAGATGTTCGCTAAGACGAATATACTCATTTGACATGTATACCTCCTATAAATATTACATAAGCGAATTATGGCTTGCTTAAACTCAAGTTCTATTGTAATATATTAGCAAGAACTTTTCAATTTTTATTATTATGGTGATCAATATGCCGATAAGGTTTGGTCTCGCAAAAGAGCGGAAAAAAAACTAGAAGATAAACTTTATAAGATTATCCCAAAGATCATAGAGCTTGATGTGGAGAAAATTATATTAATTGGTTCGTTAGCTGCTGGAAAAGTTCATTCTACAAGTGATATTGATCTGATCATAATAAAAGAGACTGATAAAAGATTCATTGAAAGGTTAGATGAATTCTATACGCAAGTAAAACCAGGGATAGCGACAGATTTTTTTGTTTATACTCCAAAAGAATTCATGGAAATTAAAAGAAACAGCCAATTTATTAGATATGCTTTAAAAACTGGAAAAGTAATTTATGAAAAACAATCTAATCGATGCAAATAGATGGTTATTACAGGGTATTCAAGACCTTGATGATGCAATATTTAACCTTTCAGGAAAAAGGTATAATATCGCGTGTTTTCTTGCGCAACAATCCGCAGAAAAGGTTCTAAAAGCATATCTTCTTGCTCAAGAAGTTGATCATGTTTGGGGGCAAGCGATAAGCGATTTATGCAAGGATGCAATAACTTTCGACTCAAACTTTGAAAGCATTGAATCCTCCGCCAATTCTCTTGATAAATACTATATACCAACCCGATATCCAGATGCTCTGCCAGGTTCTATCCCTTCAAAAGCATTTGATGAAGATGATGCAAATAAAGCTATATCGCTGGCAGAAAAGATAGTTAGCTTTGTGAAAATCAAATTGGAAGAAATAATGACTGAGTAAGTTATATCAAGTAATTTTCAATTGATGAATTATTATAATAAGAAAATTAATGGTTTAAAAATATGAAAGATTGGAAATTTAAACTTCCTGCTTTAGTTATCATAATTGGTTTATGCTTGATTGTTAATATAAGATTAAACAATTATTCAAGTGTAAGAAAAGCTGATGATGGTTCAACAATGATCGTATGTATAGGCAAGGTCATCGGTATAGACGCTGGAATAGCTGTTGGAGAACCTCCTTCATGGACATATCCTATCGATGGACAGATAATAACTTTACGATTATTGAGTGGTAAATTCAAGGGCAAAGAAGTTTTTGCAACTAATCCTTTCACAGGAGAATATAGTGATAGAGTTCTAAGAGTTGGAGATAAGCTTTATGTAAATCTCAGATTAAGAGGAGATAATACTTCTATAGTAAGCCATGCTAACATTGGTGAGTATGTAAGAACACCTTTTCTGGTTTACCTAGCATGTATTTTCCTTGCCTTGATGATCATTATCGGAGGAACCAAAGGTATAAAAGCTATTTTTGCATTGATGCTTTCTGCTGTATTTATCATTTCGATCCTTATTCCAATGTGTTTGAAAGGATATAATCCCGTTTTAGCAGCAATTATAGTATCAGCTATTAACACAACACTGACATTTATGCTTGTTGGAGGAATAACTTTAAAATCTGTTGCTGGCATATTAGGCTCCATTGGAGGATTATTATGCACGACTTTATTGGCTGATCTAGCTGGAATAATGCTACATTTTACTGGTCTGGATGTGAATTTCGGATTTCTTACGCTCGGGAAACTTCTATGGATGACAAAAGAAAGTTCTGGATGGAACTTTGGAGGTTTACTTACTGCTGGTATGATAATAGGAGCATCAGGAGCAATAATGGATGCAAGCATGGCTGTTGCTTCATCGATCGAAGAAGTTAAAAAAGCTAATCCTGCAATTGGCACTCTAGGATGTATTAAAGCAGGACTAAATGTAGGTAAAGATGAAATGGGTATGATGGCAAATACGCTCATTTTTGCATATATAGGAGCTGATATGACCTTAATACTTATGCCGATGATCCAGTTTGGAGAAGCAGGACGGGCGATGCCAATGATGAGGCTCATAAATGAAGAGGCAACTTCCGCTGAAATCGTGCAGGCTATAGCAGGAACTATCGGATTATTTATGGCAATTCCAATAACAGCATTTATTGCAGGGATTTTAATAGGAAGAAAATCACATCCTATAGAAGTTAAAAATGTGGATTTTGATAAAAAATATAAAGTGAAAAGATTACTTGTTCCAATCGCTTTGGCTACTATTGCAATTGGAGTGCATATTAGCTATTCTTTGAGTCACCTTATATCTGCATCCCAGGTTGATAAAAAGGAGCATAAAGAGATAGTCTCTGAATATGTGAAAGCTAGAATACTGGAAAAATCAGAACCTATTGAAATTCCAGGTTCCAATGCACTTGGTAAGGGACTTGTAAAAAATGAAATATTAAAAGTCAAAATACTTGGTGGAACATTTAAGGATCAACAAGCTTTAGTTCAAAATGTTAATGATCCAAATAGAGCAGAATTATATAACGTAATAACGAAACCCGGAGATGAAATAATTATTAAAATAAATGGTTCTGTTGATGGCATAGAACAAACTATTATGGTAAATTACAACCGTGATGGATACTTGATTTATTTAGTAGGTCTGTTTATCCTTATTATGGTTATAATCGGTAGATTGCAAG
>FWPV01005106.1_pt1 | contig 26627 bp, 20 predicted proteins | sample 2228371 | NCBI WGS metagenome assembly FWPV01 (sample SAMEA103939776, study PRJEB20133) | metagenome
TTCGCAGCGCGCAAGGCCATCGTGGCCGATCTCGAAGCGGCCGGTCTGCTGGACAAGACCGACAGGCACACGCTGAAGGTGCCGCGCGGCGACCGCACCAACGCGGTGATCGAACCCATGCTGACCGACCAGTGGTTCGTCGCGATGAGCAAGCCGGGCAAGGACGGCAAGAGCATCACGCAGAAGGCGCTCGACGTGGTGGCGAACGGCGAAATCCGCTTCCACCCGGAAAACTGGGTGAACACCTACAACCAGTGGCTGAACAACATCCAGGACTGGTGCATTTCTCGTCAGCTGTGGTGGGGCCACCAGATTCCGGCCTGGTACGACGACAGCGGAAACGTGTTCGTCGCGCACTCGGAAGCCGAGGCCTACCAGAAGTATTTCGAACATCTTGCGCAGGCGAATCCGGACCTGAAGCGCCTCGCCGTCGCCACCGCGATGGCGCGCGAAATGTCCGGCGACACCTTGCCCGAGGTCGGCCGCAACTACGCGATCAAGGAAAACCTGCCGCTTCTGAAGCGCGACGAGGACGTGCTCGATACGTGGTACTCGTCGGCGCTGTGGCCGTTCTCGACGCTGGACTGGACACCGGACTGGGAGCCGGGCAATCCGGACAAGAGCAATCCGGCGCTCGACCTCTACCTGCCGTCGTCAGTGCTGGTGACCGGCTTCGACATCATCTTCTTCTGGGTGGCGCGCATGGTCATGATGACCACCCACATCACGGGGAAGATTCCGTTCCGCGACGTCTATGTGCACGGCCTGATCCGCGACGCCGAAGGCCAGAAGATGTCGAAGTCCAAGGGCAATGTGCTGGACCCGATCGACCTGATCGACGGCATCGCGCTCGACGAGCTGGTGAAGAAGCGCACCACCGGCCTGATGAATCCGAAGCAGGCCGAACAGATCGAAAAGCGCACGCGCAAGGAATTTCCGGACGGCATCCCCGCCTTCGGCACCGACGCACTGCGCTTCACCTTCGCCTCGCTCGCCAGCCCGGGGCGCGACATCAAGTTCGACATGCAGCGCTGCGAGGGCTACCGCAACTTCTGCAACAAGCTGTGGAACGCCACCCGCTTCGTGCTGATGAACTGCGAGGGGCAGGACTGCGGCCTGGCACCGTGCAACGAAGACTGCGGACCTGAAGGCCCGCTGCACTTCCAGGCGCCCGACCTGTGGATCGTCAGTGAGCTGCAGCGCGTCGAAGCCGAGGTCGAAAAGCAGTTCGGCGAGTACCGCTTCGACCTGGTGGCGCAGGCCATCTATCGTTTCGTGTGGGACGAGTACTGCGACTGGTATCTCGAACTGGCCAAGGTGCAGCTCCAGAACGGCACGCCGGCGCAGCAGCGCGCCACGCGCCGCACCCTGCTGCGCGTGCTCGAAACCGTGCTGCGCCTCGCCCACCCGCTGATTCCGTTCATCACCGAAGAACTGTGGCAGACGGTCGCGCCGCTGGCGGCACGCAAGGAGGCCGATTCGATCCAGATCGTGCGCTATCCGCAGGCGGTGCCGAGCCGGATCGACGCAACAGCGGATGCCTGGGTGACGGAACTGAAGTCCATGGTCGACGCCTGCCGCAGCCTGCGCGGTGAAATGGGCGTGTCGCCGGCGCAGAAGGTACCGCTGCTGGCCTCCGGCAATGTCGAGGCGATCACGGGCTACGCGCCCTACCTCGCGGCGCTGGCCAGACTGAGCGAAGTGCAGGCGGTCGGCGACGAACTGCCCGCCTCACCGGCGCCGGTTCAGGTGGTCGGCGACTTCCGCCTGCTGTTGAAGATCGAGATTGACGTGGCGGCCGAGCGCGAGCGGATCGGCAAGGAAATCGCGCGCGTCAGCGGCGAAATCGCCAAGTGCGAAGCCAAGCTGGGCAACGACAGCTTCGTCGGCCGCGCGCCGGCCAATGTGGTCGAACAGGAGCGCAAGCGCATGACCGACTTTGGCGATCTGCTGGGCAAGCTGAAGGAACAGCTCGGCCGACTGGGCTGACAGGCAGCGTCCGGGCGCGCTGCGTAGGCCGTGCCCTGACCGCCTGTACCGGCAGGCGTTTGCCTGCAGGTGATCCGATCAGCCGCCCTGCGGAGTCACATGATGTTCATTCGCATCGCGGACGGGGTCCGCTCCTGCGAAGAACGTCACCGGTCATGAAGCCGTCGAGATTTTCGTAGGAGCCTGCCCCGCAGGCGATTCCCGCCTCCGAACACGCGACTTCGCCTGATCAACGCACCTATCGCGGACAGGGTCCGCTCCTACCAAGGGCAGCACTATCGACGTTTTCGCAGGAGCCGTCCCGCCGTCGGCCCTGCATTGCCGGCCGGCTTCGCAGGCGATCCGGTCGTCAGCCCTGCGATATCGCGCGGCTTACTTGCGGCGCAGCAGGAAGGCGAATTCCTTGTTCGCGTCGCTGCTTTCGAGCAACGTGTTGCCGGTCTGGCGTGCAAAGGCTTCGAAGTCGCGCACAGCGCCGGGGTCGGTCGCGACCACGCGCAATACCTGGCCGCTGCTCATCTCTGAAAGCGCCTTCTTTGTGCGCAGGATGGGCAGCGGACAGTTCAGGCCGCGCGCATCGAGTTCCTTGTCGAATTCCATGTCTGCTCGGGTCGCGATGAAAGGGAGCGCGAGTTTACACCTGTCGACCCGGGCCGGTGTTCACAGCCCGTCGCGCTTGAGTTCGGCCAGTTTTTCGCGCAGTTCGCGCAACCGCGCGTCGACCACCGACTGTTGGTAGAAGTCGCCATCTGCGGCGCGTTGAGCGATTTCCAGCTGTTCGATCGCCGCCTGATACTGGCCGTTGAGCGCGTAGGCTTCGGCCTGAGAGCGGTGCTGCGCCAGCCGCTGGTCGAGCAATGCGTGGCTGCGTGCCTGATAGCGATACAGGCGCGGGTCCTGCGTGTAGGCCGATACCTCGTCATTGATCAGTGCGAGTGCCTCGGCGGCTCGCCGGTCGGCGAGCAACGCCTCGATCAGGCCGTAGGTGAGCGCGCGCGAACGCGAACGCTTCAAGCCGTCGCGAAAGCGCTCGATGGCGCCCTTGGCATCACCCGATTCGAGCAGGATCAGGCCGGCAAGATTGTCGAGCATCGGTGATTCGAAGCGCTCGGCACGCAGCCCATCCACCTCTTGCTGTGCGCGGGCAAAATCGCGCTGGCGCAATGCGGCATGCGCCAGGCCGAAACGCGTGGCGAGCCGGATGCTGCCTTGCACGTCGCGCAAGCGGTTGTCGAATTCGGCCAGCGCCTCCCTTGCATCGCCTTCGTAGGCGCGCAGCTTGGCGCGCACCAGCAGGAAATCGAGGCTGTCCGGCACCTGCCTGTAGGCCGTTTCCTCGATGCGTGCGCTGGCGTCGGTGATGCGTTCGACCGTCAGCGGGTGGGTGCGCAGATAGGCCGGCGAATTGCTCTCGTAGAAGCGCGCCGAACGCTGCATGCGCTCGAAGAAGGCCGCCATGGCGCGCGTGTCGAACCCCGCGCTGTCGAGCATCTGCAGTCCGATGCGGTCGGCTTCGCGCTCGAAATCGCGCGTGTAGGCAAGTTGCGACGCGACGGTCGCCGCCTGGCCCGCGATCATGGCGCCCTGCGCAACCTGCGAATTGCCGCGCGCCGCCAGCACGGCAATGACCAGCGACGCCAGCGCAATGATGGTCGACTGGCCGCGATTGGAGAACTGGCGCGCGATGTGACGCTGCGTCACGTGCGAGATTTCGTGCGCGATGACGGACGCCAGTTCGGATTCGCTCTGCGCGGTGACGATCAGTCCGCTGTGCACGCCGATGAAGCCGCCCGGCCATGCAAAGGCGTTCAGGCTTGGATCGCGCAGCGCGAACAGTTCGAAGTCCTGCGTCGATCCGGGCAGCTTCTCGGTGAGCCGGTCGGCGAGGTGATTGAGGTAACCGTTGATTTCCGGGTCATCGATGTAGGCACGCTCGCGTACCCGCATGTCGCGCCACAACGCAAGTCCGATGCGGTTCTCCAGCGCGGGCGAAAGGTCAGCCTGGGCCGAATCGCCCAGATCGGGCAACGGTTGCGCGGGTACGGACAAGGGCAGCAGAAGGACGGCGACGACAGCGGTGCGCAGACTGCGGCGGGTGAAGAAGTGACTCATGGCGATGCTATGATAACGAAGCGAAGTGAACGATCGTTCGGTTCCGGTACGCCGGCCGGCATCGTCGCGCCGCAGCCCGGACGGCCCGCTGCACAACCGGCAGCGGGTCAGGCACCTGCAGGGCGTCGCCTGCCATGTGACGCAGGCGTTGCCAGACAGCCATCCTCACCCCTTCACGCCTACGCACCCGATGTCATCGATTCCGGTTGGTTCGCACGCCCTGCTGCTGATTGAAGACGTGCCCGAGGATGTGAAGCTCATCACCACGGCACTGCGCACCATCGTGCCGGCCGACCAGATCAAGGTCGTTCCGTCGGGCGAGGAAGCGCTTGATTACCTGTTCGGTCGCGGCAACTACGCCGGACGCGATACGCGTTACCAGCCCGCGCTGATCATGCTGGACCTCACGCTGCCGCGCATCAACGGCATGGAAGTGCTGCGTCTGGTGCGCGCCGATCCGCAGACGCATGTGTTGCCGGTGGTGGTCGTATCCGCCTCCTCGCAGCAGCGAGACATCCGCACCGCGGCCCAGCTTGGCGCCAACAGCTTTGTCCGCAAGTCGCTCGACTTCGTGAGCTTTTCCGAAACGCTGACGCTGCTGGCCCGCTACTGGCTCGAATTGAACATCCAGCCGCCGCATCCGTCGGCGATGGCGCGCTGAAGGCGCACGCGATGAGTGCCGACGATCCCGCCCAGTTGCCCCCTCAATTGACCCATTTCGACGCCGAAGGCCAGGCCCACATGGTCGACGTCGGCGACAAGGCGCATACCGCGCGCGTGGCGCGTGCTGCCGGGTCGATCACCATGCTGCCGGCCACCTTCGAACGGGTGCGCGATGGCACGGCGAAAAAGGGTGACGTACTGGGCGTGGCGCGCATCGCCGGCATCCAGGCTTCGAAGCGCACGTCGGACCTGATTCCGCTGTGCCACCCGATCGCACTGACCAAGGTCAGCGTGGACTTCACGCTCGATGCAGCCGGCAGCACGGTGCATTGCGAAGTCACCGCACGCACCACCGGCCAGACCGGCGTCGAGATGGAAGCGCTCACCGCGGTCAGCGTGACCCTGCTGACCATCTACGACATGTGCAAGGCGGTGGACCGCGGCATGCAGATCGGTGACATCCGCCTGCTCGAGAAGGCCGGCGGCAAATCGGGGCACTGGCAGGCGGACTGAATCGGGCCGCGCCGCCGCAAGGTGACGAAGCGGGGCTGTTTCGTTCTACCATCGGCGCCTTCCGGGCAGTGACGCCCGATGCGACAGGACAGTCATGGGCCGGGAAACGGAACTCAAGCTGGCGCTGGCCGAACACGGATGGCGTGCCTTTTCACGGCACCCCCTGCTCCGTCAGGCGGTCACCGCGCCGCAGACGCACACCTTGCGCAACCTCTATTTCGACACACCGGATTTCCGGCTGCGCGAACAGCGCGCGGCGCTGCGCTTGCGCCGCGTCGGACGGCGCTGGCTGCAGACGGTGAAATGCGCCAGCGCCGCCAGCGCCGGCCTGTCCTCCCGCCCGGAGTGGGAACAAGCCTTTACCGGCCAGTTCGATTTTTCGCAGGTCGATGACGCAGCGCTGCGCCGCCTGCTCGAAGGGCTGCGTGACCGGGGCTTGCTGGCGCAGGTATTCGAGACGAATTTCGAGCGGCGCGAGTGGCGTTTCGCGGCGGGTGACGGCGAACTGTTGTTGATGGCCGACCGCGGCATGATCGAAGCAGCCGGGCGGCGCGACAGCATTTCGGAGCTGGAGCTTGAACTGGCCGGCGCACCGATCGAAGCGCTGCTCGACCATGCCGACACCCTGGTGCGCAGCCTGCCTCTGCGTGCCGAATCGCGCAGCAAGGCGCAGCGCGGATATGCACTGATCGAAGACAAGCCGTGTCAGCCGGTGCGTGCCACGCGTTCGCCGGTTGATCCACATGGCGGCGCGCGGGACGCCTTCCGCGCGGTCGCGCTGGATTGCATCCAGCACTATCAAGCCAACGAAGTCGGTGCCCTTCAGTCCGACGCACCGGAATTCATTCACCAGATGCGGGTGGCGCTGCGCCGGCTGCGCAGTGCGCTGCGCCTGTTCGCGCCGGCGCTGCCCGAAGGCATGGCGGCCGATCTCGCGTTGCCGCTGCGCGCGCTTGCCGGTGATCTGGGCGAGTTGCGCGATCGCGACGTGCTGCAATCCGAACTGCTCGCACCCGTGCTTACCCACGACGCGGCCGAAAATCTGCACGCACTCGATGGCGCACTCCATGCCACCCGGCAGCAGGTGCGCGACCGCGTTCAGAAAGCGCTGCAGGACGGCCGGCAGGCACGTCTGATGATGGCGCTGCTGCGTGCGCTGCACGAACTGCCGCCGGACGGTGAAGGCAATCTGCGCACGCTGGCGCACAAGCGTCTGGCCCGTGCCCACGCGCGCATGGTCGATGCCTGCCGGCACGCGGCCGATGGCGACATCGGGGCGCTGCATGCGCTGCGCATCGACATCAAGCGGCTGCGTTACGCCATCGAATTCTTCGCGCCGCTGCTCGGCCCGCGCAAGACCAGACGGGCGATCGGCGCACTGATGCAGGCGCAGGAAGATCTCGGCTTCCTGAACGACCTGAGTCAGGCCGGACCGCGTCTGCTCGCCGCCGCCGGCGACGACCCTGACCTCGTGGCGGCCGTGGCGTTGATCGCACGTCATCACCTGCCGCGCTACCGCAAGATTGTCAGCGATGCCCCGAAGCTGCTGAAACGCCTGTCGCGCATGCCTTTGCCGCGCTGACATCGCCGGGCATTCATTCCACTGTCACGCCCGGCGCCCACACTGCCGCGCGCCCTGAAAATGATGGAGGAGACAGACATGGAATTGATACTGTGGCGCCACGCGGAGGCGGTCGACACCCTGCCCGACGCGACACGCCGCCTGTCCGGCCGCGGCGAACGTCAGGCTGCACAGATGGCTGCATGGCTCAAGCCCCGGCTGCCGAAACAGACCCGCATTCTGGCCAGCCCGGCCACCCGCTGCCAGCAGACCGTGCAGGCGCTCGGCCTCGATTTCGAAACGTCACGCCTGTTGTCGACCGACAACTCGGTCGCCGACCTGATCGCCGCCTCCGAGTGGCCGACCGGCGGCGGCGCAGTGCTCATCGTCGGCCATCAACCCACGCTCGGCCAGCTCGCCGCCCTGCTGCTGTCCGGTCAGGAAGCGGACTGGACCGTGAAGAAGGGCGCCGTGTGGTGGTTCAGCAACCGGGTGCGGGACGGCGAGACGCAGACGGTGTTGCGGGCTTGCGTGGGTACGGACCTTATCGAGCCATGACGGGTTGCGGGATCGCAGGAATCACGCCTTGAGCCCAGAACCTGGGGAAATACAAGCCCGTTCCAGCGGCGTCGAGCGTTTCCTCCTCCCATTCCTCAAGTCGCGTCAGTTCCGGACTGACAAGCCAGAACTGTGCGGTTACCAACAACAGGAGCACAAAGGAAAACCCTCGCGAGCGCTTGCCTGATTCCATCGATTCAGGTTGTTCCGGCTTGCCGCCATCAAGGGAAGCGAGCCAGGCGCACAGCAGGACGAACAGAACTTGTCCAAAAGGCATGACGAGTACGCCGTCGACCTGCGACTGAATCAGACCGCCCACGATGCTCGCCAGCAATGCAACGCGAAGCATTTGATTGTCTTCACGGCATTTCCGCAACTGGCGATAGAGCATCTTCGAAGCGAACGCAACCACAAGCAACGTGATCGGAATGCCCCACTCGTAAGCCAGTTGTAGAAGCAGATTGTGGGGATGCGCCGCAAAATCATTGGGTAGCGCCGAGAACATCATCGGCCCGGCTCCAAGAAGTGGCCTGTCCATGATTCCGTCAATGGCGAGTGACCACAACACTTCGCGTCCGGATAGTTGGGCGCCTTCTGCAATACGTGAAAGACCATCAAGCCCTGCTTCGCCGGAAACTACTGTCGGCGCCAGCCAGAACATAAGCCCATAGAGGACTAGGGCGATGACGGATGAACGCACGATGCCGAACGCCAAGGCGCGACCCGCTTGTCCTGCAAGTGGCGAAATGAGCGTAACGGCCAATAGCGCGACCCAGCTCCCCCGCGTTCCGGATGCGATGACGAAGCATAGCCAGAGGCCGGCGATCAATTCCAGCAGCAGCGAGCGGAAGTCACTTGGTTGAGCATGTTGTCTCGCGCAAACAAGCAGTGGCAAGGTGAGCGTCACCCAATGACCGAAGAATCTCTGATTGGAAAAGCCGGTGAAGAACTCTTGCGGATGAAAATTCAGATTTTCGAGGACCAAGGCAGTCCAGCGCGGAAGCAGAAGTGCAAGGTACGCAACGACCAGACCTGTGCAGAACGCAAGCAAATGCGGTTCTCGCTGATGGCGCAAGCGTGCGGACCACAGCACCGCCAGCATGTAAAGCGATAGCAGATGAGTGAACTCGATGAGAGCCCATCGCCCGGCGTGAAGCGCTGCAAAGCCGGAAAACGCGATCAACAGGAACGAAGTGCGCGACACCCTCAGACTGCGCGTCGTCATGAACAGGGCTGACAATCCTGTCAATACGAGTTGTGCGATTCTTTGGACATCATGCGGATGCATCTCCGTTTGTTCGCCATATACGTAGGCTGTGGAAACGAAGAGCAAAAAAAAGCTCCCGACCAGCGGGAGCCTTCTTCCTGTCGACATCAGATTGTAATCAGGTGCCTACGCCGGTTTGACGACGTCCGCAGGGTACACCGTTCATGGTACCGGTCACGCCAGTCGTCCACGTCAGATTTGTACCGCCCAGTGCGCCCGGTGTAAGGGTTACGGTACATCCAGCCAACTGGTTAGCGCCAGCAATCGAAATAGCCGCAGTGTTTGCTGTTACCGTAATTGTACCGTTCGTGGCGTTGGAAATGGTTACGCCCAATTCTGCGGCAGTATCGCAATTCGCTGCTGCACCCTCTCGCTGTAGGCACTCACCAATCGCGGCTTTAATGCCACCGGCAGAGGTGATATTGTCAGTCCAACGCGCCCGTGTCACATAGTCCTGATACTGCGGAATCGCGATCGCGGCCAGAATGCCGATGATGGCCACCACGATCATCAGTTCGATCAGCGTAAAGCCTTGTTGAACCTTCTTCATATCACTCTCCTGGAATTTGAACGGAACGGGCGCCTGTGCGCTCAGGGTGATATCGAGCAAGGCGGGTGCCAGCTTTAGCGATTTTTTACAAGCGGTTGATTTAACGTATTTTTTATTTGCAGCCGTGCTGACACAGTCCGAAACAGATGCCCGCGTGCTGACGCACAAAGGCAGCATGTGACGCAAATTGTCAGTTCAGGGTCGGCTCAGGGCTGGAAGCCGGGGATGGCCGACAGGTCGACGTCGTCGATCTGTTCCGGGTCGAGGAAGGTTTCGGCGTACTTGAGATAGACCTTCTGACGCACGAAAACGTCGAACAGGTCGGGGTCGATGTGGCCGTTCAGACGGAACTTGCCAAGGATGTGCAGGGCTTCCGACAGCCGCATCGGGCGCTTGTACGGCCTGTCCTTCGCGGTCAGCGCCTCGAAGATGTCGGCGATGCCCATCACGCGGGCCTGCACGCTCATCTGGTCGCGCGCCAGTCCGCGCGGATAGCCCTTGCCGTCCATGCGTTCGTGGTGACCGCCGGCGTACTCCGGCACATTGGTCAGGTGGCGCGGCCAGGGCAGCGCTTCGAGCATGCGTATCGTCGACACGATGTGGTAATTGATGATTTCCCGCTCGGCACCGGTCAGGGTACCTGCGCGTATGGTGAGATTGTCGACCTCTTCCTCGCTCAGGCAGGACCGTTCCGTGCCTTGTGAATCGGTCCAGCGCCAGCGGTGGGCGATGGCATGCACGCGCTCGACGTCGGCGTCGCTCATGCGCTCGGAACCGATGTTGGCGTGATGCAGGAAGGCGCGGTCTTCGTCGATGTCGCGCAGCCGGTCTGCACCATGACGCTCGATCTGGGCCAGCACGGCGGGTGAGGCATTGAGGCCGGCAGCGAAGCGGCTGTTGAGGGTGGCCAGTTCGATGTCGCGCCGGATCAGCTCGAAGCGGGTGTCGATCAGTTCGATGCGGTCGAAAATGGTCTGCAGCTTGGTGGCCTTGTCGACCACGTGCACCGGCGTCGTGACCTTGCCGCAATCGTGCAGCAGACCGGCAATCTTCAGTTCGTAGCGGTCGGCTTCGGTCATCGTGAAGCCGGCAAGCGGGCCGTCCTGCGTGTCATTCACCGCCTCGGCCAGCATCATCGTCAGCGTCGGCACGCGCTGGCAGTGGCCACCGGTGTACGGCGACTTTTCGTCGATCGCGTTGTTGATCAGCGTGATGAAGGATTCGAACAGCGCTTCGAGCTGGCTCACCAGCTGGCGGTTGGTCAGCGCGATGGCGGCCTGCGAGGCGAGGGACTCGGCCAGCTGGCGATCCGAGCCGGAAAAGATTCCGACGGCGCCGGTGACCGGATGCACGGCATTGATCAGCTGCAGCACGCCGATCACCGCGCCCTCGTGGTTCATCATCGGCACGGTCAGGAAGCTGGTCGAGCGGTAGCCGGTGCGTGCGTCGAAGGCGCGCGTGCCGGAAAAGTCGAAACCTTCTGCGCGGTAGGCATCGGCGATGTTGACCGTCTGCCCTTTCAGCGCGCTGTAGGCCGCCACCATGGACAGGTTGGGCGAGCCGTCGTCGAGGTGCAGCGGCAGCGGCGGAAAGGCGATCGGCTTGCCGGTGCTGCCGCCCATCGCGATCCCCAGCGAGTCGGTGCGCAGGATTTCGAAGCGCAGTTGCTCGCCCGCTTCGTCGATGCGGTACAGCGTACCGCCGTCGGCATGGGTGATGGTCTTGGCCGCCAGCAGAATCTTTTCGAGCAGCGCATCGATGTTGCGCTCGTTCGACAGCGCGCTGCCGATCTCGTTGAGCTGTTCCAGACGCCGCAGCAGATCGTCGAGCGTATCCATGGCGTGCGTTCCGGTTGGCGTCCGCGGCCTACTTGATGCAGACCGCGCGAACCTGCTTCATGTCGGTCGCACCGGACAGCACCTTTTCCATGCCGTCCATCTTCAGGGTGCGCATGCCTTCCTGCAGCGCAGTCGCCAGCATGGTGGCCACACGTTCGCGCTCCTGGATGTTCTTCTTGATCGCGTCGGTGCCGATCATCAATTCATGCAGACCGAGCCGCCCGCGATAGCCGGTTTCGCCGCACTCCGGACAACCCTTTGCGCGATAGAGCGTGAAGCGGCCCTTGTCGTCGGCGTAGGCCTTCTTCCACTCATTGAAGATGCGCGTCTTCGCACCTTCGGCATCGACCACGAAATCGGGCGTATTGCGCATCTCCTCGCAGTACTCCTGCAGGAAATGCTTCATTTCGTCGTCGCTCGGATGCCAGGCTTCCTTGCACACCGGACACAGCCGCTTGGCGAGACGCTGAGCCAGCACGCCGAGCAATGCGTCGGCGAAGTTGAACGGGTCCATGCCCATGTCGAGCAGACGCACGATGGATTCCGGCGCGCTGTTCGTGTGCAGCGTCGAGAAGACCAGGTGGCCGGTGAGCGAAGCTTCGATGCCGATCGCCACCGTTTCCTTGTCGCGCATTTCACCGACCATGATCACGTCCGGGTCGGCCCGCAGGAAGGCGCGCATGATGGCCGGAAAGTCCAGCCCCGCCTTCTTGTTGATCTGTACCTGCCGCAAGCCCTTCTGCGTGATTTCGACCGGGTCCTCGGCGGTCCAGATCTTGGTTTCCGGCGTGTTGATGTAGCCGAGGATGGAATGCAGCGTGGTGGTCTTGCCGGAGCCGGTCGGGCCGCAGACGAAAAACAGGCCGTAGGGTTTGCTGACCGCCTCCTTCAGCCTGCCGAGGTTGACCGGCAGCACGCCCAGCTTGTCCATCGGAATCGGCTCGCCGGCAGCCAGGATACGCATCACGACATCTTCGACGCCGCCGGCCGAAGGGATCGTCGCGACCCGCAGTTCGATGTCGAGCGGACCGAACTTGCGGAACTTGATCTTGCCGTCCTGCGGCTTGCGACGCTCGGAAATGTCGAGGTCGCACATGATCTTGAGACGGGTGACCAGCGCGCTCCGATAGCTGGCGGGCACTTCGATGTACGGGTGCAGCGTGCCGTCCTTGCGGAAGCGCACCTGCGTCTTGTCCTTGCCCGGACGCGGTTCGATGTGGATGTCGGATGCGCCCTGCTGGTAGGCGTCGATGATGATCTTGTTCACCAGCCGCACCAGTTCATTGTCGGCGGCTGCACTGACGTCATCGTTCCCGGCGTCCTGCGCGGCTTCGTCCTCGCCCAGCATGTCCGACAGCAGGTCGCCGACGCTGGTTTCGTCCATCGTCGAGCCGTAGAACTGGTCGAGCGTCTGCACGAATTCCTTCGTCGTGGTGACGCGGAACAGCAGCTTGGACTTCGGGAAGATGTTGTTGACGACGCGCGCGCCCTTGACCTTCTCCGGGTCGAGCGCCATCACGACGATGCCGTCCTTGCCCTCTTCCACCGGCACCCACTGCTGTTCCTCGAGGTACTCGCGTTTGAGGTTCTTGATCAGGTCGAAGGGCTTGATGCGTTCCGGCCGGAAATGCTCGTAGGCGACGCCGAAGAACTTGGACAGCGAGGCGCCGATTGCCTGCTGCTTGACCTGGAAATCGCGCGCCAGCACGTCCTCGATATCGACGCCCTTGCGCCTTGCCGCACGCGACGCCAGATCGAACTCCTGCGGCGACATGACGCCGTCGACCACCAGGTAGTCGTATTTCGACTTCACGACGTGGGTGCTGCGGTTACGCTGCTGGAAAGCGACCGCCAGCGTGTGCGCCATGCTCAGCAAGCCCTCTTCCGCAAGCGCCGAAAAAGGCTGGCCGGACTTGTTGTTGATCAGCTGGACAACCCCGAGCAGATCCTTCTTCTCCGGATCGAGAATGGGCGCGACCAGCATCTGCTTGGTCCGGTAGCCGGTCTTCTTGTCGACACCGTCGAGAAAACGCAGGCTGGGCGAGTGCGACTTCAGTTCCTCTTCGTCGTACACGTCGCGCAGATTCAGCAGGTGACGGCTCATGCCGACGAAACCGGCGACCGACTGTTCGGTCAGCGGCAACCGGAGGTCCTTGAACGAATTGAGGCCGGTCTTGACCTTGGACACGATGGTGGACTTGTCGTCACCCAGCACGTAGATGGTCAGGCGATCAGCGTTGAACAGCGCAGAAATCTCCTGCGACAGCTCAAGCATGATTTCGTCGATGTTCGTGGTGGCGTGAATCTTCGTCGTGACACCCTGAAGATTCTTGAAGAAGGCCAGCCGGCTCGATACATCGCTCATGGCGCCCAGATCACTCGCCGGCGGCATCACTGCACTCATTCGATCACCTCGTTTCCGCAGGCCGGCGCACCTTGATCGGGGACGCCGCGCAGATGTGCTGATAGCCGGTCAGAAGTCGAAAACATGATTGTTGCGCAACATGCGGGGTTGGAGTGCGCCCAATGTTTCGGCGATCTCCCGCATGGTCATGATCATCTGGCTCGGTTTCAGATGTGTGATGTAGATTTCGGCAGGATGTTCGAGTTTCTGGAGCTCGCTTGCCAGCATGTCCGGACACAGGTGGCGCGACATCACCGCCAGCTGGCGGTCACGGTCCGGAAAGGCGGTTTCGATGATGAGATAGCGCAGGTCGGGCAGTGCGTTGACCGCCGACCAGAATTCGTCACACACCGTGGTGTCGCCGGAAAACGCCAGCGTGCCACCGGTCGAACGCACGGCGTAGCCGACCGCCGGAACGGTGTGCTGCGCGGGCAGCACCCGGATGGCGCGGCCACCCAGCTCGATCTCGTCGCCGATACGCAGTTCGCGAAAGCGCATGAACGGCTTCTCGGCCGACGGAATTTCGGTGAAATCAGGCCAGATCGACCAGTTGAAGATGTGGCGACGCAGCACTTCGAGCGTCGGACCGGTGGTCCATACGGTCAGCGGCGTGTCGCGCAACTCACCTACGGTATCGACCATCAGCGGCAGACAGGCGATGTGATCGAGATGGCTGTGCGTGACGAACACATGATCAATGCGCGAAAGCTCGGCGATCGAAAGGTCACCCACGCCGGTACCGGCGTCGATCAGGATGTCGTTGTCCACGAGCAGCGAGGTGGTGCGCAGATTCGCACCACCGATACCGCCACTGCAACCGAGCACCCGTATCCTCATCAATTCCTGGTCCAGAAAACACTACTTCGTTTCAAAGGTCCGCACGCCGTCCCAGTCCTTGCCGGGCGGGTGGCGGCGGTAGTCGGCGATCTGTTCGGCGTACAGCCGGTACAGCCCGCAGTCGGGCGCGATGCGCTGCAGGTTGAACAGCGTCAGTTCAGCCTGATCCCACTCCTGACCGCGGAACTGTCGCAATGCGAGATTCCACAGTTTCAGTTCCTCGACCCGACTGCGGTCGAATTCGCTTTCGAAGGCGAGCGGCTCGAAAATCGATACCGGCTCGTCCTTGCCCTTCACCCGGACCCGGTCGATTTCGCGAAAGACGACATCCTTGACCGCACGTCGCGTCGCCTCCCCAACCAGCACGCCCACACCGTACTGCTTGGTCAGTCCCTCCAGGCGGGACGCCAGATTCACCGCATCGCCCATGACAGTATAGGCTTTGCGTACCGGTGACCCCATGTCGCCGACCGTCATCGGGCCGGTGTTCAAACCCACACCTATCTTCAGTTCCGGCCAGCCGCGCGCCATCAGGGAGCGATTCAGTTCAGCCAGCGCCGCATGCATGCGCAGCGCAGCGGCGACCGCGTGCCGGGCATGCTCGGGGTCATCCACCGGCGCACCCCAGAACGCCATGATGGCGTCGCCGATGTACTTGTCGAGCGTCCCACGCTGATCCTGAATCACCGCGGTCATTGCGCCCAGGTAATCGTTCATGAGCTGCGTCAATTGTTTCGGTTCGAGGCCTTCCGAAATGCTGGTAAAGCCACGGATGTCCGAAAAAAGCACGGTCAGCTCGGCATTTCGCCCCTCCATGGTGTAGTGCTCGGGGTTGCGGCTCATTTCCTCGACCAGTTCGGGCGGCACGTACTGCCCGAACATGCGGGTGAACTGACGCTTCGACCGTGACTCGAAGAAGTAGCCGTACGACATGTTAAGCGCATACAGCCCGACGACGAGCAGCACCGATGCCGCCAGCGGCAGAACGAAGTCGGCAAACTGCCAGAACGCGAAGTTCATGCCGACCAGTGCGAGCAACGCCCCCCCGGCAAGCAGCGTCGCGTACTGGGGCGACAGGCGTGGCAGCGACCAGATCAGCAGGCCGCCGATCAGGAGCAGCACGACCACATCGAACCCGGTGACGTACTGCGGACGATGCTTGATGAGGCCGTCCAGCATGCCGGCGATCAGATTGGCGTGAATTTCCACGCCCGGATAGGTACTGCCGACCGGCGTGGCGCGCAGATCAAGCAGCCCGGGTGCGGTGGTGCCCAGCAAGGCAATGCGCCCCTTCAATGCATCGACCGGCGTGCGGCCGGCCAGTACATCCGCCAGCGAGTGGTACGCAAAACTGCCTTGCAGGCCGCGATACGGAATCAGCGCGGCAACGTTCTCGTCGACCGGCACCCGCAAGGTGCCCTTGCTGGTCGTCATTTCCAGCCATTCGAGTCCGGCGTAGTCCCGGCTGGCCGAAGAGAAAAAACCGCTTTCGGCGTATCCCGGTGCCAGCTTCGGACTGCCGAGCAGCGTGCGGACAATGGCGAGCGACAGCGATTCGTAGTAAGCGCCCTGGTGCTCGACCAGCATGGGCACGCGCCGGTTCAGACCGTCGAAATCGGGCAGCGGATTGAAATGGCCGGCGCCGAGCGCCTCCTGCTGGAAGCGCGGGAGATTGGCACCAAAGCTGTTGAAGGTCGCAAACGCGATGTTGCGGCCACGAAAGGTGCCGGCCGGCAAGACGGGCTCCGGCAGCGCACCGCTGTTCAGGCCGTCTTCGCGGTTGCCGAAGTAGTAGCCCAGCAGGACCGGCCGGTTCTTGAGAGAGGCCGCGAAGCGCTGGTCGTAATCGAGCTGCGGCCTCAGCGTGTCGAGCGATGCACGGAAATCGGCGTTGTCGGCCAGCGCGCCTTGCGCCAGCCTTTCCAGCGCCGGCAGCCCGGAACTGGTGTCCGGCTCGGCAAAAACGACGTCGACGCCGAGCAGGCTGACGCCGTAGCGGTCGAACAGCAAATCCATCAGCACGGCCAGCCGTTCCCGTCCCCATGGCCAGCGCCCGACTTCGGTCAGCGACTTCTCGTCGATGTCGAGAATGACCACCCGGTCATCGATGCCGCCCGGCATCGTCAGCGACAACTTGGTGTCGTAGGCGATGTGATCAAGGTTGCCCAGCACCGGAATCTGGTACAGGCGGGCGGCGTGGCCGAGCAGGATCAGCAGGAACAGCAGGCCGATGCCGTAGCGCAGCGCGTTCTGGTTCATTGCGGACGTCCGGGAACGCACCCCGACCCGGGCCGCGCCTCATCCGGCGCAAGCCCTGCGGGGCGGCGGACGGCAGGCGCCGGACGCGGCAGCATGACAGACTCGGATCGGGCGTCGTCAGCGCTTGATGAAGAACTCCATCTTCACACCGGCAATTTCGATCACGTCGTGATCCTCGAGCGGGTGCGCCTGGGCATCGAGCTGGCGACCATTGACGACCGGCATGTTCGCGCCTTCGACGTGGGTGATGAAATAACCCTGCGGACGGCGTGTGATGACGGCGACCTGCAGCCCCGGTTTGCCGAGGGTGGTCAGCGTCTTCGTCAATTCAAGTTCGCGCCCGGCGTTGGCACCGTTGAGAATCTGGATCGCACCGACCTGATTGGCGCTCGCCGCCGGCGGCGGCGGCGGGGGTGCCAGCGGAGGCGGCGGAGGCGGCAGGCCGGAGCCACCGAGCGACGATCCGGCCGGCATCGACTGGCCGGGACGGAAACCGGTCTGCGTATCCGTCTGGGCCCGTACGGGTGCCGGCGCAGGCGGTGCATCGGCCGGCGCCTTGCGCATCATGTCCGGACGCAACACCATGGTTTTTTCGAAATCCGGCGACTGCGCGACAGTCGGCGTTTCGTTGATGTACTTGAGCCGGTACTTGCCGAGCTCGACCACGTCGTTGTTCTGCAGGAAGTGCTTCTTGATCGGCTGCCCGTTCACATAGGTGCCGTTCGTGCTGTTCATGTCCTCAAGGAAGGAATCGTTGAGGATGGTGACGATGACCGCATGCTCTCCGCTGATCGCAAGATTGTCGATCTGGATGTCGTTGTGCGGTTTGCGCCCGATGGTGGTGCGCTCCTTTGCGAGCGGCAACTCCTTGAGGACCAGTCCATCCATGCTGAGTATCAGTTTTGCCATTTTCCAGTCCCTTTACTTCAACCATGCAAGCAGGCGCGCAAGCCAGCCGCGTTCGGTGGCAGGAAAGGCCTGCAGCACCCTGACCAGTATCACCGACACATTGTCGCGTCCGCCGTTGTCGTTCGCCATCTGTACCAGCTGTTCGGCCGCCAGATCGAGGTTGGCGGACAAGGCCTGAAGCGTCAGCGCGATGTCGTCGTTCTCGACCATGTCGTTCAGTCCGTCGGAACAGAACAGGTAAACGTCTCCGGGAACCACGTCGTAGGTGTGTATTTCAGGCTCGACTTCCGGGTCTACGCCCAGCGCGCGCGTCACGAGGTTCTTGTTCTGGGAACGACGCGCGTCTTCTTCCGTAATCATGCCGCTGTCGATTTGCTCCTGCAACAGCGAATGATCACGCGTGACGCACTCGAAGGCGCCGTCGCGCAGCCGGTACATGCGCGAATCGCCGATATGCGCAACGGATATGTGATTGTCGCGGAAAACGGCCATGACCAGGGTCGTGCCCATGCCCGAATACTGCGGCTGGCTCTCGGCCGCCTGATAGATCGCGTTGTTGGCGCGGCCAATGACCGATTCCAGCAGTTGCGACACGCCGTGTTTCGCTTCCAGCAGGCCCTGTGCAAGCTCGGAACCGATGACTGCGGTCGCCATGCCGCTTGCCACCTCACCGGCGTTGTAGCCGCCCATGCCGTCGGCCAGTATCGCGAGGCCGACACCGGGCTGCGTGAACACCGCGTCTTCGTTGTGGGTGCGCACCATGCCTGAATGGGTGCGACTGACCATCTGCAGCGCCTGACCGAGATCCCGGGTCATGTCAGTACCGCCCGCACAAGCAGATACACGGACACATCCCCTCCGGGGACAGCAGGTGGTGTGGGCATGCGGACTGTGTCATGTCAGATATCGAAATCAACTTGGGTGATGGATTGTGTCAGGTTGCCGGCGCAGGTACGCAGGTCGGCCGCCATGTCTCCACCCGACTGATAGCGCGCATCGACTTCCTTGGCGAGCGCACGGTCGATGATGGCGGACAGGCAATCCGGAACGTCAGGACGGATGTCACGGATGTCCGGATGTGCTTCGTTCGCAATGCGAAACATCAACTGCGCCATGGAATCGCCTTCGAAAGGCAGCTTGCCGCAGACCATCTGGAACAGCATGACACCGAGCGAGAACAGGTCGGAACGGCCATCGATCTTCTTGCCCGCCAGCTGCTCGGGTGACATGTAGGACGGCGTACCGAGCACCATGCCGGTCTTGGTGCGCGACGAATCGGTGATGCGCGCGATGCCGAAGTCGGTCACCTTGACCTGATCCGACTCGGCTTCGTACATGATGTTGGCCGGCTTCACGTCGCGATGCACGACCTGGTTGCCGTGCGCGTAGGCGAGCGCCTCGGCCACGCGCGCCACCACGTCCATCACCTTCGGCAGCGGCAGCAGCTGACCCGGCTTGGTCTGCGGCACCAGGTCCCGTCCCTTCAGGAATTCCATCGCGATGTAGGCGAGATCATGCTCTTCACCGGCGTCGAAGATGGTGACGATATTCGGGTGATTCAGGCGCCCGGCGGTTTCGGCTTCGCGGAAGAAGCGTTCCTTCACATCGGCCAGCTCTTCCTCGTCGAACTCCTGCGAAAGCGCCATCGTCTTGATGGCCACGACACGGTTGATCTTCGGATCGCGCCCGAGATAGACGACGCCCATGGCGCCCTTGCCCAGTTCCTTCTCGACCTGGTAGCGCCCGAGCATCGGCTTCTCGACCGTGCCGTCCTCGAGGATGCTGGTATTCGTGCGGCCGCCGCTGCCGCCGCCGAGCATGACGGTTTCCGACATCGCCTTGGCACGCTTCACCCGTGTTTCCAGATCGCGGAACTTCGGGTTGAACTCAGCCATGTGGCGGAACACGCTCTCGGCCTTGTTGAACTGGCGCTTGCGCTCGAAGTCGAGCGCAAGGTTGTAGAGGTTTTCCATCACCGCGTCGGACAGCGGGACCTGGCGGAACTTGTCCCATGCCATGTCGAGCTGCCCCTGGCCCTGGAAGGCCAGTGCCAGCATGCGGTTCGACTCGGCCGACTGTTCGTCGGACTTCACCTTGCCGCGCTCGGTCACCAGGAAGCGCTTGGTCGTCAGCAGCAAATGGCCGACCAGCAGCAACGCAGCCGGCAGCATGAGCTGCAGCCAGATGAGCTGGCTGGTCATCAGCACGAAGTGGGTTGCCAGCAGTGCAATGAAGAGGGCAGCCGTGACGCCGGCACCCAGACCCGCCTTCAAGCGCGGCAGCAGCACGATGAGATAGAGCGCCACCAGCAGGAACACGCCGAACTCGGCCGCCACCGACCACGGCGGCGACACGAAGAAGTGTTCCTGCAGGATGCTCGACAGGCCGTGCGCCATCACCTCTACAGACGACATCGCGGGCGACACCGGCGTGGCGTAGAAATTGCCGATGCCCGGCGCGGTCTGGCCGATCAGCACGATGCGGTCGCGGTACTTGTCGAGCGGAATCTTGCCGCTCATGACGTCGAAGAAGGAATCGACCGGAAACGCCGGCTTTCCGCCTTCGCCGCGGTAGTAAAAGCTGTACATGCCCAGACTCGGGTCGGTGGCCACGTTGAGGCGGGCAAGCGACACCGACTCGCCCAGCGTGACCTTGATGTCAGCGACGCCGAGATTCAGGCTTCTTGCCGCAATCAGCAGCGGCAGCGACGGATAGAACTGGTCGAAATGGGTCATCACCAGCGGATGCAGCCGCAGGCCGCCGTCGCGGTCTATCGACGGATTCAGGTGACCCACCGCTGCGGCAACCGTACCCAGCTGTTCGATGACCCCAGCGGACACGTCCAGCGTCAATGGCGGCAGGGGCTCGCTTCCACTCACATTGGTCAGCGCGGTGGCGCGTACGAATTCGGGCAGCGGCTTGTCGGGGCGGCCCTGCGGCTCGCCGTCGAGGAACAGCATCGGCAGCGCGACATTGCCCGCCCGCTTCATGCTGTCGGCGAGTTGCCGGTCGGTGTTCAGCGCCGCTTCGGCTTCGCGCAGGGTGGCGCTGAAGGCGTCCAGCGGATTGACGGCCTGCACGGGCGGATCTGCAGCCACCTCACCTTCGACAACGGGTTCGGCAGCCACCGCGATCTCGATCTGGTCACGCGCCTGCTTCTCCAGCGCAAGCAACCTGTTTACATAGACGAGACCCGGATCGAGCTGCGGCTCGGCGAAAAAGATGGTCGTACCGACCACCTTGGCCTGTGCCTGCGCCAGCTTGTCGATCATGCGGGCATGCACGTCACGCGGCCACGGCCAGCGGCCGATGTTGTCGATGCTCTGCTGATCGATCGCGATGATGGCGATGCGAGGACTGGGGGTACGGTCGGTCGCGGCGACACCGATGTCGTAGGCCTTGCGTTCGAGGCTCTGGATCAGGTCGGACTGGGTGGAGAAAAGGAACAGCAGGCTGATGATGACGCCCAGGAACCAATCCGTCTTCCATACAGCGGCTTTGGCCACGCTCACCCCCGAAAAATTGTGGCTTCCTGATTGCTGGAGGCCGGTGACCTGCTCGTTGTTGTGTGACCTACCTGATTTTCACGCAAAACCAAGTCTCGCGAGAAAACAGTCATCTGTCACATATTCTTGCAGTTCAGCCTCAACTCCGTCAAACGGGGCTTCACCCTGCGCGGTGGAATATCACGCTGCGCGCATTCAAATCGTCACATTGCGCGGGACGTCAGTACGGCAGTTCGCGGCCCAGCCCGGCCATCCTGGCCTTTTCGAGCAGGCGCGTTGCCAGCGTGAGGTCCTGGATCGCCATGCCCTGCGACTCGAACAGCGTGATGTGGTCGTCCGCCTGGCGCCCCGGACGCATGCCGTTGAGCAACTCGCCCAGTTCGACCATCCCGTATTCGGCCAGCCGCCCTTTTTCGAGCGCCGGCAGCAGGTCACCGGATTCACGCAACGCCGTCGCGCGCGAGTCGACCGCAACCACGGCAGCGCGGCGGATGACGGTTTCGTCGATTTCACGACGGATGAGCGCATTGGAACCGGCGGCCGTCACGTGCGCACCTTGCTTGAGCCAGCGCCCGTCGAACAGCGGTTCGCTGGCGGTGGTGATGGTCACCAGGATGTCCGCCGACTTCACCATTTCCTCGGCACTGGCGGCCGGACGAACCTTGCGGCCGAGCCGTGCCGTCTGTTCGGTGCAGAAGGCCTCGAGCTTGTCACGCTTGCGGGCGAACACCTGGATGTCGTCCACTTCGCGCACGGCGCACAGCGCAGCGATCTGGCTTTGCGCCTGCCAGCCGGCGCCGAACACAGCGGCGACTTTCGAAGCCGGATTCGACAGCAGACGGGCGGCCAGCCCGCCGGTCGCGCCCGTGCGCATCATGCCGAGGTAGTCGGCCTCCAGCACCGCAAGCGCGCGGCCGGTTGTGGCGTCGAACAGATGGACCCAGAAGCGCGCGGCCTCGCGGCTGGTCGTGTAGCTCTTGTAGCCGATCACGCCGAGCGGCAGCACGGCGCCGTGCAGCATGTGAAGCGCGGACGTCGGGGTGCGGCTGCGCGCGCGCGGCGTATCGATGGCTTCGCCGGTGGCGTGCCAGCGGTGCGCGTCTTCCACCGCCGACAGCGCGTCCTGCAGGGTCAGCACCTGACGGACGTCGCTTTCGGTGAGGTAGAGCGCCATCGCTGACTACTGGATCGGGTAGTCGGCCGGCTTGTTGCGCGCGCCGAGGATCTTGCCGAGCGCGAGCACGAAGATCGCACCGGCGACGCCTGCGCCGTAGCGCACGGCGGCAATCGCTTCCGGTGCCGCGGTCGGTGAGGACGGCTCGATCAGCGGCAGATAAGGCGTGATCGCCGGATCGCCGACCGCCATCGTGCCGGCGATCCAGCCAAGCAACATCGCCCCGAGCGTGATGATGATGGGGTATCGGGTCATCAGGCCGAGCACGATCTGGCTGCCCCACACGATGATCGGGATCGACACGACCAGCCCGAATACGACCAGTGCGAACTGGTGGTCTGCACCGGCCCCTTCGGCCGCGCCGGCGATGGCGATCACATTGTCGAGGCTCATCACGAAGTCGGCCACGATGACGGTCTTCACCGCCGCCCACAGCTTGTCGCTGGGCTTGATGTTCGCGTGGTCGTCGTCATCGTCGGCCATCAGCAGCTTGATGCCGATCCACAGCAGCAGCAGCGCGCCGATCAGCTTCAGGAAAGGCAGCTTGAGCAGCGTCAGCGCAAACATGATGAGCACCACGCGCAACAGCACGGCGCCTGCGGTACCCCACATGATGCCCAGTCGACGCTGCGCGGGCGGCAGCTTGCGGCAGGCCAGCGCGATCACCACCGCGTTGTCGCCGCCGAGCAGGATGTCGATCATGATGATCTGACCGACAGCGAGCCAGAATTCGGGAGAACTGAAATCCATGATGGTCTTGCATTCGAATTGCGGAAGGGCGGATTCTACCGGTGCGGCCGCATGACGCGCACAAATGAAAAGGCCACCGCCCGGGCGGTGGCCTTCTTCGTCACGTATGGCGGTCAGTGCGCCGGAATCAGAGCAGCCCCTTGAGCAGCTTGCCCATCTCCGACGGATTGCGCGTCACCGTGAAGCCGCACGCTTCCATGATTTCCAGTTTGGCATCGGCCGTGTCGGCACCGCCGGAAATCAGCGCGCCGGCGTGACCCATGCGTTTGCCGGCCGGCGCGGTGACGCCGGCGATGAAACCGACGATGGGCTTCTTCATGTTGGCCTTGCACCACTCGGCCGCTTCCGCTTCGTCCGGACCGCCGATTTCACCGATCATGATGACCGCGTCGGTATCCGGATCGTCGTTGAAGAGCTGCATCACTTCGATGTGCTTCAGGCCGTTGATCGGGTCACCACCGATGCCGACCGCGCTCGACTGGCCGAGGCCGATTTCGCTCAGCTGGCCGACCGCTTCGTAGGTCAGCGTGCCGGAGCGGCTGACCACGCCGATACGGCCCTTCTTGTGGATGTGACCCGGCATGATGCCGATCTTGATTTCATCCGGCGTGATCAAGCCGGGGCAGTTCGGGCCGAGCAGTCGCGTGCGCTTGCCGCCGGCGGCTTCCTTGGCCTTCATCCGGTTGCGCACCATCAGCATGTCGCGCACCGGAATGCCTTCGGTGATGCAGATGACCAGGTCGAGGTCGGCTTCGACCGCTTCCCAGATCGCTGCCGCCGCACCCGGGGGCGGCACATAGACCACCGACACCGTGGCGCCGGTGGCTGCCCTGGCTTCCGCCACGGTGGCGTGGATCGGAATGCCTTCGAAGTCTTCGCCCGCCTTCTTGGGATTGACGCCGGCGACGAAGCAGTTCTTGCCGTTCGCGTAGTCGCGGCACATGCGGGTGTGGAACTGACCGGTCTTCCCGGTGATGCCCTGGGTGATGACCTTCGTGTCCTTGTTGATCAGAATCGACATGTGTTGTGTTCCCCTCAGTGTCCGGCCACGGCGGCCACGATCTTCTGTGCCGCATCCGCCATGCTGTCGGCCGCAATGATGGGCAGACCCGAATCCTTCAGGATCTGCTTGCCCAGATCTTCATTGGTGCCCTTCATGCGTACCACCAGCGGCACGGTGAGATGCACCTCGCGCGCCGCGGCGACCACGCCGGTCGCGATGGTGTCGCAGCGCATGATGCCGCCGAAGATATTGACCAGGATGCCGCGCACATTGGGGTTGCGCAGCATGATCTTGAACGCCTCGGTCACCTTCTCGGTCGTGGCGCCGCCGCCGACGTCGAGGAAGTTGGCCGGCTCGGCGCCATACAGCTTGATCACGTCCATCGTGGCCATGGCCAGACCGGCGCCATTGACCAGGCAACCGATGTTGCCATCCAGCGACACGTAGGACAGATCGAACTTCGACGCCTCGATTTCCGCCGGATCTTCTTCGTCCAGATCACGGAAGGCCACGATGTCTTCGTGACGGTAGAGCGCGTTCGAGTCGAAATTGAACTTGGCGTCCAGCGCCTTGATGTTGCCGTTGCCCTCGAGGATCAGCGGATTGATTTCGGCCAGCGAGGCGTCGGTTTCCATGTAGCAGGTGTACAGCTTCCTGAAGGTATCCATGGCCTGGGCCTGCGACGCCGCCGGGACGCCGATGCCATCCGCCAGTTCCTTCGCCTGCGCGTCGGTCAGTCCGACCAGCGGATCGACGAACACCTTGATGATCTTTTCCGGCGTGTTGTGGGCGACTTCCTCGATGTCCATGCCGCCTTCGCTGGACGCCATCAGCGCCACCTTCTGCGTGGCGCGGTCCGTCAGCGCGGCGACGTAGTATTCCTTCCTGATGTCGGCGCCTTCCTCGATCAGAAGGCGGCGGACTTTCTGTCCCTCCGGGCCGGTCTGGTGCGTCACCAGTTGCATGCCCATGATCTGCTTCGCGAACTCACGCACTTCGTCGAGCGACTTGGCCACCTTGACGCCGCCGCCCTTGCCGCGGCCACCGGCGTGAATCTGCGCCTTCACCACCCATACCTTGCCACCCAGCGACTCGGCCGCTGCCACTGCCTGATCAGCTTCGAAGCAGGGCACGCCCCGCGGTGTCACTACACCGAAACGGCGCAATACCTCTTTCGCCTGATACTCATGGATCTTCATGCGTATTCCTCGCCTTGTTGTCCGCACTGTTGCTGGAATGCCTGCCCGGCGCGTTCCACCGGACAGGTCCTTCAGGCACGGGGCGCCGGTTGGCGCACCATCCAACGGGGCGGCGTGCGCACCGCCTCGTATAATCCATAATTATACAGCTCATAAGCTGCGCTGAAACCTCGCAACGGCAAAACGCCGATCAATCTTGTGGCGGCGCAATATCCACCCTGAGGTCGGCAACACCGTCTATGCGTGCGTCGACGCGGTCACCGGGTTGCAGTGCCGCAACGCCTGCCGGCGTGCCGGTGAACAGCAGATCGCCCGCGCGCAGTTCGACCAGCCGCGAAAGCCTGACCAGCAGCGTGTCGACATCGAGAATCATGTCGGACAGGTCGCCCTGCTGACGCAACTGTCCGTTCACCGACAATTCGATCCGTCCGGCGCGCGGGTGGCCGCATGCGGTGGCCGGAACCAGCTGCGACACCGGCGCACTCTGATCGAAGCCCTTGCCCATGTCCCACGGCTGCCCCTTGTCGCGGGCGGCACGCTGCAGATCGCGCCGGGTCAGGTCCAGCCCGACGCCGTAGCCGAAAATGCAGGCGCGCGCCTGCGCACTGTCCAGGTTGCGGCCACCCCCGTGCAGCGCCACCACCAGTTCCACTTCATGCTGCAGGTCAGTCGTCGCAGGCGGATAGGCCACCGCAGCGGGCCCGTTCACCACTGCATCGGCCGGCTTGGAGAAGAAGAACGGCGACTCGAGCGCAGGGTCATGGCCCATCTCCCGCGCATGCTCGGCGTAGTTGCGCCCGACGCAATAGATGCGCCGCACCGGAAAAAGCGCCTGCTCACCGAGTACCGGAAGCGTCGATTGAGGCAACGGAAACAGCATCAGCGGCATGGCCGGCTCCTGCAGGGTTGTCGTGACACACAAGTTTGCCTGCAGCGGCATCGCTTGGCACGGCGCGGCTCGGGCTGGCTTGCGCCATTAAAGTAAAGTTTCCCCTCGCGCGGCCGAAAGCACTGACATCGATCAATATTCTCAGGCGAATGCAGGTTCGGAGATCCTTGTGACCCCTCGACGTCCGCTACATCCACGCACGCTTCAGTACCTGCGGCCGACACTGCTGGCAGCCGCATTGCTCGCCGCGGGTCTGCACGCACAGGATGCACTCGCGCTCGGATTGGGTGCCATCAGGACCAAGTCGGTCATCGGCGAGCCGTTCCGCGCAGAAATCAGCGTCCTCGGCGAAGGTGAAGCCGTGCCGGCCAGCACCTGCTTTTCGATCGATGCCCCGGCCACGGCTGCGGCGGACGATCTGCCATGGCTGTCGAGCGCGCGCATCCGCACGCAGGGACGCACCGTTTTCATCAGCAGCACCCAGGCCATCAACGATCCCATCCTGATGGTTGGGGTACGTGTCGGATGCGGCTTCGAGCTGGCACGCGAATACGCGGTGCTGCTGCAGCCGTCCGGCGCCGCGCCGATCGAGGAGACCGCGGCGGTCGCGCCGGCGGTACCCGCCGTGGCTCCGCCGCGCCGCGCG
>FWPV01005107.1_pt1 | contig 26627 bp, 28 predicted proteins | sample 2228371 | NCBI WGS metagenome assembly FWPV01 (sample SAMEA103939776, study PRJEB20133) | metagenome
TATTTTATTTCTGCAATCTTCCAGTCTTCTATATTGTCGATATCTTGAGTCTCGGACTCTGGAAGCTCTATTCCAACCATTCTTTTGGGAAACAGTTTCTTTTGTTTAAGAAAGCTTGATGTTTTCATCCAATAGAATTGTCCGGCATCGTGATAAGCCGGCTCTAAATCTTGTGATCTTTTGTCATAATTTTCAGGCCAAAACATCTTTAGTAAACCTTTCTCAAGTTTTAAGGCTCTCTGGATAGGATAGCTGAAACGAACAACAGGAATTACAGCATCAACCTCCTCTTCGAGTAATATTTTTTTTGCTTTAATCAATTTTTGGGATGTTATAAAAGGCGCGGTAGGATAAATGCAACAGAAATAATCAAATTCTTTACCTCTCTTTTTGTACTCATCTAATACCTCAAGAATTACATCGGCTGTCATGGCATAATCACTCGATGTCTTTGCTGATCTAAAAAAACGTACTTTTGCTCCAAAAGATATTGCTATTTCTGCTATTTTTTTATCGTCTGTAGATACCATAACCTCATCAAAACAGTTAGATCTTAAGGCAGCCTCAATAGAGTATTTGATTATCGGTGATCCCAAAAAAAGTTTAATATTTTTCTTTGGTATTCTTTTACTTCCACCTCTGGCAGGAATGATTGCTAAATATTTTTTTGCCATATATTTAACTTAATCAAGACTTTTTAACCATACTCCAATTTAAAGGAGTACCTCTTATAATATCCTTCTTGGCTATTTTTCCCAGAGCATCTTTTAAACAATGAGGATGTAAACCATATCCAGGCCTTATCGATTTTATATTTTCTCCAGTTAAAACTTCTCCTTTTTTTATATTTTTAACTACAAAAAGCGAACGTCTAAATACTTTATTTTTTCTTTCTTCTTTGGTCAAACCATAGTGAATCCTACCTAACGATCTTTCTGCCATTCTTATACTTTCTGTCAGCAGTCTCAACTCTTCGGGTTCAAGTGAAAAAAAACTGTCAGGAGTTCTTATTTTTCTTGACAAGGTAAAATGTTTCTCAATAACCTTTGCACCCAAACTAACCCCAGCTATAGAGCTAATAATACCCAATGTGTGATCTGAAAGACCTACCGGCAGTCTAAATTTTCTGATCATATCCGGAATGGTCATTAAATTCATCTCTTCAAATTTCGCAGGATAACTTGAAACACATTTTAGTAAAATAATATTTTTTGTACCTGCCTTCTTAGCAGTAATTACAGCTTTTTTAATCTCATCAAAAGTTGCCATACCTGTTGAAAGAATAAGAGGTTTTTTTGTTTTAGCTATATACTCAATTAAAGGTAAATCTATTAATTCAAAAGATGCTATCTTATGAAGAGGAACTCCTAACTCTTCTAAAAAATCTACTGAATTTTTATCAAAAGAGGTAGCAAAAAATATGATTCCTAAATTATCAGCAATTTTTTTTAATTTTTTAAACCAAGTCCATGGAGTATATGCTTTTTTATAAAGTTCGTACAAAGTCTGCCCACCCCATCTAGGATGTTTTATCCTAAAATACTTATTATCACAATCTATAGTCAAAGAATCAGGAGTAAAACATTGGAATTTTACTGCGTCTACACCACTTTCTTTTGCTTTTTTTATAAGACTAACAGCTCTATCATAATCCTGTCCATGATTAGAAGAGACTTCAGCAATAATAAAACAATTTTTATTTTTTTTGAAATTGATCATCTCTATTTTTCTTGTAAATTTTTAAGATATACTTGTAATTTTTATAATAAAAAAATGCCGGAAATTTTTGATTATCGACTATTCTTAAAAGATTAAACTGTTCTCTTATTGTTTTATTGATATCTAATTTACTATCCTGAACTCCTCTTTTACTATAATATGTTTCTTTACCTTTTTGGTCTTTTGGTACTATATTATCAAAATTCTTTAAAAATCGAAGAAATTTATTTTCGATGACCCTAAAATAAGAAAGTATAAAAACTACATCATAAGCTCTTTTTATATCCTTATAGTCATAATACAGACTAGACTCGTAACTTTTCTTTTTCAATAATGAAACTAGTTTTTTAGCATAAGGTACAAACCAGCTATTTTCTGAAGTTAATATGGCAATATTTCTTACTGTCATCTAATGATCCTTATCAACTTAAATGCCTCGGCATATTCCAAACCCACCTGCATACCTCGATGTTGAGCATTTAATCTAACTCCTTTAACAGATCTTGGATGAGGAAATTTTTTAATTCTGATCTGTATATAGATAATGCTCTGATTTTATCCTTAATATTTTTCGAAATATCAATAAAGACATTCGGTAAGAAGCTACTAGAACAATTCCATTCAGTCGAAGATAAAACCTCAAAAGAATAAATTTCTTTTACATTTTCACCAACGATTGGCCGAGTCGCAGTTATTACTGCTTTATATGTTATCTGATGATCAATATTTAAATCATCTTCGTAATGGGTAAAAATTATTTTTGGCTTTATAGTGTTTTTTATTTTTTCTATTGTCTTTACAATATCCAAAAAGGCAATTGTATCAAATTTATTATCCGGAAATTCCTGAAAAAATATTTTTTTAACACCTATTATTTTGTTTGCCTTTACTGCTTCTTCTCTTAACCTATAAAGTTCTCCTTTTCGCTTTTCCACTTCCCGCTTCTCATCTCTTGAAGTTACCCCCTCACCCAATATCAAAGTGTACACTTCATATTTTTCTTCAACAAGCCTTGCGATTGTTCCACCACAACCAAGAATTTCATCGTCGGGATGTGCCACTATAATTAAAATTTTATTATTCATCTTTCTTCTCCATGATACAAACTTTTGCTTCTACATTTTTATTTTTCTTTTTTGCATTTTTAAATTCAAATTTTAAATTTCTGATTTCTAAAAATGCAGATGGGTATCCTTCTGCATCAAGCATGCGAATATAATTATAAACACCATTTAAATCAATATTTTCAGGAATCCTACTTTCCTCTGGTTTACGACGTTTAAAATATATAACTTTTCCTATCTGTGGAACTGGTTTAGGTTTGTTAATAATTATATATGGAATCATCTCTTCAAAAATAATCTTTGATGCTCTTTTATATATATTTTCTGCTGAACCAACTAAAGATAATGGCTTTTTCAAATAGATAGAACCGGCGTCCAATTTTTTAACTACTCTCAAAGCAGAAATTTTTGTTTTTTTTATGCCTCTTAAAATCAAATTTTGCAGTGGACTTCCTCCCCTCCCAAATGGTAAATCTGTCATGTGAAAAACGACACACTCATATTTCTTGTAGACGTTTTCGGGAATAATCCATGACCAATGAGGGAAAAAAATATACCTTGGATGCAATTTATCAATTATGTCAATATCTAAATTTTTCTTGTCAGAGATTATTTTAACATTATAAATGCTAGAAAATTTTTTCTTAAACTGTAAAGCATTCTTTATATTCCAAGATTTAATCGTGGCAATCAAAATAGCTGTTTTAGCCATGTAACTATCCTTTTTGTTCCTTTCCCATCAACTTGTTTCTGACCAATTGTCGATCTTTCTTTTCTCTCTAAATAACTTTCCAAAATCAATGTTTTATCAAAAATATTATTAATTAGATCTTTATCATTCCAATTGCCGGCATATTCAATAAATCCAGACCTTATCCAACCTTCAATATTATATTTTTGATTTTGTGCTAAACAAATCCCAATCGTAGGAACTCCTACGCGTGCAAGTTCGTAAGTTGTTTGACCACCACCGGAAATACATAAATCTGTTTTCAACATTAAATTCAATAATTGATTTGCTGATAGAATAATTTGTCTACCATAAATAGCAAAAATATTAAAATTAAAATTTTTCTTTAGAAAATTCTCTATTTTATGAATTATCCTAGAATGATCCATTCCGCCAAATGTGATTAAAACATTTTTAATTTTTTTGTTAACTTTTTTCTCTGGAATTTTCCAAAATTCTTTTCTTAAGATTATATAATTTTTACCAAGTAAATATTTTATGTTTTTATTTTCAGGATAATTCAGTCTATCACCATAAATAGACGGATTAATAACTATTCCCTTGGGATAATTTATTCTTTTATAATCATCTATATAAACTGGTATTCTTACTTTTTCAGATGTGGTTTTATAGAATTCCAAATCTGCTAAATATGAATCTATAATCAAAATATCCACCTCTTTTAACTCTTTAAATATTTGATTTTTCTGTTTTAACCAATTAAGTTTCCTAAATCTTATATTTTTTAATAAAAAGTCAACAGTTAAGTCTCCATTCACAATAATTTCTGGGCTTATATTAAACTCTTCAAAGGCTTGATATAAAGCTATGCATCGTGTTAAATGTCCAAAACCTATATTTCTACCTGCTTCTGTTATTATTCTTACTTGCATTTTCTTTTCACTTCGGTTATTTGATTAATAATATTGATAACATATTGAATCTCACTAGTCTTCATGGCTGGGTATAAAGGCAAACTTATCTCCGTCTGGTAATAATCCTCCGCAACCGAACACTTATCATTTGAGCTATACTTTTTTTGATAATATGGATGTCTATAAACTGGAATATAATGAACCTGTACCCATAAATTATTTTTTCTCAAATGATCAAATATCACCTTTCTTTTCCTCTTTAATCTATTTTTTAATCTTATAGCATAAAGATGCCAAGCTGATTTTACATAAGACCTCTCAATGGGTAAAACGAAATCTTCAAGTTTTGATAATTCAGATTGGTAAATCTTAACAATTTCCCGTCTTCGTTTTATAAATCTTTCAATTTTTTTTAACTGGCTTATCCCTAAAGCACATTGAAAGTCAGTTAAACGATAATTAAAACCTAATTCCTGCATTTCATAATACCAAGTTCCATCATTTCTATTTATGAATTTTATTCTATCTTTAGTTATACCGTGATTTCTCAATATTAATAACTTTTCATATAAATCTTTTCTGTTAGTCAAAACTGCTCCGCCTTCACCAGTAGTGATTGTTTTTACCGGGTGAAAACTGAAAACCGCCATATCTGAATACCGACACGAACCGATTTTTTCTCCTTTATATTCTGCTCCCAACGCATGAGCTGCATCTTCAATAAGTATAAGATTACGTTCTTTTGCAATTTGACTTATTTCTTTCAAATCACAGGGATGACCAGCAAAATGGACAGGAATAATTGCTTTTGTTCTTTTGTTTATTTTCTTCTTTATTTCTATAGGATCAATATTAATAGTATCATTCTGAACATCTGCAAAAACTGGTCTGCCACCGCAATAGATAACTGCATTAGCTGTTGCTACAAAGGTAATTGGCGAAGTAATAACTTCATCTCCGGCACTAATTCCGGCAGCAAGAGAAGCAACGTGTAAAGCTGCTGTACCACTCGAAACTACCACGGCATAACGGGCACCGGTGTAACGACAAAGTGAATCTTCAAATTCTTTTATTTTCGACCCTTGAGTGAGCCAATCTGATCTTAAAACCTCAACTACTGCTTTTATATCTTCTTTATCAAGCCACTGATGACCATAAGGAACCATCATAAATCATTAACCATTAACTTAAGATCACTAATGGATAATCTCTGTAGATTATCTTTACTGGAATATTGATATCCATCTGGTAATTTCTTACCCTTTGGATATTTTTTTATTCTCCAAAATGGATGATTTGGTTTAATAACAAACATGTCCGGTAACTCTATTGTTTGGTAGGATTCATTTTCTGAAATTAAAACTTCATGCAGTTTTTCACCTGGCCGAATACCTATTTGTTCTATTTTGCTTCTTGGAGCTATTACTTTTACTAAATCCATAATATTGGCACTAGGAATTTTCGGCACGAAGACTTCTCCACCATTCATTTTTGCAAGACACTTAATGACAAAATTTACCCCCTGTTCTAAAGTGATCCAGAATCTTGTCATTCTTGGATCAGTAACTGTCACGGTACCATTTTTTTTCTGCTGGATAAATAAAGGAACCACACTTCCCCTACTTCCTACTACGTTTCCGTATCTTACACAACTAAACTTTGTTTTGTGAAAACCACTATAGGCATTTGCCTGTACAAAAAGTTTTTCTGCCACCAACTTAGTTGCACCGTATAGATTGATAGGATTTACAGCTTTATCAGTACTTAAAGCGATAACTTTCTTTACATTATTATCAAGAGCAGCTTCTATCACGTTTCTTGCTCCTAAAATGTTAGTCATAACCGCCTCGATTGGATTATATTCACAAGCTGGAACCTGTTTTAAAGCTGCAGCATGAATTATGATATCAACTCCTTCGGTTGCTCTTTTTAATCTATCCTTATCACGTACATCACCAATAAAATATCTTAAAGACTCATGATTATAACCAGATAAGCGCATTTCGTGCTGTTTCAACTCATCTCGACTGAAAATAATTAACTTTTCGGGATGATATTTTTTGAGCATTATCTCGACGAATTTTCTTCCGAAAGAACCAGTACCACCGGTAATAAGTATGGAAAGTTTATACCAATTCATAACTGTATCTTAGCAGAAGTGTCAAGATTATCTTGTTTATATAATTTAATTACTTTGTCTGTATCTCCCATAAAGACTATTAAACCGTTTTTGATCAGCATTGCCTTATTACATAATTGAGAAACAGCTTCCATATTATGACTAACAAAAATTACCGTCCTACCTTCTTGGGTAGTACTTTCCATCTTTCCCAAGCATTTTTTTTGGAAAGAACTATCACCAACTGCTAAAACCTCATCTATAAGTAGAATCTCTGGATCAAGATGAGCGGCGATAGCAAAAGCCAGCCGCATATACATACCTGATGAATAATGCTTTACTGGCGTGTCTAGAAATTTTTCTACTTCTGCAAAAGCCACTATTTCATCAAATCTTTTTTTTATTTCCTTTTGTTTCATTCCTAATATTGCACCATTCAGAAATATATTTTCTCTACCGGTTAACTCATCCTGAAAACCGGTACCAATCTCTAGAAGACTAGCAACTTTTCCTCGTAATCTAACCTCACCTTTTGTTGGTGGCGTAATTCGACTTAATATCTTAAGCAGTGTACTTTTACCCATACCGTTACGGCCAACGATACCTACAGCTTCGCCCGGAAACACCTTGAAAGAAATGTCTTTCAAAGCCCAAAATTCATCCTCATAGAGACCATCTGCACCCAATTTTTTCTTTTTAAATAGATTTAATGGTTTTTTATATAACTCAGCTAATTTATCTCGCAAAGTATAATAAGGCAAAATCTTCCCGAGTCGGTATTTTTTATATAGATGTTTAACTTCAATAATAGCTCTCATACTATATCTGCAAAATATCTTTCGGTTTTCTGGAAATACCACAGACCAAAAAAAAGGATTACAAAAGTCGAAGCGGCAGAAATACAGATTAAAATTGGATTAAATACTGGATTTTTCTGAAAAACCATTCTTACTGCTTCTACCACCGAGGTCATCGGATTAATAGCCATAATATACTGATTTCGCTCAGAAACAATGGACAGGGGATAAATAACTGGTGTCAGAAAAAGAACTATCTGTATCAGAAAAGGCAAAATATTTCTTACATCTCGATATTTCACATTTAGCGAAGAAAGAAATAAACTAGCTCCTGCAATAGTTGAACCAGCAATAATAACAGCAAGAGGTAAAATAATAAAAATCCATAAATTTGGCGGATGTCCTAAAATAATGGCAAATATGATGAGCAAAAAAAAGTTAATAATTAAATCAAAAAAAAAGGTAATAATCACTGAAAGCGGCAGAATAATTTTCGGAAAATAGACTTTCTTTATCATCTCTTCATTAGCTACCATGCTATCACTAGCTCGCGCCAACGCTCCTGAAAAGAAATTCCAAAACACTAATCCAATGAGAACAAAAAGTGAATAAGGCAAGTTACCCGAGGGAATTTTAGCAAGGTTACCGAAAAAGACGGTAAAAATTATCATGTTGACTACTGGTTGAAAAACAACATAAATCACTCCCAACAGTGTTTGCCGGTAACGAATTTTTATATCACGCCAAGCAAAGATATAGAAAAGCTCACGGTAGCGCCATATTTCTTTGAGATCCAAAAGTTGCCATTTCTGTTTGGGTCTGATAACTATCTCTTCCATAAATTCTATAGTTTCCATTGAGGAATTTTAATAACGGGTGGTGCTTGTTTTCTTTTAAATTCTGATTTTTTAACTAAATTGACTACTCTTTGCACAGTTTCTTTACTAAAACCATCTTTTTTAATATCTTCAACAGATTTACTAAATTCCAAATACTTTTCTAATATTTGGTCCAAATCTTTATATGGTGGTAACACATCTGTATCTTTCTGACCCGGTTTTAACTCAGCAGAAGGCTCTTTTTCCAGAATTGTTACTGGAATAACATTACCCTTTTCCTTATTTAACCACCTTGCTAACCTGTAAACTTGGGTTTTGAAAATGTCTCCAAGGGGCGCCAATCCTCCTGCCAAATCACCGTAAAGCGTACAGTAACCTGTAAACAACTCAGATTTGTTTCCGGTTGCCAAAAGTAAAGCATGGAATTTATTGGATAAAGCCATAAGCAAAACACATCTTATCCTCGACTGGATATTTTCTTCTGTGACATCTTTTGGATAACCAGTAAAGATATTCTTAAGTGTTCTATCGAATGTTCTAATAATATTATCTATAGGAATAATTAGCCTTTTTATCCCTAAATTCTTTATAAGTTTTTCTGTATCCTCTATACTTTGCTTACTCGAATAAAATGACGGCATCAACACTCCTAAAACATTCTCCCTTCCCAAAGCTTCAACTGCTAAAACAGCAGTTAAAGAAGAATCTATTCCTCCGGATAACCCCAGCACTACCTTTTGGAAACCGTTTTTATGAACATAATTACGCGTTTCTGAAACCAGAATTTTCCATATTTCTGCCTCTTTTGATGCTTTATCTAACATATCTATTTTGTTAAAAATACTGATAACATATTATACACTTAAAGCATGCTGAAAAGCTAAACAGAAGTTATGGGTAAGACGATTAATATCATATGATCTAATAATTTTCCGACTTTTTCTACCCATAATTTTGATTTTATGAGGATTATTTATAAAGTAATTAATAATTTTTACTAATTCATCCGGATTCTTTGGGTCGAAAACGAATCCGTTTTCTCCTTTTTTAACTAAATCTGCAGCCGAACCGGCATATTTACTAACAACTACAGGCAATCCTGATGCCATCGCTTCATTTACTACTAAACCCCATACCTCCACTAATGAAGGAAGAATAAAAACATCGGCAAGATTATAAATCTCCGGTAGTTGTTTAGATCTTTTAGAATTTATAAAATATACATTTCTTATTTTTCTTCTTGAAATCAGCTTTTTTAGCTTTTCTTTTTCTTCACCTTCACCACAAATTACCAATGAAACTTCTGCTTTTTTAAGATAGTAAAAAGCCTCAAGCAATAAATCCAGACCTTTCCGTTTAATTATTTGTCCTATGTAGAGAAAAGTAAGCTTATTAGGAATACCAAACTTCTTTCTTAACAATCTTTTTTTGGTAAAAAGCTCCCTACTTTTTTTTGAAAAAAAATTATTGTCACAAATATAGTATCCACTAAAGATTTTTTCCCTAAAATTACCAAGTGATAAAAGATAATCTCTCGATTTTGCTCCATAAGCGACAATATAATCGATATGTCTTAACATAAATTTTACAAACGGTCTTGTAACTGTACGCATAAAGCTTTCTTCGCCTGCTGTGCTACCTGTCCAAAGAATTACTTTTTTACCAAATAATTTCCCATAAAAAAAAGCTACTATATAAGAAGGTTGATCCCAACCGGCAATAACGATAATATCAGGATCTATCCGCACCAGACTCATCAAAATAGTAGGATTTATATAGAGAGTAAATTTATCATAAGCTAAAGGAATAGTAAGTTTCAGCGAAAAAGGATACTCGATTTGACTTTTAAATTGCTGTCTATAATTCCATGCGCCTTTTTGTTCTCCCGATAAAATAAGTAAACTAGGCTCATACTGCCTGTTTTTTTGTAGTTGAGGTAAAAGCAGATCATAGATAGGGTAAACAACGTTATTCAAAAACAAAACTTTTTTCATAACTAATAATTTTTTGCATAGTTAGATAGGATCTTTTTTGTCGGGAACATAAAAGTATATACTAACCCAAATGTTGCTATAAATTGGACAATACCCATGAAAGAAATAATTGGTTCATGCCAAAAAGATGGAACGAGTGGATTATAACTAATACTTCTACCCAAACCGTACCCTGATATATTACAGAAATGAATAAAAATCGTGATTGCCCAGAATATAAACAGATTTTTTTCTTTCTCCGTAATAATTAATGGAATCATTAGTAACGTAGCCGAATAAAGATGATAAACATGAGATCTAGTCAAGATCTGAGGCATAAGAAGCAAGGAAAAAGCAAAAGCTTTGGTAAAAAAATACCGACTTCTATCAAGTTTTTGCAAATACACTCTAAACATATATATTATCAGTAGTAAAAAAAAGAACACCTGTGCTCCTCTTTCCATGAGGTTATAAGGATAGTAAGTAGTACTCAAACTGTATATCGGTCCTTTCATATGATTAAAAGACATAATAATATAGCTTACCGTATGCCAGATATTTATCTCTGAATTCACAAGGTTTGGCATAGCAGAGATAGTGACATAGAAAACCTGAAAAAAATATAATGTTCCCTTAGCGTTGAGAAAAAAATAAAAGTTGAAAATCATAGGTAAAAAAGCAAATCCAAGAGCAAAACAAAGCATTTCTTTAAACCGGAAACGGACTATATGAAAAATAAGGAAATATATCCCCAAAACAGCTAAAACAGCTAAAACCTGTGGTTTGATACAAAATGCTATTCCCAAGAATAAACCCGCCAAAAAGTAATTTTTGCCATTATCCTTCCGGAAATCCAAGATAAAAGCTGTAAGCAGTATAAAAAATCCCAAACCAGCATCCCAGAAACCCTGCCAAGCCCCCGGAATCAGAAACCAAGGATTTAGCCAATAAAGAATCACTACTTCAAAAGGATATTTTTTAAGAAGTTTTAACAAGAAAAACAAGATAGCGCACTCAAAAATGAAATTTGCCGTTTTATAAGGAAACCACCAGATATGAGGAGTAAACTGGACAAAATAATCGCACAGTCCCATAATAAGCTGCGATATTGGACCGTATCCCGGTGTATAACCATCCGCGAGTCCTAAATTACGCACTAGTTGCCCCACTTCTTTATAGCTATCGTAATTGTGATTTCCATCAAAAAAAAGGCCAGCCAATCTCAAAATAAATCCTATGATTAATAACAAAATAAATATTTTTCTTCTCATTTCTTTTTTGCTTTGATTATAATATCTGCCCCAAGAAGCGAAATCCACCAAGAACGAAAAGGGGCAAAAATTCCCGAACAGGTTATTTTATCAATAGAAAAACCTTGACTCTCTAATAAGATAACCAAACTTTTTTTGGTAAAATAATGAAGATGTCCACCATCCCAACCTGTTTCATCTTCAGACGTAACAGGAAGATTACCCAAAAACACTGCCAGACGCCTAGGTAGAAAACCCAGATTGGGAACCTGTATAATCACTTCTCCGTTTCTTTTTAATACTCTTTTTACCTCCTCTACTATCCTTACTGGATCAAAAAGATGCTCAAGCACAGCAACCAAACTTATGGTATCAAAGTAGTTTGCAGTAAAAGGAAGTCTTTTATCCGCATCATAACATATAAATTTTACCTTTTTTCTTATCATTATTGGATACTTAGAAAGCGCCTTTTCTGCCTCTTTCAATCCTATGTTGACAATGTCGATACCGAATAATTCATCATATTTATCCAAACTTCGAAAAATTAGCTCTCCATTACCACATCCAATATCAAGAAATCTATAACCCCCAGAAACGAGTGAAAAAACGGAATCTACCCTATGTGTTTCATACTTTTTGAAGAAATTATAAAGCCAACCATATGAACTTCTCAATTTTATTTCTTTTTTGTACGAATTCTCATAAAACTGTTGTTTAGATATCGTCATTTCTTTATAAGAATTGATTTATATAATCTTTCTGTATCTGCCACCATCTTTTCTAAACTGAATTTTTCCCTTATCATTTTTTGTCCATTTCGACCAAAATAGTTACGGAAATTACGATATGAAAGAATTTTCTCTATACCGGAAACTATATCGTTCGTTTTTGTCTTAACCACTAATCCGGCTTTATAAGAAATCACTTCTGGAATACCGCAGGATTTTGACACCAGAAGCGGTAAACCAAAAGAAGCGGCTTCCAGGACGCTCATTGGCAAACCCTCGGCATAAGAAGTAAGCACAAACGTATGAGAAGCTTTATAGGCACAATTTTTATCTTCCTCTGTCAGGATACCAGTAAAAAAGACGCTTTCCTCAAGTTTATAATCACTGATCTTTTTTATAAGCTTACGATAATAATCTTGACTCTCGATAGGACCGGCAATAACCAGAACAAGATCAGCAAACTTTTTTTTCAGATGAACTAATGAATCTATTAACAAATCAATTCCCTTTTTTGGATGGATTCGTCCCAAAAATAGAAGTATTTTACTTCTACTAGGAATATGATATTTTTTCTTAAACCAATCTCCATTTTTACCATCTGTGTCTGACTTTATATCTAAACCATTAGGAATCACTGCTATTTTTTCTTCTTCTATTCCCAGTTTTAAAAAAGATTTCTTCTCATAAGTAGTCAGAGCAATAACTTTTGCTGCACCCTTAAGTAATTTGATGCCTCCCAAGCTGTTAAAGATCTTTTTTCTTCCTACTCTTCCCTCTTCTTTTTTTAACATTGCAGTACCATGAGCGGTAATCACATAAGGAATATTGTTTTTATGTGCTAAAAAACCAGCCCATAAATGCATAAATGTATATATTTCGTGAAGATGAACTAAATCGTATTTCTTTATATTCTTAGAAAGATAGTGAAAGTACTTAAATGGAAAAAACAGATGGTATTGATATGCAAGTTTATTTGATAGATTGCTGAAATAGATCACCTTAATACCGTCAAGATTACGTTTAATGTTATGACAAACATCAATTCGTCTTTCTTTGCTAAATAAATCAGTCGTTAATACTGTAATCTCATGTTTATTTTTCAGCAAAATGCGTGATAGATTATATAAAGCTTTTGCCGTACCGCCAATAGAAACTGCGGGAAAAAAATAAGGAGCGATATAAAGAATTTTCATACTCCCAGTCATCTATTTTTCTATCAACCAATTTCCAAGAATAAGAACTTCAATTCCAGAATTTACAAAAGTATCCAAGGCGACCTGAGGAGTACCTACCATAGGAAAACCATGAAGATTGAAAGACGTGTTTAAAATTCCACAAACTCCGGTAATTTTTTTGAATTCCTCTATAATTTTTTTATATTCTGGATTAAAACTATTTACTGTTTGTGGACGGCAAGTACGGTCAAAAGGGTGCAAACCTGCTATTATTTCTTCTGCTTTCTTTTTCGTTTCGAATGCCTCTATCATATACCTTGCTGGCCGTGAATCAATAAGATATCTAGAAGCATCCTCCTCAAGAATAGAAGCCGCAAAAGGCATCCAGAAATCCCGTTGTTTGACGGCAAAATTTAGTCTGTTTATTACCTTTAAATCCCGAGGGTCTGCTAGAATACTCCTGTTGCCAAGAGCTCTCGGTCCCCATTCATCTCGACCTGCAAATCTACCAATAATTTTTCCCTCCGATAAAAGTTCTGCTATTTTCTTCTCTATCCCTTTCTTTACTTTTATAGCCTTTTTTCTCCATTTTGTTTTTTTCAATACCTCTTCGATGTATTCATCACTATATAATTGTCCATAATAAATATCGGCGATGGGAATAAGTTTGGGTTTTATTTTTTTCTCCTTACATAATCTTACATACCCCTCAAAAGCAGCTCCAACAGGTGTTCCTCCATCATCAGCTGCCGGGTAAAAAAAGGTTTTTTTCACCTCTTTAAGTTCTCGTATACGCTTATTTAATTTTACATTCAGAAATGAACCTCCGCTGCAAACAACGTTGTGTACCCCTGTATAAGAAATTGCGTTTTTTACCCACTCCAACACTAACTCTTCGAAATATTTCTGAGTCGCCCAAGCAATATTATCAAATCTTCTTCCTTGTAAAACATTTGAAAGTTTTTTGGTTACTTTATAAAGATAAGCTCCAAAAGTATTCTGGAATTCAAGCGGTTTTTTAGGATTAATCCTGACTACTTTTTTGAACTCCTCAATTAAACCGTCATCCTTACCATATGGAGCAAGTCCCATCACTTTATACTCATGTTCCCAACGTTTCATTCCTAAATATCCGGTTATTTCACTGTAAAGATTGTTCGAAGGGCTATCATAAAAAACTGTTTCTGCTATTCTTTTTATATTAAAATCTTTCCCTACAGAAACAGTGGCAGAGAGCCCATCTCCTGCTCCATCCAAAGTCAATATTAAAGTCTCTTCTTGCCAAGGCCTCTGATAGTAACTACAAGCAGCATGAGACAAATGATGATCAATAAATATTACCGGTTTATTCCCTATGCCAATATTTTCAAAAAACCTTTTTAGATCACCTTTTTCACGAAACAAATGAAGAAATTTTACATATGCTTTAGCAAAAAGATGCGAATGGATATAGGGCGATATTTCTACCTGTAGTCTTCCTAAAAAATTTCTATCAGTATAAGGTGATCCTACTCTCACTAAACAACCTATAGAAATAAGGTCAATATCTCTTGGTTTTATTCCTGAAATTTCAAAAACTTTAGAGATTGCAAGAAGCGGAGGTCCTGAATAATTTTTGATATTATTTAATCTTTCTTCCGAAATTGCTGATAGAACTTTACCGTCTTTAACTAAAGCTGCACCGGCGTTATGCCCATCGTGTATACCCAAAACTATCATATTTACGAATTCTTCTTACTGTTTTTTACATACCAAGAAATTGTTTTCTTAAGACCAGTAATAAAATCAGTCTTTGATTCAAACCCAAATTCTTTTTTTGCACGACTTGTATCTAGCTTTCTTCTCGGTTGCCCATCAGGTTTAGACTTATCCCAAATAATTTCTCCTTTATAATTCAGTAGTTTGCAAATTAGCTTTGTCAGATCTTTTATAGATATCTCAAAATTAGCACCTAGATTTACAGGATCCGGCTTATTATATTTTTCCGTGGCTAAAATAATACCTCGAACCGCATCATCAATAAATAAAAACTCTCTAGTTGGTTTACCTGTACCCCAAACTATTACTGATTTTTTATTTTTTTCTCTTGCCTCATAGATTTTTCTTATTAATGCCGGTATTACATGAGAGCTTTCGAGATCAAAATTATCACCGGGACCATAAAGATTCACTAATAAAGGAAAAATCGCGTTGAAACCGTATTGTTTTCTGTAAGCTTGAGCTTGAACCAAAAGCATTTTTTTTGCTAAACCATAAGGTGCATTTGTTTCCTCCGGATAACCATTCCATAAATTCTCTTCTCTAAAAGGAACCGGAGTAAATTTCGGATAGGCACAAATCGTACCTATTGCTACAAATTTTTGAACATTAGCTTTCCTTGCTTCTTCCATAAGTTGCACTCCCATCATGATATTGTCATAAAACATTTCTCCTGGATGTTTAAGGTTGTAACCTATACCTCCTACCTTTGCCGCTAAATGTATAACTATATCTTGATGATTTACTACTTTTCGACAGATATATTTTTTACGAAGATCATAATCTTTTGATCTTGGTACAAAGACTTTAGCTCCATATTTCTCTATTTTTTTCACTAAGTGACTACCTAAAAAACCGGCTCCACCAGTTACGAGTACCTTTTTATCTTTCCAAAATTTCTTATGTGACATATGTTTTCAACAATTTGTAAATAGTAATGATACCTAAATCATGAACTTTGTGCAGAAATGGAAAAATAAAGTTACTTTGCTGTTTTGCCACGAAATAACCCTCACTTAGCAGTTTTTCAAAATCTTGGGCACTTTTTGAAAAAGAATGAATTCTGAATAAGGCTAAATACTTGTCTATAAAACCCAGTTTGTATATTTTACTAATTCTTAACCAATAATCATAGTCCATCGCATAATGTAAAGATTGATTTAAAAGCCCTATCTTTTTTATTACATCACGTTTCCAAAAAGTAGCCGGCTGGGAGATAAAATTAACAATGGACAAAACTGGTCTATTCCGTGCATATTTAAGTAAAAAATTTTTATAGGAGGTAATGAATGAACGGATTAAATTGCCATTTCTATCAATTATTTGACATTTACCGGTAACCCAATAATAATTAGGGTTGGACTTAAAAAATGATGCTATTGTAATTAAGGCATCCGGCGCCAACATATCGTCAGAGTTGAGGTAACCAATTATTTCACCGGTAGATTTACTAATACCACGATTTATAGCTTCTGTCTGTCCTTTATCTTTACGGCTTTCCCAGTCTATTTTTTTCCCGTATTTTTTTACTATCTCTAAGGTCCCATCCGTTGATCCTCCATCCACCACAATATATTCTAGATTTGGATAATTCTGTGAAAAAACAGAATCTATCGTTTTCCCGATATATCTAACCTGATTATAGCAAGGCGTTATGAGGCTAATTTTTGGAAGATTTTTTTTCATTCTCTTTGAGAGCTAATTTTTGCACTAATTCTGTTATTTCTTGTCTAATATCCTGAAGGTAAATATATAATCTAAAAACAAGATAAAACAATAAAACTATTGATGTATAGATGACCGCATCTACTCCTCGACCAATACCCATAAACCTAGCAATTGCCCCTGAAAATGAAGGAAAAAGCACTATTAATACTGCTGATCCAAAAAGACATGTCCAAAAAATAAATCCAATTAAGGATACATCTCCACCCCTAAAACGAAGATACACCCGGCTTAAAGCAAAAAGCAGAAAGATTGAAAGAATAATTTGTGTAATAGTAAGTTGCATCCTTAATTAAACAATCTTAATAAAAGCTTTATTACAATATTAGGCCCGTTGTCTAACTGTTGACCTTTGGCTAGTGAATATTTTGTATACACTGCTTCTATTGGAATTTCACTAAAAGACAATTTATTTTTGTGTATTTCCTTGAAAATTTCACTGGATACTTCCATACCGTCATTTTTCAACTCAATCTTAACAATAGCTTTTTTATCAAAGGCTCTAAGACCCGATTGGGAATCTGTAGACATAATACCGTACAGCAAATAAGTTATTATATTGGCAATTTTATTAATAATTAATCGAGATCTGGGTCCGGTATTTTTTTTAACCCATCTCGTACCGATAACCACGTTAACTTTTCCTTGTAATATTGGCCTTATCAATCTTGATATATCTTTTGGATTATGCTGACCATCTGCATCAAAAGTAACCAAAATATCATATTCTTTTTGTTTGGCATAAGCAAATATTGTCTTTAAAGCGCCTCCCAACCCTCTATTTATAATATGCTGCAAAACTTTAGTATTATATTTCCTTGCCACTTCAGCCGTCTTATCAGAAGAACCATCGTCTACCACTAAAACATCCAGCTTGTTTACCCCTTTTATTTTTTTAGGTAATGATTTGATTACAGATCCAATCATTTTTTCTTCATTGAAAGCAGGAATTCCTATCAACATTTTCATGGCTTTATTTTATAGAAGAAGACATTCAGTTGCAATCAAGATACCCAATGCCCTCTGGTAAAAAGAATAGTAAAAATAGACAGGATACTAAAAAGGGTAAAAAATAGAATTATTTTGTAAATTTTATTTTTAATTAAACCCAAAACAATAAAGATCGGGAATGCACACAAAACATATCTCGGCATACTGGATAAAGTGCCGGATAAAGTAGGTGTAATTACGGCAGGTCAAGAAAAAATTAAATAGGATAATCTCACTTTTTTTACATGAGCATAAATAAGAGATATTATAGCCAAGATTGTAAAAGTTAATTCTGATAAAGATATCCAAAACATTTGGGTATTTATAGACACCGAACTCAATATTTTTAGATATCTCCAAAATACCTGTGGTAAAAGTACAATACTACCTCCGCTTCTCTCAGCTCCAAACACGGGCTGGGCATGCCAAAAATACAGCCAATCTCCAAATACCAATTGTAGGTAGACCATATACAATATTAGCCCTATGGGAACAAGATATAATATAGGAGAATACAAAATAGAGAATGCAGAACGTAAAAATCTAATATAAATATAAAAGATTGAGTTTTTTATTTTTTTATTCGTGTTTTTGATATTTGATGTTTGATTTTTGATATTATCTCTTTGCCATTCTCATATTAGCGCCGGCAATAAAAAAATTCCCACTAGTCTAGTAGCAGAGGCCAAAGCCCCAATTATTCCGGCTAAAAACCATTGTTTTTTTCGGCAGGCATAAAATGCAGAAATCACTAAAAACAAAAAGAGACTTTCTGTGTAAATACTTCCAAAGAAAAATGACGTTGGGAAAACTATCAGAAAAATAATCATTTGCTTTACAGCTGTTTTATTGTAATCAAAATTTAGTAATTTCTGTAAAATAAGTAGCATAAATAAAAAAAACAGGTTCGATACAAAAAGAGAAATAATGATGGGGTTTAAAAACGGCAATATTTTGCTAAAAAAAGCAATTAATATCGGATATAGAGGAAAAAAAACTTGCGTGTATTGAGAAGAATAACCTGATTTAGCTATGGTCAAATAGTGTACGCCATCAAAATTTGCAAAGGACCAAATCCAATTTGGCAATCCAGAGGCAACAAGTAAAACATCTGAATACGGAAATCTTGGCAAAAAGCGAAAAAATTCTCCCCCAAGCCAAGCTAAGAAGAATAACCATAATCTCCATAACAAAAAAACTTGGGCTATAAATTGAGGCATATAAATCTACAATAGACTTCTATAGACCCTTATAGTCTTTTCTGCAGTCTTTTCCCAAGTAAACTCTTTTGCTCTAGCTATACCCTTCTCCTGCATTAAATGATATTTTTTATCGTTAGACAAAAGTTCCTTAACTCTCTTTGCAATCTCTTGATAATCATCCGAAACTACGTAAATACCGCTATTTCCTACTACTTCTACCAAACTGCCTCTTTTTGCAACAACGACCGGGCAACCACAAGCCATAGCTTCCAACACTGGCAACCCGAAACCCTCCGAAAGTGATGGCTGCAAATATACTTTGGCTAGATTGTAAACCGTCGCTAACTCATGAATCTCCATTTGGTCAATGAATCTGATTTTATCATTGATGTCTAAAAATCTTATTAGCTTTTTTATTTCATCCAATCTGGCAGAAGGAATAAAAAAACCTCTTCCTATTAAAACGAGAGTAAAATTAGGGTAATCCTTCAAAAAAACGGCAAAAGCCTGAAGTAAACCCTCAACATTCTTATTCGGGTTAAGATCACCAACATAAAGAAGGAAATCTTCTGGTAGCTTCCATTTCTTTTTTACATTTTGTAATATCTTTTTTGATTTAATAGGTCTAAATTCTTCTCCCACCCCAAGATAAATTACATGAATTTTACTTTTATCGAAACCTGTATATTTAGCTATATCTTGACTAGAAGAATATGAATCGGTAATGATTACTTTTGATTGTAAAAGAGAAAATTTTTGTATTCGCCATTTTAAGTAACCTTTTATTCCTTTAGGAAATAAATGTGAATATCGCAGAGGAATCAAGTCATGAACCGTCACTACGGTTGGCTTCTTTTTGATAAGTGGAAGAGTTAAAAAAAAGGGGTCGAAATATGGATAATGCACCAAATCAAAGCTGTCCAAAGCGTCATTTATAGATATCAAGGAAACATTAATCTCTCCGGATCTTCTTAAAGACTGATATAGCCTATCCGTATATATTCCAGTTCCACGAAATTTATGGCCAGCAACAGGGGGTGAAACTAAAGCGATTTTAAGTTGCCTCATGAATTATTTTGACTGTTTTTATATTCCCAATATTTAATGTAGGCAATTTGCCAATGCAAAGCGGAAAAGAAAGCCCAAACAAAACCAGGAAAACCATCTAAAAAACCTAAATGCCGAAAAAATATTACCCAGAATGTCGATAGCGGCAATAAAAAAATATATTTTATGTTATTTAAAAAATTAACCTGAAGCTTATTTTTTTTGAACTCCTCTACCGTCAATGACGTATAAACATTTGCCTTTCTTATATATTCAGAAAAATCCGGGTAGGCATAATGAAGCAAGCTATTCTTAAGATAACCAATTTCCCCATCAACTTTAATCTGCTCATGGACACTTAGTTTCGGAAATCTTCCTTTTCCTTTCCTAAATAAACGAATCACGAAATCAGGGTATAAGCCTCCTTTTTTTATCCATTTTCCTAAAAGAAAATTTTTACGGGGAAGATAATAACCATTTGCCGATTTGGAATCGTTAATTAACCTAATTATTTCATTTTTCAGTTCTTGCGTGACTACCTCATCTGCATCAAGTTGCAAAATCCACATACTTTTGCATAAGTCAACTGCCTTTTGTTTATTAATGTGGAATATTGGGGGATTGTCGGAAATTACAACACTTGCCCCGTATTTTCTAGCTATTTCAACAGTTTTATCACTTGAAGAACCATCTACAATTACAATTTCATCCACCCAAGAAACAATGCTTTTTAAGCATCTTTCTATATTTTTTTGTTCATTAAATGTAGCTATAGCAACAGAAATTTTTTTCATACTTTTTTATATTTTACGAAACAAAAGATAATAAAGCCAATTGATAACAAAGTCAATAAATTACTAACTTGTCTTAAGGGGGTTTCTGTGAAACGTGCAACCACTTTTGATAATCCCTTTTGTATTTTAAACTCTATTAAACCATCATCATAATTTATCTCTACCGGTTTATTGTTAACTAGTACTTGCCAACCAGGATAATAGATAGTATTGATTTTAACCTCTCCTTCCTCTGGAATATTTATATTAAAAGAGAGATAGTTTGACTTATTTTCTTCTATGTCTATTTTCGCTTTTTCGATTAAAGTTTCTACTTTACCTGGGAAAGTTCTCGTAGTCTCTCCCTTTACCCATTTGGGTGTGTATTCATCATAAGTGTTAGTTGTTTTTTCAAGTTTTAGATAAAAATCCAAAGGCCAATCAATTGTTTGATTTACTCTTAAATGATTACGGTTTGCGTAAAAAGCTAAAAAAATAAAAACTGAAGCAAGTACAAACTTAAGCTTTTTATTTTTAATTACACTAATAGTAAATCCCGCAAGGACGCTGGCTGAAAATACTGTCACCGACATTATACGCCATGGAAAATCAACCACCACTATATTACTCATAATCTTCCAGAGTGGCAAAGAAATTCTCAACATCATGATAACCGATAAAATAAAGACTAAAATAAAAAAAATACCTTCTTTGTACGTCACGTCTCTCCTCTTTATACTAGTTAAAACTAGTAGCATCACTAACGCAAAAAAAGCAGCAAACCATTGAGCCATACCTATTTGGAAAGACATTGCCCCTTCATAAGCATCCATTGTGCCGTATCCCCAAGGGGAATAAATTAGTTTATTGAGGCTAATAAAGGTGTTACCCAAATGGACAGGACCCATTATTTCAGCAAATTTAGTCAATTTCTTTTCCCAGAAGGAAGGAATAGCATAATAAGCAGTCAAACCTAATGTTAGAATAAACAAAAGAAGACATGAAACAATAAACAATTTTCTTTTCTTAATTAAGATAAAATCATAGAGTATATATAACATAATAAAGAAGAAATAAAGCATTGCTACCATGGCGTGTGAAAGGATTAAACCTGAAAATGCTACCGCTCCAAAACAAATCCAAAATAAACTAACTTTTTTTGTCTCTCTTATTCTTAGAAGAGCTAAAAATATTAACGGTGGGAAAATAAATACCGTTGCGTCACCAATTGCCCCGCGAACAAAAATATTGGAAAAACGAAAAGGAGCAAATAAATACAAAATGGTACCCACTAAAGCTGCATATCTTCCATAGAGCTGCTTTTGAAAGTAAAACATGGAAATACCAGATAAAAGAAAACCCAAGATAAAGGTGATTTTTATACTGTCAAATATGGAAAAACCTATAAGGTATACAGGTTCAGCGATAAACCATGGCATATGATAGGAAAAAATAAAAAGAGGATAGCCAAAACCGTTTAATAGTCCTCCTGCCCATCTTGGAGGAATTTGACCATCTCTGATTGCCTGATCAAAATAATATAATCTGGGTACCTGATGAATACCATCATGGCTGGTAAAATATCCTGGTTTTAAAAGATCTCTAAGAGTAAATATGGATAATATAAGAATAAATAATATAATCAGCCAGTCAATTTTTTTCATGCTTAATTTTATTACCTGTTTCAAAAATCTTGATTTTTACTCCTAGATTATGCAAAAAATATAAAAATAAAGTATAGATTATCATCATGCCGTATCGTAAAGAACGTCGAAAATTAATAGACGAAGCTTCAGGAAAGTAGCGCACCGGAACCGCTATCTCACCTATCCTGAAACCTACAGTGTGGGCGGCAATTAATATTTCCTGGTCAAAAACAAAGTCGTTTGAGAATCTATTGATTGGCAATGTCTCTAAGACTTCTCTTTTATAAGCTCGAAAACCTGTATGGTATTCCGACAGATTAAGACCTAAAACGATATTCTCTAAAAAGGTTAAAAACCGATTACTTATGTATTTATAAAGAGGCATTCCTCCAGCTAACGCTTCTCTTCTACTTCTTATTCTACTACCTAACATAATGTCAAAACGCCCCTCAATTATTGGTTTTACAATATCTCCTGTCAAAGTCGCATCATATTGATAATCAGGATGTATCATAACAATAATGTCTGCTTTTCTCCTCAATGCTTCCTTGTAACATGTTTTTTGATTACCACCATAACCGAGATTTTTTTTATGGACAAAAACAGACAGACCTAATTCTTTCGCTTTTTTCACGGTCTGATCACGACTGTCATCATCAACCAATATTATTTCGTCAACAATGTCCTTGGGTATATCAAAATAAGTCTTTTCGATCGTCTTTTCGGCATTATATGCCGGCATTACTACAATGATTTTCTTGACGAAATGTCTGGTTTGACTCATTTTTGTTCAACAATTTGAGGCTTATCCAAAAGCTCATCTTCAATATTTTCTATCTTCTTCTCCTCCAAATATTCTCTCTCTATATTGACCGAATCAATATTGTACTTCTGCTCTCCCTCAATAATATTCCATGCTGCATATAGACCCATTTCCACAGAATGATCCATATTGTTATATCTAAAAGTACCGTTCCTTCCAATTATTTGAAGATTACTAAATTTTCTAAGATAATTTTTAATTGCTTCTACATCTTCCTTATAACCTAAATGATATATAGGGTACTCTTTCTCCACTCGATGCACGTAGCCACCAATAACATCTTTATTATCAATAAAACCGAATTCACGAATGTAGGTATCGACCACTAAATTTATCAATTCTTTATCATTTTTCTGCCATATTTTGTCTCCTTTGTTGCAAGCTATCTCAAAAACAAGAGTTGTAGTTCCTTTAGGAGAAAGATTACTAGACCAATTATCCATCTCCATAACTCTCATGAAAGGTATTTCTTTCGGATGTACATATATCCAGGTATCTTTGGTGATATGTGCTTTCTTAATAAATAAAGCCACTAATAATTCGTCGCGGTAGGCAAGTTTTTTTGCAAGATTAATAATCTTTTTTGCCCTAGGTAATAATCTTTCTACTAGCTCATCTAATGGAATACTAGAAATAAAATATTTTCCCTTTACAATAATTTTTCGCCCATCCCTTTCTGCCACTACCGAGATAATTTTATCTTTATTACTATTTATTTGTACTACTTCTCTATCTGTATATATAATCCCCCCATTATTCTTAATCGCTATCGCTAACTTTTCCGAAAGCCTCCCAATACCCTCTTTAGGGTAAGAGAATTCGTCTACTAGAGAAACTATATTTTTATTTTTTATCAAGGAATCTCTAATAACTGTAAGAATATTAAGTCCGCGTGTTCTTTGACCAACCCAATCAATTGAAATCTCAGTACAATCCCGACCCCATAGCTTTTCGCTATAGCGTTTAAAAAAAATCTCATACAGTGTCTTACCGAATTGACTGATATAACCATCCTCCATAGTAATTAACTTGTATCTGAAAATTCTAGAAAAGAGACGTGCTTTAAAATAGTCAATAATTGCCATTAAAGCTTTTAGAGGACCAATTCCTGCTAAAGCATTCATGAGTCTAATTGGATAGAAAAAAAATTTTTGGTCGAAATATATTCTTGTTAATCTAGGTACTTTTATTACTTCTTTACCCAAAACACTTAGCATCCATCTGTCAATCATGGTATTTTTGGTGTACCAACGATGAGGACCGGTATCAAAACGAAAGCTGCCGATTTTTATCGTTTTAGCCAGACCGCCGAGTTGCTTACATTTTTCCAGAATTATAACTTTCTTGCCTTTTTTACTAAGTTCATAACCAGCTGTAAGACCCGCAAGTCCCCCCCCTAAAATAACTACGCTTTCTCTTTCTTTTCTACTCATAAATTTTTAAAATATTCCACAGTTTTTTTCAGACCATCTGATAAGCTTATTTTTGCTTGCCAACCTAAAATATTTTTAGCAAAAGTAGTATCCAAACAACTCCTTCGTTGTTCACCTGGCCTTGCCGGCCCATGACAAGCAGTTATTTTGCTTCCTATAATCTCCTGTAACTTATTAAATAAAGTTAAAACGTCTGTTTCAATTCCAGTACCAATGTTAAAAGCGCCTACTGAGTCTACTTCTAAAGCTCTTTTATTAGCCGCTACTACATCTCGAATATAAATATAGTCTCGTGTTTGCTTACCATCACCGTTTATAACAGGTGTCTCTGAACTCAATAATTTCTTTGTAAAAATCGCCACTACCCCTGCTTCACCGTGAGGATTTTGTCTTGGACCATAGACGTTTGAATAACGCAAGGCTATGTATGGTATTTTATAAGTTTGATAATAAAAATGGAGATAATATTCACTAGCCAATTTAGTTATTCCATAAGGAGAAAGCGGCATTAATGGTTGATAATCTTCTGGTGTGGGCAATTTTTTTGCTTCACCATAAACTACACCACCGGAGGAAGCAAAAATAATTTTTTTTACACCCCTTTTTCTGCTCGCTTCAAGTAAATTTAACAAACCTAATATATTTATTTCAGCATCAAGTAATGGGTCTTCAGCAGAAATACGTACACTGATTTGTGCAGCATGGTGATTGATAATATCTGGATTTTCCTTATTTATAATATGTTCTATAGCAAGTTTATCTCTTATATCTGCTTTATAAAATACAGCTTTCTTATTTACAAAATCTTTCCTACCAGAAGAAAGATTATCAACAATAATTACTTTATGTCCCAAATTTATATAACCATCAACTATATGTGACGCAATAAAACCTGCGCCACCAGTAACTAAAATTCTCATGAGTCTAATTCTACCTTGCTACAATCCTGAAGGCAACAGCACCATCAGGAAAACGAATATTTTTAACTATACCTGAGACATCTTCGGGGATCTCCTCCGGCGTACCCACTAAAACCACATCTGATAATTTTTCATCTTCTTTCCAATCTAAATTACGAAATTCGTATTTTCCAAATTTTCTCTCGGAACGCAAGATTTCGCCACTTCCCCAATTTTTCTGGTACCATGAGGGATCAATTTTTTTGTAGAATAGAAAATAAATATAAGGCTGATCATAGCGGTAAGTAACAATTACTTTACTTTTATCTGTCTCTAGTTTATTAACTTCATCAACAACTTGCTTATACCCATACTGCCACCAGCTAGCATATTCGACCGGAGTATGAATATAATACATATGTAAATAATAGTAAAAATTAAAAATAGCAGAACGAAAGATGAGAAAGAATGGTATGAATATATGTCAGCGATGGTACGCGAGCGTGAAGAAGCTGGCAAACGCTACCTTCAAGATTTTGGAAAACATGGATAAGCTCCTCAGTCGATCGCGACCTGGAAAGTGACAACATGGCTGGTGCCGGCGGCCACGGTGCCCAGATCCACCGCAATTCCGGCGGAAGTCGCACTGCCCGCGTCATCGCCGCTGGCATCGGTCAGCGCCGCGCCATCAAGTTGCAGGCTGTCGGCGATGTAGCTGGTGCCTGCGGGTATCGCGTCGCTCACCACCAGGTCAGAAACTGCGGCGGAGCCGTTGACGGCGGCGGTAAGCTGATAGGTGACCACCGCACCCGTAACAGCTTCGCTGCCGCCGAAAGGATCGGCAATTGTCGCCGCTTTGCTGAGCGTGACAGTGGCTGTCTGGCTGAAAACAGTGCCAATTGCATTGCCGGTGGCGTTCTGCGCCCCGACCACGGCATCGCCGCCGCCTTCGCCTTCACCGGCAAAGACGGTGCCCGCAGGGCCGCTGCCGGTCGCCGCCGTCGCGGTGAGGCGCACCTGCGCCAGATCGCCATCGGCGGGAGGAGTGGGCCATTCGAGCAC
>FWPV01005108.1_pt1 | contig 26626 bp, 12 predicted proteins | sample 2228371 | NCBI WGS metagenome assembly FWPV01 (sample SAMEA103939776, study PRJEB20133) | metagenome
CTGGTTGTCCCTGTTGCTGCTGATCGCCCTGCTGCTGAGCGCCTGTGGGCCGGCCAGGCTTGCAGGTGGCGATCCGACCGCCACCTTGCCGCCGATAAACCAGGCACCCCCAGAAACGGAAATGCCCACCGAGGCAGCCCCGCCGACCGGCGGTGAGCCGGGCCACGTACCGGAAGGCTGGAAGATGCACACCAGCGCCCGTTGGGCCGTCTCGTTCGCCGTTCCTGCTGTCTGGCAGGAGGTAGAGGGCGACCGGTTCGAGGGCCAGGATGGCTTTGCCCGACTGGAACTGTTCACCGGGCCAGGGGTTTCTGTGGACCAGGCCTGTGAGTGGGAGGCTAACTATCACCGCGAACGCTATGGCCTGACGCCGATCCTGAACAGCCTGTCGCGGGATAACGTGATTGACGCCCGGGGGCAACCCTGCTTGATCCACAGCGCCGATGCCCAATCGGCTATCATCCTGCCCAATCCCCAACCGACGAGTGGTGAACCGCCGTTCCTGATCCTGTCTGTGGACCGCGAGCATTTCTGGGGGGTGGTCCGGTCACTGGACTATCGGCAGGAGGCAGAGCCGGCACCGACCCTCTCCGGCAGCTCCTTCGGTCGGACGCTGTCACCGGAGGAGGTGCCCGACGATCTGCCTTTGGAAACCGTCACCTTTGGCCCCCTGACCCTGGAGGACTATACCGTCATTGACGCCAGGGTAGACGCGCCTGGCTGGTTCGAATTCTCGGATCGCATCCCGCCTGCCGTCAGGGGCAAGCGCCAGGTCTGGCGGTCAGATTTTCGCGCCAGGAACCGCCTCGATCCCATCCAGATCGACGGCAAACGGATCGAGGTCACAATCGGTGACTATGGCGGCGTCCCGGTGACCGGTGGCATGATCTACTCTGTGGCTGTCTCGGTCCAAAGCGACGCCCAGGAGGTCTATCGCTACAACATGTCGTCGGCACACGCTGCTACTTTTCCCTTGTTCTACCTGGGCAACTGGGATGGCCGCTGGGTGGTAGAAGTCAACGGTATGTTGATCGTCAACGGCCAGATCGTCAATCAGGAGTGGGGGTATGACGAAATTTTCGGCTGCCAGGAGCTGAACGGCAAGCCCTTTTACTTTTTCGTCCAGGATGGCAAAACGTTTCTGTCTTACGACGGCGAGACGTTGCCGGTGAGCTACGACTATGTGTATCACGGCATGTGCTGCGAGCCGGCCGCCTTCAACGTCGGCGGAAATGACCGGATGGTCTGGTTCTACGCCCTCAAAGATGGCTTCTGGCACTATGTCGAATTAGGCGTCTTTGGCGAGTAGGGCAAGATGCCATCTTGCCCCACTTTATTTCTGCAGGAAAGGTGCAAAATGATTACGAACAAAACTCGAATCAACGTGATTCTGACCTGGCTGATTCTTGTCAGCTTGCTGTTGAGTGCCTGTGATCAGGCTACTCCTCAGCCAACACCCATCGTTGGCGAGCCGGCGGCGACGTTGTCACCGACCGCGCCATCACCGCCGACGATGACCCCCCCGCCTCTGCCCGCGCCCCGGCTGGCCTACCGCAGCCCGGCCCCCGGCGAGGAACAGCCCCTCGACGCGCCGATCGTCCTGACCTTTGACCAGCCGATGGACCAGCCCAGCGTCGAGGCAGCGTTCGCCATCTCGCCAACGGTCGCCGGTGGCTTTACCTGGGAAAACAAACGCACGGTGCGCTTTGCCGCCACCGGTGGTCTGGAGCGGGGCAAGCGGTATCGGGTAACCATCGCTGCAACCGCCAGGAATGTCGAGGGCACGCCGCTGGAAGAGTCGGTAGCCTTTGACTTTAGCACCGTGGGCCACCTGGAGGTCAGCCAGGTGATGCCCGCGCCCGGCAGCGACGAGCTGGACCCCGACATGACCGTGACCGTTGTCTTTAACCGACCGGTGGTGCCCCTGACGGCCATCAGCCAGCAGGCCGGCCTGCCGGATCCGCTGACCTTTATCCCGCCAGTGAAGGGAAAAGGCGAGTGGCTCAACACTGCTATCTACCTCTTCCGCCCCGACGAGGGCTTTTTGCCCGCCACCCACTACAAAGCCCGCGTCGCTGCCGGCCTGACCGATACCAGCGGCGGCGCTTTGACCGAAGACTATGTCTGGGAGTTTACCACGGTGGCCCCGGCCATCCTGAGTGTCCGCCCCGACAATGCCTTTCACTATGTCGGCCCGACCGATGTCATCAGCGTGACCTTTAACCAGCCGATGGACCATGCTTCGGTTCAGGCCAGCTTTACGCTAAAGGCCGGCGATCGGCCGGTGGAGGGTACCTTCCGCTGGAGCGGCGGCGAAAAACCTACTGCCCCAGAAACGATGATCTTTGTGCCCAGTGCTCCCCTGCCCCGCGACACCACCTTTGCGGCCAAAGTCGCCGCCGGCGCCAAGGCCAGGGTAGGGAACATGTCCCTCAGCCGGGATGAGTCTTGGAGATTTTCCACCGTCAAAAACCCGGGCATTGTCCAAATCTCGCCTCAGGACGGCGCAAAGGATGTGGACCCCTACGGCAGCCTGACCATCACTTTCGCCAGCCCCATGCAACGCCAGGGCTTCATGGATCACCTGACCATCCGCCCCGAGGTGACGCCGGTCTACACCTACTGGTCGGAGTACGGTACCGAGGTGCAGATCTACTTCAAGCGCAATCCGGCCTCCTCCTACACCATCGCCCTGGACGCCGACACACCCGACAAATATGGCGCCACCCTGGGCAAAGCAACCCTGGCCCGCTTTACCACCGGCGACCTGCCCCCCACAGCCTTCCTGACCACCGGTGGACGGCTGGGCACCTTTAGCGCCTACACCGAGACAGTGGTCTACGCCACCTACCGCAACGTCACGCGCCTGGAGCTGAGCCTCTACCGCCTGAGCCCGCCGACCTTCATCCGGCTCAACAGCCAGTGGGATGCCTGGGACCGCTACGTGCCCGTCGAAAGCGACCTGGTCCGCCAATGGAGCCAAAAGGTGAGTGCGCCGCGCAACCAGGCCCATCTGGCCCGGTTCAACCTGGTGGACGACAAGGGCAAACCGCTGCCACCCGGCCTCTACTACTTGCAACTGACCGCGCCCGAGGCCAAAGCAAAGGTGCGCGACTACCAGCCATCGCGCTACATGTTCGTCAAGTCGCGGCTCAACCTGACCCTGAAGCAGACCCGCACCGACGCCCTGGTATGGGCCACGGACCTGGCCAGTGGGCAGCCGGTTGCTGGCCTGCCGATCACCCTCTACTACAAGACCACCCAGCTGGGCAACACCGGCGCCACCAACAGCGACGGCCTGTTTTTGGCCCAAGGGCTCAAGATCAACGACCTGTGGGAGACCTTTGTCGCTGTCAGCGGCCAGCCGGGCAACGACGATTTCGGCATCGCCTACAACGGCTGGGACGACGGCATCAGCCCCTGGAACTTTGGCCTGGACTCGGAGTTCTGGGGCAGCAAATACCAGGGCTACATCTACACCGACCGGCCCATCTACCGCCCCGGCCAGACCGTCTACTTTAAAGGGATCGTCCGGACCGATGACGATGCCCGCTACAGCCTGCCGACTGACCTCAAGAGCATCCAGGTGCGCATCCAGGACCCGCAGGGCAAGGAGCTGTACAAGGAAAAGCTGTCGTTCAATGACATGGGCACCTTCCACAACCAGTTGGTGCTGGGCGAAGAAGCGCCATTGGGCACCTACTACATTGACGTCCAGGACCCGGCGCAGGACTTTTACATCGGCACCAGCTTCCTGGTGGCCGAATACCGCAAGCCGGAATACCAGGTGACGGTGACGGCCGACCGCGAGGCCTACCTGGGGGGTGAGACGATCAATGTCTCTGCCGAGGCAACCTACTACTTTGGCGGCCCGGTGGCCGATGCCGCCGTGCACTGGAGCGCCTTGAGCAGCGACTACTGGTTCAGCTACCGGTGCCCCCAGGGCCAGAGCTGTCCCTGGTATAGCTGGTCGGACTATGAGTATGATTGGGACGACTACAAATATGAGCGGTTCTATGGCAGCTACGGCCGGCCCGTTGCCGAAGGGGATACCAAAACCGACGACCAGGGCCGGGTGACCTTCAAGGTACCGGCTGACATTTCTCAAGAGAAGCAGAGCCAGATCTTTACCCTCGAGGCCAGTGTGACCGACATCAACGGCCAGCAGGTTAGCAACCGCACCGCTGTCGTCGTTCACAAGGGCCAGTTCTATGTCGGCGTCGCGCCACGCGGTTACCTGGCCCAGGTCGGCCAGGAGAAGCAGGTAGACCTGATCACCGTGGATTGGGATAGCCAGCCGGCCCCCGGTGTGGAGCTGACGGTGGTGTTCATGGAACACCGCTGGTATAGCGTCAAGCGCCAGGCCGAAGATGGCGGCTTTTACTGGGACTGGACGGCCCAAGACATCCCGGTCTATACCACCACCGTGACCACCGCCAGCGACGGGATGGCCACAGCGGCCTTTACACCCAAGAAGGGGGGCAGCTACAAGGTGCGGGCCATCGGCCACGACAGCCGCAAGAATGAGATCCGCAGCGCAGCCTATTTCTGGGTGTGGGGCGGTGACGAGTATGTGAGCTGGCGGCAGGAGAGCAACAACCGCATCCAGCTGATCGCCGACAAGCAGGAGTACCAGGTGGGCGATACAGCCGAGATCCTGATCCCCTCGCCCTACACCGGCACAGTGCAGGCGCTGGTGACGGTCGAGCGTGGCCACGTGATGCACACCCAAGTGCGTGAACTCGAGAGCAACAGCGAGGTGCTGCGCCTGCCCATCACCGAGGAGCATGTGCCCAACATCTTTGTCTCGGTGGTCATCGTCCAGGGATCGGCGCAGGCCCCTGATGGGCTGGCCTCCTTCAAGATGGGGGTCGTCAAGCTGCCGGTTTCGGTGGCCTCCAAGGAGCTCAAGATCAGCCTGACCCCCGACAAGGACATGGCCCAGGGCGAGCACTATGGCCCCCGCCAGACGGTAACCTATGACCTGCTGGTCACCGACTACGAGGGCAACCCGGTCGAGGCCGAGCTTTCCCTGCGCCTGGCCGATCTGGCCGTGCTGGCCCTGGCCGACGAGCAAGGGCCGACCTTGCTGGAGACCTTCTGGCGCAACCGAGGGCTGGGGGTCAAGACCAGCACTCCGCTGGTGGTGGCCATGGAACGGTTCAACCGCGAGATCAAGCCCAAGGCCAAGGGGGGCGGCGGTGGTGAAGAGGGAGGTCTGGTCCGCACCCGCTTTGCCGATACCGCCTTCTGGGACCCGGTGGTGCGCACCGGCAAGGATGGCAAGGCCCAGGTCTCGGTCCAACTACCCGACAACCTGACCACCTGGCGGATGCAGGCGCGGGGTGTCACCGCCGATACGAGGGTGGGCCAGGCCAACGTAGATGTCCTCAGCACTCTCGACCTGCTGGTCCGGCCGGTGCTGCCCCGCTTCTTTGTGGTGGGCGACCAGGCCGAGATTGCCACCGTGGTTCACAATAACACTAAGGAACCGTTAGAAGTCGTGGTGAATATTGGCGTCGAAGGGCTGGCTCTGGAAGGCAGCGCCAGCCAGAAGGTCAGCGTCCCGGCCGGCGACAAGGTCAAAGTCACCTGGCCGGTGAAGGCCCTGCCGGGCGATCAGGTCAAGGTGCGGATGTGGGCCAAGGCCGGCGCGCTCTATGACGGGCGCGAGGATGTGCTGCCGGTCTACCGCTACTCTACGCCCGAGGTGGTGGCCACCGCCGGGCAACTGCCGGAACCGGGGCTGCGGCAAGAGATCGTCCAACTGCCCGCCGTCTTTGACCCGACCCAAGGGGAGCTCACGGTCCAGATTGACGGTTCCCTCACGGCGGCCACCAAGGATGCCCTGGCCTACCTGGAGCACTATCCCTACGAGTGTGTGGAGCAGACGGTCAGCCGCTTCCTGCCCAACGTTGTCACCTGGCGCGCGCTGGATGAGATGGGCCTGGAGCGGCCCGAACTGCGGCAGCAGTTAGCCCAACTGGTCGGCATCGCCTTGCAGCGGCTTTATGCCGGACAGCACTACGATGGCGGCTGGGGCTGGTGGGTATCGGACAAGAGCGACCCCTACCTGACGGCGTATGTGCTGCATGGCCTCCTGGAAGCCCACCGCGCCGGGTTCACCGTGGACAAGGAGGTGATGGGCCGGGCGGTCGCCTTTTTGCGCGGCAATCTGCCCTCGGTGGGCACGGTGGACACAACCTGGGAGGCTAACCGCCTGGCCTATCAGCTTTACATCCTGGCCGAGTATAACGCTACCTTCGACCGGGAGAACAAGGGAGAATTGGGCATCGCCGTGCGCCTCTTTGACAAGCGCCACCTGCTCGACCACTATGGGCAGGCAACCCTGGCCATGGCCCTGGGCCTGCTGGAACCCAAGGAGCCGCAGCGGGTCAAGACGCTGCTGGGCGACCTGGCGGGCAATGCAGTGGTCAGCGCCACCGGCACCCACTGGGAAGAGGCCAAACCCGATTACTGGAACATGAACACCGACATCCGCACCACGGCCATCGTCGTCTGGGCGCTGTCGCGCCTGGAGCCGGACTCGGAACTCTTGCCCAACGCTGTGCGCTGGCTGATGGCCATGCGCAAAGAGGGCCACTGGCAGACCACTCAGGACACCGCCTGGTCGTTGCTGGGCCTGGTGGAGTATATGCGCGCCAGCGGCGAGATGGAGGGCGACTTTGACTATACCCTCTATCTCAACGGAGAAGAGTGGGCCAGGGGCGAGGTGAGGAAAGAGACCCTTGACCAGAGCCGCAAGATCCAGGTAGAGATCGCCCGGCTGCTGGTCGAGGAGGGCAACCGCCTGGTCATCGAGCGTCACGCCGCCCAGACGGGGCAGACCGGCAAGGGCCAGCTCTACTACTCCGCTTACCTGCGCTACTACCTGCCCGCCGACCTGGTCAAGGCGCTGGACCGGGGCATCATCGTCGCCCGGCAGTACAGTCCGGTGGAAGAACCCAGGCAGTATGTGGATACGGCCAGGGTGGGCGATGTGATCAAGGTCAAACTGACCATCATTGCCCCCACCGACCTGTATTACGTGGTGGTCGAGGACCCGCTGCCGGCCGGCTTTGAGGGGGTAGACCTCAGCCTGAAGACGACCAGCGTCGTCGGCGAGCGGCCAGAGCTGCGCAACCTCTCCGCCGAGGAAGAGGACCGCTGGTATCGCTGGTATGGCTGGGGTTGGTGGTGGTTCTCCTCTTCGGAGATGCGCGACGAAAAGGTGGTGCTCTTTGCCCAGTACCTGCCACGCGGCACCTACGAGTACACCTACCTGATGCGCGCCGGCGTGCCGGGCCGTTTCCTGGTGATGCCGACAATGGCCTACGAGATGTACTTCCCGGAGGTATTTGGGCGCAGCGACGGCGCCAGGTTCACCGTCGAGCCGGGGGAGTAGGGGCAAAGATCAAGTGACAGGCAGTGAAAAGGCGGGCCACAAGCCCGCCTTTTTTGCTGCCTGTTGGGACGTAGCCAGCGGGTTGCCAATATGGCAACTCCATGCTACAATACCTGCTGGAAGGAGGTGGGTATGGTCGTCAGAACAACTATTCAGGAAAACAAAAAGGTGACGTTCTCTCTACCGGTCAAGTTGGTGGAAGAGGTGCGCCAACTGGTCCAGGAGGGTGCTGCCCCCTCACAGAGCGTGTTTGTGGCCGAAGCCCTGGAAAAAGAGATCTGCGCCTGGCACAGAGCCCGGTTGCGAGAGGAGTTTTGCCAGGCAGCAGCCGATCCCGATTTCTTGCAAGACATTGAGGAGACCATGCATGACTTGGCCGCTGCCGACGCGGAAACGGCGAGGATGATCCCATGACTGCGGGGCCTTTTCAATGGGGAGTGTTTCGCGCCGTCCTGGATCCCGTCATTGGCTCGGAGCAGGCGGGGGTTCGGCCTGTGCTTGTGGTGTCCAACGAGATCATGAACGAAGCGTTACCCATCGTCGCCGTGCTGCCGATCACCTCTGCCAAGCCAGGGCGGCGCATCTACTCGACCGAAGTTCTTCTGCCGGCCGGCGTTGCAGGGCAGCCAATGGACTCGATCGTCCTGGGACATCAGATCCGTACCATCTCCAAGCAGAGATTGCAGGCTGCGTATGGGTATCTGGATGATCAGGATCTACGGCGCGCCGTTCAGGTGGCTATACGCCTCTACCTCGATCTCGAAGATTGGCTGTGAGTGGAGGCCTGCATGAAACTGCTCCTCATCCGCCACGGCCAGTCGCAAGGCAACGCTGAGGGCCGCGTCCAGGGACAGGCTGACTTTCCGCTCAGTGATCGGGGGCGCACACAAGCCCACAGCCTGGCCGCACGCCTGCGGCGCGAGGACTGGGCCCTCTCGGCCTTCTATGCCAGTGACCTGAGCCGCGCCGCCGAGACGGCCGATATCCTGACCACCTATCTGCCTGCGCCGGTAGTGCTCGATGTCCGGCTGCGCGAATATGACCTTGGAGTGCTCAACGGCCTTGTCTGGCACGAGATCGAATTCCTCTACCCCGACCTGTGGCATGGCCTCCACCATAGCCGCGAATGGGTACAGATCCCCGGTGAGGAGGGGTCTGAGGCCTTTCATAGCCGGGTGGCGGCCGCACTGGAGGGCATCCGTGCTCGACATGCCGGGGAAGAGGTCGTAGCAGTGGTGGCGCATGGTGGCAGCCTGGGCATGATCCTGGCCCACCTGCTGGGCATGGACACCCATCGCCCCCTCCCCTTTCGCTTTGACAACGCCTCCCTCAGCGTCGTGGAGTTTGGGCCGCGCGGGCCGCGCCTTTCGTTGCTGAACGACATCTGCCACCTGGACAGCGACCGATAGCCCACCATGTAGCGCCTGGCGCCCGGTTTGTCAGATAGTTGGCCCTGTGGTATACTATGTTCCGCGCGCCCCTGTAGCTCAGAAGGACAGAGCAGAGGTTTCCTAAACCTTGTGTCGCAGGTTCGACTCCTGCCAGGGGTACTGATTGTGATCGGCGCTATTCCTGCCTCGCGCCTGGCAGCAGGCACCTGACAAGCTGCTGAATAGGCAACGCAGGCATGTGTTTGCTCAGCCACCTGTGGTAGGAGCCCATCGAGTGATGCCTCGGGTAGAAGGTCCACTAAAAGGAGCCAGCCGCGCAGGCAATCGGCTCCAAAACTTACAGAGAAAGGAGTAGCTTGACGTGAAACGGAACGCACTACTGGCCTTGCTTTGCCTTGCGATGGCGTTGTCACTACTGGCCTGCACCTCTGCCGAGGAGAAACGCAACGCCCAGGCCACCGAGATCGCGGCCGGCATCTTTGCCACCCAAACGGCTCAGGCCCCCACCATCACCCCGACTTTCACCCCCTCGCCCACGCCAACCTTCACGCCCACACCCACCCCCACGCCAACCTTTACGCCCACCCCCACGCCGACCCCCACCTTCACCCCCACCCCTGAGCCAACCGCCCAGCCGATCTCCACCTCAAAACCGACGCCCGTCGCCCTTCCTCTGAAGGAAGGTTGGCTCGAATATGCCACCGCCGAGTTTCGCATCGCCCTGCCGGAACGCTGGCAGGTAGTGGACGTCGGTAGGGAGGGGATCGAGGCTATCCTGGCCCTGGTGAAGAATCTCAACACCGACTGGGCGAAAAATATAAACCAGATGATCTCCGCCGAAGCCATGCAAGAAGCGCTCAGGCTGTGGGCTATGGACACGGAGCCGGCCGGAGTGGGCTACGCCACGGCCAATATCACCCACCAGCAACAACCCTTCGCCATGAGAATCGGTCCCCTGCTTGCCCAACTGGAGAGTGCCTACAAGCAGTTTGGGATCGAAGTGGTCTCTACCGAAAGTGGCCTGGAGATCAACGGCCTGGAAGCCGGCCGGATCGTCCTTCGCGCGACGGTGGGGCCGTTTGCCGTCAAACAGAACCAGTACCTGTACGTGCGGGGTAAGGATCTGTGGATGCTGACGTTGGCCGTGGACGAAACTGTTTGGGAGAGCTACGAACCCACCTTTGTCGAGATCGCCGAGTCGTTCCGGCTGGAGTGATGGCCTGGGGTGATACAATTGCAGTTTCCCTTAATCCCCCTGGAACAAAAAGGCCCATCCATAGCATTGCTGGATGAGCCCCGCTCCCTAGATGCATTTGCCGGCGCGCATTACACCCCTTATCCTAATCAGGCGCTCTCCGAATTTGTGGCCTCGCATCGAACTGCCACTCAAGGTAGAGTGGTTGAGCCTTTGCCTGAAAACCTGATTGCGGGCAAGAATACCTACATCTATGACGCACACACCTATCACACCAAAGTGCCGCCCCAGGCAATCATCCGTTTGATCGAGCACTATACGGAGCCGGGAGAGATCGTCCTCGATCCGTTTTGCGGTTCAGGCATGATGGGCGTGGCCGCTCTTCTCACCCGGCGCAAGCCTGTCTTGATTGACCTGTCTCCGGCGGCAACGTTCATTGCCTTGAACTACCTAACCCCTGTTGAGGAACATCGATACAGACAGGCCATTGAACATATCCTCACCATGGCTGATGAAGCCGAAAAGTTACTCTATGGAACCCACTGTCGTACGTGTGGCAAGTTGGTTCCAATGGAATATATGGTGTGGAGTTACGGGCTACTCTGCCCATTTTGCCAGATGGAATTCATATTGTGGGACGTTGCGCGGGACGAGCGCGAGAATGTCCGGGAAAGCAAAATCAAAACCGAGTTCGAGTGCCCTCATTGTGGGAAACCGTTGCAAAAACGCAAACTCAAGCGCACCCGGTTATATCCTGTGCAGATAGGCTACCGTTGCTGTGATTCGGGACAGCAGGAATCTAGGGCTGTTCCCGACGAACATGACCTGAACACTATCTGCACAGCGGATAGCCTGGGAGTGCCCAGCCAGCTCTGGTATCCAACCGCCAGGTTTCCTAATGGTGTTAACACTAGACAGGCTATTGCACATGGTTTTGAAACGGTAGATTCTTTATACACCACCCGGAATTTACATGCTATAGCCTGGCTTTGGGATATTGCCCGGCGGTGGCCAGACCAAGAGATTGGCCTGAAGCTCATGTTCACCGTCACTTCCCTCTATCAAAGGGTGACACGCCTGTCTGAATTTCGCTTTTGGGGAGGAAGTGGGAACATCGCCAATTACAATATTCCCATGATCTTTAACGAACAGAATGTGTTCAGGGTCTTTGATAGAAAGGCAAGAACTATCAGGAGCTATCTGACTACCTGGCGTCGGCAGCCTGATGTTCCTTTCTGCATATCAACACAAAGTGCAACCGCTCTCCGTTCGATCCCCGATGATTCGATAGATTACATCTTTACCGATCCGCCGTTTGGGGGCAACATCAACTACTCAGAAATGAATTACCTCTGGGAAGCGTGGCTAGGTGTTTTCACCGAGACGCGGGAGGAAGCGATCATCAATCGCGCCCAGGGCAAAACCGTTGAAGAGTATCGCCTTCTCATGACCCAGGCGCTGAGCGAGATGCACCGGGTTTTAAAGCCTGGTCACTGGCTGACGTTGGTTTTCCACAACTCTTCATCCAAAGTCTGGTCGGCCATTCAATCGGCGCTTCACTCGAGTGGGTTCCGGGTCGAAAAAACTCAAACGTTGGACAAACGCCACGGAACCTTCAAACAGTTCGTGTCCGAGAACGCTGTGGGCTACGACCTGATCCTGCATTGCCAAAAGCACCTCGGTGAAAGACCTGGATTCTCCAGCCCGCAGGCTAGGGTGGTGAGGACTAATGTTCGAGAATTTGTAGAACATGTCATTGTACAGAACCCAACCGATTTTGTCGTCCACTATCTACATGTCAGGCGGCCAAGCGAGCTGGATTGTCGCAAGCTATACTCGCTGTGGCTCCAAGCATGTATGGAAGCTGGAGAGGCTGTAGACTTGGACTATGAGGATTTCCGGACTATCATCAGTCACGTAGTCCCGTCTGGATTTCCCATGAAAAGGTTACTGGAGGAAGAAAGCACATATATGATTCGCCCCAAAACACTTCCAGCATTTTCTGAAGCAGAATTCGCTCAAGCTCACATCTTGTTGGCTTCACGAGTTGCCACACTGATGGGTCGGAAGTTTGAAGAAGAGGACTGGTTATATGTTTATTGCATGGCCAAGAACCTCCCACTGAGCAGATGGAGTAACCTCAACATAGATGTAATGTACAGAGGGTTGGGCGTTGAGCAAAAGATGCTGTGTGTTCGTTCAGACAAAAGTATAAAGGAATACTGTGGAACTAGACTTATGCATCCTGCTGCTACACGGTCAATAAGGATTCCATCAATAGAGAGGGATGCAACTGAAACAGCCCGTGAGGTGCTTCGCCAATACGCCGCTTTGATCCGAAATCGCTACCAAAAAGTAGCAGAAACTGCTCCAGATGCCGAACCGGATATACGAATAGGCTGGCTACTTTGGCAAGAGAGTCTGAAAGAGTTTTTGTACTTTGAGGAACGAATGGTTGAGCCAAATCCGGATGATTACTGGGCTGAGTGGAAGGAAAGCAGCGGCGGTGTACGAAAACCAAGTAAAAATCTCTGGGTATATGAAGTTGAAACAGGTAGAAAACGTTACTCCATTACGACAACTGCCGGGGCCAAGATCCAACCATATTTCGATGTTCCGGCTCCGAACGATCCCAATCTTTATTACTTCTGTGTGCAAGGTGAAGAGGTTGGACCAGGTCTGGTACGAATCTGGATTACACAAACTACAGCCCGGCTTTTAAAGCAGGTGGTCGGCAGCTTGGATCAAGACATAATTAGTTCGGCCATAATCAAAGCGGCCAAAGCTGCCGAGATCGGAGAGAGAAAAGAAACGCAGCCAACGCCGCTCGATCTAGCGGAACCAATTCTAGTCACTACAGAAGCCTACAGGGCTTTGACCGAGGCGTTCCCCGGTGTCAGTGATGAACACATGATCCAGCTTTTCATCCAATGCCTTTGATGGCAGCCTTGTCTTCACCAAATCTGGTAACAAGGAGGGAAAACTACCCCGGCTCCAACTTGAAGCCATAGCCCCGCACTGTCACCAGGTACTCGCGCCCTGGGTCCAGCTCGCGCAGGCGGAGGCGGATACGCCGCACCAGGGCGTCAATCGCCTCGTCGCTGATGCCTTCGGCCTGGTCATCGGGCCAGACGGCAGCGATCACCTCGTCGCGGCTGTAAACCCGGCCCGGCTGCTCGGCCAGCAATGCCAGAAGCGTGAACTGGGCGTGCGAGAGCGGCGGCGAGAGCAACCGGCCGCGCACCCGTACCTGCCGGGCCATCAGGTCCAGCTCCAGGCCGGCCGGCGGGGCCTCGCCGGGCAAGGGGGCGGTCGATCCATAGTCCACGAAGGTCATTTTGACCAGGGGCGTCACCTGCACCACATCGCCGTCGGCCAACACCGTCGGTCCGGTGATGCGCCGCCCGTTGACGAACGTCCCGTTCTTGCTCCCCAGGTCTTCGACGATGTATCGCTCCCCCTCGCGGCGGATCTGGGCGTGGGTGCGCGACACCCAGCGGTCATCCACCACAATGTCGTTTTCCCCCCACCGACCGATGGTCGTTGCCGGTTTAGCCAGTGTCCAGCGTGCCTTGATCTCCTCGCCCTCCATCCACACGAGCAGGGCTGGCTCTTTCTGCTCGACCATCTCTTTTCCCCTCGCTACTGCATGGTGTGTGGTGCGTGATGTCTATTGCGTCGCATACCACGGCCCACACAATGCCTTTACGGCAACGGGTCGAACCGCATGACCCGCTGGCCGTCGGTGTCGGTCACATAGATATAGCCTTCGCTGTCCACCTGGATGCCCGTCGGCAGGCTGAACGACTTTTCGTCAAAGCCGTAGGTGCCAAAAGTCGCCAACAGCTCTCCCTTGCTGCTGAACACCGCCACCCGATAGCCCTCCGGGTCGGTTATGTACACCCGCCCCTGCCCGTCCACCGCCAGATAGGGCTTGTTGACCACCGATTCGCCAAACCAGGCCTCTACCGGCCATTCCCGCACTAGCAGATGCCGCGCGTCGAACACCTGCACCCGCCGGTTCCAGGTGTCGGCCACGTAGAGGTTGCCCGCCTCATCCAGGGCGAGGCCAACCGGTTCAGCAAACTGGCCGGGAGCAGAGCCCTCGGTTCCCCACTGATCCAGGAAGTTGCCCTCTGCGTCAAAGACCATCACCCGCTCGTTGCCGGTGTCGCTGACATACACATGTCCCAAGGCATCCACTACCACATCGCGTGGCCCGTAGAAGCGGTCGGGCAGGGTGCTCGTCTCGGCAAATGTGCCCCACTTGGTCAAGAAAGCGCCCGTCTCGTCAAAGACCTGGATGCGGTGGTTCCAGGTATCGGCCACATAGACGCGCCCATTGGGGGCCACGGCAATGCCCCACGGTTCGCGGAACTGGCCATCGCCCGGCTGCAGGGGCCCATCGCCATCGGGGTCCACACACCCCTGGCCAGTTTCTATCTCGCAGAAGCTGCCCCAGGTGCGCAGGAACGCCCCATCAGGGGCAAAGACCTGAATGCGGGCGTTGTCCGAATCTACGATGTAGAGGTTGCCATCTGGCCCCACGGCCAGGCCGCGGGGGTGGTTGAACTGACCAGGGGCAGTACCTACCTGGCCCCAGATCAGATGCGCTTCCAGGTCTACCCGTTTCTCGGTGTACAGATCGGGCGGCAACTGATAAACCTCCGGCGGCGTGGCACCAAAATCCCAGATCTGGTGGGCCACATCCTTGCGCACATACATGGTAAAGTTGTGGACGTGATACCAGTTGTCGGGCGTTTGCGGATATTTGCGCCAGTAGAGGATATTCCACAGAATCTTGCGTTTTTCTGGCGAGGTCAAGATTTTGCGGATCCGCTCCCAGGTGAGGCCCATATATTGCTGGTTGGGCCACCACACCAGGCGTCGCTTAAAGGCATAGTAGCGGTCGCCCAGGAAAGGCTGCACCTTGTCATTGATTTCGGAGCTGGCCAGGACGATGGGTACGTTCAGCGCCTCACGGGTGGGCTTGGTGCCGTAGAACTTGCGGTTGGGATACTCGCGCATATACCACTCCAGCGGCCACGAAATCTCGCTGTCGTAGGCCACCTCGATCGTCTTGTCACCGACAGTGCGCCGTGAGATCTCGGCGATCTCGTTCATCGTCCGGGTGACATCCGGGGTGCCGTGGGCATAGACCAGCAGCTCGGTGGCATAATCATAGTTGATGTAGGTGGCCATCCAGGCAAACCGCACGGTAAAGAACGACAGAAAGGTCAGGATCGTCCCCACGCCTACCAGCAGTGCATAGTGGCCCCCCAGCCGCCGCACCACCCCCCACGCCAGGACCAGCAGCACCAGGGTGATGATCAGCGCAGCGAACCAACCACCCGTTTCCTGCAGTTTGGAAAGGGACAGCCCCCGGAATGGCTGCAGCTTGAGCAGTGTGTAGAATCCAAACAGAATGAGGGGCAACAGCAGGGCCCACAACGCCCCGCCCCGCTGCCATACCTCTCGCCAGTTTACCCGACCCAAGAGATCGCCGGCAAATTTGCCGGTGAGAACGATTAGCGGCAAAGCGGGGTGGACCGTCAGCCAGGGCATCTTTTCGCCTGCCCAACTATAGATGAAAATCGTAGCAATAGACCACAAGATGAGAAAAGCGATGAAAAGGGAATCCAAAGAGGCAGGGCCCGGCGAGGAGTCAGAGGGGCGCGAGGCCGTGTGTTGCGAGCGAGCAGGCAATGTCCGGCCCTCTGCCCCTCCCAGGTCCGGTTCTTCGGTCGCCGGCTGCGCTGCCGGACCTGCCCCTCGGATCAGGTAGTAGACGGTGGCGATAATGCCAAACAGCAGTGGCACAAACTCGTACATTGGCAACAGCAGGAAGTAATAGTACCACGGTTGACCACCGCGCTGCACCTCCTGCTGGGCCAGCCAGTAGTTGATCGAGCCGAAAACGCCGCTGATCAACCCTGACGGGTTGGTAAAAAAGGTGGTAAACAGCAACGTATAGATAATGAACATAATAACGAAGGCGATGAACCACGTCGTCCACGGCAGCGAGCGGATCGCTTCCTCAATGCGGCTGCGCCGTGGATGCCGGGAACGGATCAGAGTGGCGCTGATCAGCACCGCCGGCACGGTGCCCCCCAGTACGGTAAAGATAGAGCCTATCAATTTCAGGGCTTTGCCCATTGTCTCAGCTTTGGCCGCAGCTTCAGGATCGGAGGCGGCTAAGGCAGCAGCTTGGGCCAGGAGGCTGACCGAGGCCTGTCCTAGCAATCGCCCCCCTACCAACAACAGGCCGGTCAGTATCAGCCCTCCCACATAAAGCCAGATGTGGTTTCCGGATCTGACCCGTTCCCACAGCAGCACCTCAACCAGAAACACCAAACCGATGAAACCAAAGATATAGGCCACCTCCTTGGTCGCCAGCGAGAGCATCAACGCCGCTGCTCCCAGATAGAACCAGGACGGTTTGTGGCTATGCAAAAAGTAAAAGAGTGCCGCAATCATCAGGATCGTCCACACGGCGATATAGATGTCGTTGCGGATGTAGCGCGAATAGTAGAGGATGGAAGGGGAGATCAGCAACAGGAGCGACACGACCACAGCCCCCAGCCGTCCCAGCCAGCGGCGCAACAGCAGCGGGCTCATGACCAGGAACACGCCAAAGAGGGCCGGCACAATGCGCGCTGTATAGTCGCTATCACCGAACAGGAAATAGATCAGCGCGTTGGCGTGGAACAGGAATGGCCCGTGCATCATCGGATTATGCTGATAACCGGTGCCGTTGTAGAGATAATAGGAATAGAGGGCATGCAGGCTCTCGTCGTGGCTCATGGCCCGCGCCCCCAGGTCCCAAAAGCGGCTGACTATGGCCACCAGCAAGATGGCCAGGTAGACCGCTTTTTCCCACGTCGGTTTTAGGAGATCAACCAGTGGTCGGTCAAAAAACGATGGTCTATCGTGCAGTTCCATATTTGTGACTCCGCAGAAAAGGATGTGACACGTCAAGCATCAGGTGACGCTTTACAAACCACTCATCACCCACAACACCACTTCCTGATCCACTATCGGCAGGCTGCCGCCGGTGAACAGCAGCCAGCGGACCAGGCGCTGCCCCCATAGGCCCCACGGCAGCCAGTGGGTGCGCAGCGGGAACCCCTGCCCCCGGAAGGTTTCGCCGATAGGCAGGTCCTGGCGGGCCAAGGTCACTGCCGCGATCGTGGTCGGCGGTGCAGAAAGGCCGTCTACCACGATCTGGCGCTCAAAATCGCGCAGATACCAGGCCACCACCGGGCCGGTTTCAGCATCCACCGTGACCGGCAGGGTGTGGATATCGCCAGCCTGCGCCTGCGACAGGGCCTCCAGTCGCTCGACCAACAGCCGCACGTCGGGGGCGGTAGTCTGGCCGATCATTAACTCGCGGGGGTCGGCAGCGTGGGTCACATTGAGGCTCCATGTGGCCCTGAAACCAAATAGCCCCAGGGCTACGATCGCCGTCAGCCAGCTGGTGCCGACCACCGCTTCCGGGCCGCGCCACACCCAGACCGCCAGGCCCAAGCCGATGAGCAGCAGCGGCGCAATGGCCGCCAGCAATAGGTAATAGTAGCTGGCATAGAGGGTGATATTGGCAATGGACACTGTAGACAGCTTGCTGGTCAGCCCATAGGCCGTTACCTGCAGATAGAAAAAGACAAGCAGCGCCAGGGCGGCGGCGGAGAACAGCCCCATCTCCAGCCACCCGCCACAGCGCGCCAGCCGGTGCCAGGTGCGCTCGACCCCTTGCCCGGCCAATAGCGCCAGGGGCACTACAATCAGCAGAATGTTGCCGGCCGGCCTGTGGCCTGAGAGGACGAGGATCAGAGTGGCCGCCAATGCCCAGAAGACCAGAAACGGGGTGTGGGAGAAGGACGAACCAGATTGGGGGACCTGATGCTGCGGTGCGCGCCGGCCGATCAAGGCCCGGCCGGCTTCGACCAGCCCCAGCAGCAGCAACAGCGGTTCGTAGCGGAGAAGGAGCAGCAGCGGATAGATAGCCGGCTGGCCGCCCGGCTCTGCCGAAAAGCCTTTGACCCAGGCTGCGAGCAGGTCGGCGGCGTGGCCCACACCGGCCGGGTGGAGGACAAAAGAGGTCGCTATCAGGCTGAAAGTAGCGAGAAGCACCGCGCCAACCCTGGTCAGCAACCCTGCCTCTCCCCGGAGTGACCACCAGGCCACCAATAGCGATGACCAACTGCCCATTCCCGGTTGCCCCTCGTGGCGCAGGAATCGGTCGGCCAGGTAGAGCAATAATCCGAAGAGAAGGATGACCCCTATCAGGGTGTAAAGGCCAGGGCTGCTACACAACCCCACCCCCAGGGCTGCCGCTGCCAGGTAGAGAAAACCTGGTCGCCGTGTATCCACGTAGGCGATCAGCCCCACAGCCAGCGCCAGACCGCAGGCGGCCACCAACACTGCCCCATCGAGGCTGCGCGAGAAATAGACCGCCGAGGGCGAGACCGCCAGCAGCAGCGATGCCGCCAGCGCCCCGCCTCGCCCCAGCCGATGGCGCAGCCCATAGGGCAGCAGCACCAGGATCAGCCCTGCCAGCGCCGGCAACAATCGGGCAGTGATGTCGCTCACGCCCAACAGGCTAAAGCCGACGATGTTCCCGGTAAACAGCGCCGGAATTGTGCCGGCGGGCGCTGTCTGGGCTGCACCCCGCACAAAGCGGAGAGCTGCCAACGCCTGCACCGCCTCGCCCTCGTTCAGCGGCCGCAGGCCCAGTTGAAACCACCGCAGCCCTGCTGCCAGCAGCCCCACAGCCCCATACGCTGCCCGCTCGACATTCACCAGCCTCAAGGCACAATGCTCAGTGCCCAAGGCATAATGTTCAGTGCCCAAGACAGAATGCTCAAAGCTCAAGGCATCATCCCTCATCACCACTCCCCCATTTGCCCATTTGCCCATTTCCCTCATTTCCCCATTTGCTCATTTCCCCATTTGCTCATTTCCCCATTTGCTCATTTCCCCATTTGCTCATTTCCCCCATTTGCCCATTTCCCCATTGCTCATTTCCCCCATTTGCCCATTTCCCCATCTTATAAATCGTCACCCCCTCATTCTGATACACCACATCCATAAACCGCCCAAACTTTTCCAGTCCGCGTCGGTCATATTCACTGCGTTCCAGCGGCCCGACATAGACGTAGGTGACCCCATACTCCTTCAGAAGGGACTGGGCCACCTGCGGGTCGAGAGTGTTATAGATTGTCTGAATGTCTGGCTCGCGGCTGCCCTGGATTTCGTAGCTGCCGCGCCACTGCCCCTCGTGGCCGGCCCACCCCAGGAGCGTGGGCAGGCCCGTCAGCGCCGAGACCCGCCCCTCATAAACATAAGAACTGCCGCCCGTGCCTGGAGCCTCCAGGATGACCGGAGCGCCGTCCACATGTTCGTTCAGCCAGATGATGGCCGCATAGTCGTGGGGCTGGATTTGGGCCAGATATGCGATGCCATCTAGGGTTGGCGTGCGGTTAAAATCGTTTGCCCGCCTGATATTTCCCAGCAGTGGATAGACCATCCCGGCAGCAAACAACAACCAGAATGCGGCCAGAAACGCCGAGCGCAGCCAGCCCCGCCGCTCACGGGGCACGCTCCCCCCCAACCGTGCCACCTGGCTGAGCCAGTAGACAGCAAAGGCGCTGGCTATCGCCATCAGCACCCAACCCTGGAAGTAGAATTTGAAAATGGTGTTCATCCGCACCCGAAAGTTATCCACCAGATAAAAGAACTCGACGCTGAAGGTGAGCAGCAGCCCAACAACGGCACACAGCAGGGCGAATTGGACGCTGGGGCAGCGTTCCCCCTCACCCCACTCCGGGTGAGGGCAGGAAAAACGCTGCAATAGCACCCATCCCAGCGATGCCATCCCGGCCACGATGAGAGGCATGACCCAATAGCGCAGTTTGACCAACAGCAGCCGACCCAGCAAGGGCAGCCACGGCTCGTCGCCGACGATTTCATACACGGCCGGCACTCGGCGAATGCCTTCCAGCACCTCTCGGCCCTGCGGCGTCACGATCATTGCCAGCACGATAAGCAACATAAAGCCCAGCGGCAACCCTAGAAAGGTCGCCGTCCAGCCTGCCCAACTGGCTAACAGCCTTCTGCCGATCCCCTGCCTTTTCAGATGCAGAGCAAGCAAGGTCAACAGGCCGGCAATAGCCACCAGAAACGGCCCGAACATGACAAAATACTGCCGAAAGCGTGTGCCTACATAGAGGGTCGGCAGCAGCCCGCCCGCCTGCGACTGGAAACCGACATAGAATGGCAGGTAAAACAGTACCCCCAGGATACCCGTTGCCGTGCCCATAAGCCCTATGTCGCGCACGAACGGCCAGGTAAGCCGCCCATAGTGTCGCCAGCGTCGCAAGCCGTAGGCTGCCCCAAAGATTAACAGATAGATGGGAAAGTCCCACGTGTTCAAAAAGCCCAACGCCCCCAGGCACAGCGGCACCAACGGCGACAGCCGCCTGAGTGGCCCCCACCACGGCTCCCTCCCTTCTTCTCCGGCTCGCAGCACATTCAAGGCAATGGCCAGTGCCAGTAGCACAAACGGCAGCGCCAGCACGTGGGGGTGCATGTCGCCCAGGAGGAAGCTAAAGCCGGGGAACTCGTCAATCGGCTGAATGGCCATGCTCTGGCCCAGCGGGTCCAGGTCGTTGATCACCCGCGAAGCCCGCCACCACCACCAGCCGCTCCGCGTTGGCATCAGGCTGGCCTTGGCCGTCAAGTCGAACGGCCCGTTGATCTCCAGAATGTCTAGCCAGCGCCAGAACCCTGCCGGCAGCAATCGGGCGGAATAGAGCACCTCCAAAAAGCCCTCTTGATTGCCCAGCACGGCAACCAGAACCGCCCCCAGAAAGCCAAACCTGATGCCTGTCCTCTGCCCTTTGCCGCTTGCTTCCTGCCCCCTGCCGCCCTTTACCAGGTTATAGACCAGCCCAAACGCGCCCGTACAGGTCAGGGCAAACAGGCTGGCCAAGCCGACGTTAAAAGTCAGATGGGCCGGAAAGCCCGATAGGCGCGTAAGCATGGCGATCATCACATAGCCGAAATAGTAGTAGCTGATGGCATACCCGCTCAGCCAGGCGTCGTGGGGAGGAAAATACTCGCTGCGGGCGATGCTGTTCAGGTACATGATCTCCATGAACTTTTCGCCGCCAGCGGTCGTGATTTCAGGGCTGTAGGCCCGCAGCAGTGCCCACAGGCCGAGCGCCCCGGCAAAGAGCAGCTCCACGGCCAGCACCAGGGGCCCGTTGGCCCGCAACCAGGCCCACAGGCCAGGCTCTCCGGCGCGCCTTCCCCGCCGGTACACGGCCCACGAGACCGCAGCCACAGCGATCAAGCTGAACAGCGCCCCGCCCACGCTGTTGCGCAACAGGCCGAGGGAACCGCCCAGCCACAAGGTATAGCTAACCAGCAACAGGCCCAGGGGGCGGGCAAAGGCATAGCCCCGGTCGGGTAGGCGCTGGAAAAAGCGATAGGCCAGGGGGAGCGCAGCCAGCCCCATCACTTCTAACCATAGCCACCAGATAAGCACAATAAGCAATCCCATGACCTCGCTTCCCACCTTACCGGCCCACCGACCGGGCGATGCGCAACAGTTCAGCCTCGCTCAAATCGGCCGTGCTTAAGGACAGGATCACGTCCTCTTGTTCCCAGACTAGCTCTTGCCAAAAAGTGCCCTGGCGTTCGTCTCCTACCTGCAACAGGACCCCCGGCCGCCCATCAATGTCCACATCCCGCACGTCGTGGATCGCCGAGGCTTCCAGGTTCATACCGGTCGTCGCAGCGTCCTGGCCCAGGCTGATCGGATAAAGATGAAAGGTACAGGTTCGCCCGGCATCATCGCCATAGACCAACTCGACGAAGAAGGGACGGGGTACCCAGGCCGGCAGGTCGGGATAGGAATAGCCATAGACCTGGTGCAGACGAAAGCCGGGTGGCAGATAAGCTGGTTGGCGGAGGGGAAATGAGACACGAGCCTGGGCCTCTTCCCAGGACAATGTTTCCCGCACAGCGAGTGTGGTTCGAGGCACAGCCGGAGTGTCAATCGGCGTGATGCGCACTTGGGTGTGACCCAAGTGGAACACCGCCAAAAAGCTGGCCACCGCCGTCTGGCCCAGGGGCGTGAGCAGGGTCAGCAACAGCAGGGCGATCGCCGCTCCGCCGATAGCCCATATGATCCGGAAACGGGCGGGGCGCGGCGACAAGCCCGCCCCCAGCCGCACGCGGCGCATCACCTGTTGCTCCAGGCCAGGGTCCACCGGTCCCAGCAGTGCCGGTAACCGTGCCAGTCGCCCGGCGATTGCCAGCAAGGCAGCATCTTCTCCGGAGGGAAGCGCCGGGCGGTCCTGTGGATTGCCTATCACCTGGTCCACTGCGGCCGAAACCTGTTCGGCGCGCAACCGTTCCTCTTGCGTCGTTCTCACCTCTTCATCGCCTGGTTCCGGAGGCGGCCGGCCAATGCCCGCCGCCTGCTACCCGCTTGTGGGTTCCTGGTTTGAAAATACCCTGCGGTAAAGTAGGACAACTGCTAGCAGTTGTCCTACATCTTCATGCTTTATGGTGCCCGAAAGGGCATGTTGAACTGGTCTCCTAATTGGGTGCGCAACTTGCGCAGCGCCCGGTATAAAATCACCGCCACATGCCCGGGCCGGAGGCGCATAACGGCTGCAATCTCCTGATTGCCCAGCCCGCCGCCGAACTTGAGGCGGATGATCTCCTGTTCTCGCTCAGAAAGGGTGGTCAGGGCCGCCTGCAGCCGGGCCACCTCCTCCCGGTATATGACCGCCTCCGCCGGGGAGGGATCGGCCGTGGGCTGATCGGCAGCCTGATCCAGCGGCACAGTGGGCCGTCGGCGGCGGTAATAGCTGGCCACCACGTTGCGGGCGATGCAAAAGAGCCAGCCGCCAAAAGCCGCCTGCCGGCGCAGCGTGTGCTGCTTGGCCACTGCCTGCTCAAACACCATAGCCGTCAAATCCTGGGCCAGGTCTTCGTCTGCCACCCGCAGCCGGATGTAGTTCAGAATGCGGGGCAGGTATTGGCGGTACAGTTCGGCGCGCTCTTCGGCCTGGCCCACCGATCATCCTTTCCCTACAAAACAAGACGCCCCAAACTCACAAACATTACACCCCCCCACTTGCCCATTTCCCTCATTTCCCCCATTTGCCCATTTGCCCATTTGCTCATTTGCCCATTTCCCCCATTTGCTCATTTCCCCATTTCCCCCATTTGCTCATTTCCCCCATTTGCCCATTTCCCTCATTTCCCCATTTGCCCATTTGCCCATTTCCCCCATTTCCCCATTTGCCCATTTGCCCATTTCCCCCATTTGCTCATTTCCCCATTTCCCTCATTTGCCCATTTCATAAATCGTCACCCCCGTATTGCGAAAGACAACGCGCAGCGTACCGGCAGCAACCATCTCCTCGAACTTGGACAGGCCCAGCGGATCGTAATAAGCTCGTTCCAGCGGCCCGACAACAATGTAGCGCACCCTATACTTGCGCAGCAGGTCTTCAGCCAGCAAAGGGGAAGGGGTCTGATAAAGGGTGGTGATATCGGCCAGCCGCCGTTGCACCTCCTCGTCGCCAATGGCTCCCCGCTGTTGGCGCTGGTGCCAGTTCCAGCCCAAAACCGTCGGCAGCCCGGTGTTGATGCTATAGCGCGACCCCCAGCGGTATTCCACCGTGTTGCCCTCCAGGATAACCGGTGAGCCGATCACATTATCGGTCAACCAACGGATGGCTTCCAGGTCCCACTTTAGGTCGTACTGGGCGCCGTTGGGGTCGTTGTAGCGCGCCGTCTGCATGTAGGCCCAGCCATCCAGCCCCGGCCCCAGGCCGGTATCGAAACGGTCGCGCACCTTGGCCGAGGTCGCCAGCGGCGGATAGAGGGCAGCGCAGGCCAGCAGCAAGGTCAACACCCCCAGCCACCCCCTCTGGCCCGAACGCCACTGCCCCAGGCGCGGCACCATCCAGGCCAGGGCTGCAGCCGCAGCCACGCCCCATATCAACCACACCTGCAGATAGAATTTAAAGACCGTATTCATCCGCCCGATGTCGCCCTGGAGGACGATCACCTCCACGCCCAGGGTCATGGCCAGCCCCAGCAGCACCAGGTAGGTCCACAGCCGCTCCTCCGGCTCCGAACCTCGTCGGAAGAGGAGCAACAGCCCCAATGCCGCCAGCGGCAGGCCCAGAGCAAAGACCACCAGGCCGCGATAGGCGTAGGCCTTTTGTGCAACCCATTCCGGGTTTGCGCGGGTAAACTCTGTCAGCCCCGGTATCAGAAACAGGATCTCAGCCAGCGCCAGGATCGCCAACCCGATCCAGACCAGACGCCCCACCGGCAGACCACGCACGCCGGCGATCCAGGCTGCCCGCTGCAGGCGGTCGGGGGCATGCCGGTAGCGGAGCGTCAGGGCCAGGCGGCGCAGCAGCGGATCGCGCTCCCGGCGGCTCACCGTCCGGGCGAACAGATAGCTGACAATGAGGAACAGAAACAGGCCGTGGACCACCAGGTAGGCCCATAGCGCTGTGCGCGAGCCGGTCCACGCCGCGACGCTGGTATAGATCGGGGCATAGTAGGCCCAGAAGGGCCAGTAGAGCAGCCGCCAGCTCAGCGCAAAGAGCAGGCCCAATTGCCAGGCTATCGCACCAACAAGCCGCCAGCTCAACCTCTTGCGCCGAGCGAATTCGCCGATGCTCAACGCTCCCAGCGCCACCAACAGGTGCGGCGGCACATCCCAGGTGTTGGTAGTGCGCATGGCGCCGATTACCAACCCCCAGGTTACAAGCTGCAAAAGACAAAAGGCAAGAGGTGAAAAGCTCCCTTTGCCCCTTGCATCTTGCACCACGGCCAAGGCGAGCGCCAGCGACAAAAAGGTCAGGGGCATGGCGATCAGGTGGGCGTGCAGGTCGGCGTACAGAAAGGTGAAGAAGGGGAACTCGGTAATGACCGACTCGTAGGGAGCAGAGGGGATGGCCCGGCTGGCGTTCCAGTACCACTCATTGATGGCGATAGGCAGCGCCTTGCCGCCAAAGATCACCTCGAACGAGCCAACAATCAGCCGCACCAACCCGACCAGGCCGGGGATGGTGCTCTGAAATGTAGTCATTACCCCCTCGGCGGCTTTGAGCAGCAACAGGTGGATCTCACCCAGATTGCCCAGCACGGCGACGAACAACGCCCCTACCAGGCCGAACAAAAGGGCGCGACGGGGCAGATTGTCCCTCTGCTTCAGGGCCACCAGGTTATAGGTCACGCTGAACGCCCCCATCGCCGTCATGGCAAACCAGGTGGGGATGACCAGGTTGTAGGCCACAGCCGGCACGATGCCGATCAACTTGATGAGGGTGCCGACCAGCACCTGCCCAAAGTAGTAGTAGTTCAGGTAGCCGCCGGCAAACCACGGGTCGTAGGGCGGGAACTCGGTGCTCTTGATGACAGCGTTGAGGTAGGCAAAATCCATTGGCTTTTCGCCCCCCATCCAGGGATGCCACAGGTCGGGGTTGCCCCAGCGGATAAACCAAAAGAGGGCAAAAAACGCAAGGAAAAGCAGTTCATTGGTCAGGACCAGCCCCTTGCGGGTGCGCCACAACTCGAGCAACAGGCGGCGTTGGCCGGGCAGGAGCAGCGAGGCAAAATTGCCGGCGGCAATCAGGCCCAAAGCCAGCAGGATGGTGCCCCGGCTATAGTGCAGCGGCGTCAGATTGGTCAGCATCCACGACAGCCATCCCAGCAACAGCACGCCCAGCGGCCGGGCCAGGATAACGCCTCGATCGGGCAGGCGGTGAAAAACGACGACGGTCAGCGGCAGCGCCGCCAGCCCCACCACGCCCAGGAGCAGCAGCCAGGAGAGGGTGGGCCAACGGTTGGGGAAGCTGTTGCGGTTGAACAAAAAGACCCAGGTGCCCCCCTCTTCTTGCACCTGCCGCTGTTCCTCGGTGAGCATCAGGCCGTTGGTGCGCCCGGCAGCGCGTTGCCAGCGGGCCTGTTGGCGGATATAGTGTTCTGCCTCGCGCGCCTGGCGCTCCTGCTCGCGCCGCCACTTGGGCACGTCGCGCGGGCTGAGCCAGTGGGCGATCTTGTCCCACTCGACCCCCTCGGTCAGCAGGGCCTGCACCCGCTCCCGGTCATAGTCCGGCGTCTTGCGAAAGATGAGCACCCGGGGGTGGTCATAGACACTAAACGCTTCCTCAGCAGGAGGAAGGGGCACCTTGATCGGCTGACGTTGGTGCACATAAGTCGCCTTCATCAACGGATAGGGGGTCTCCTGGTCAGGAAACTGAAAGGGGCCGATGGCCGGGTGTGAAGTAAAATCGGCCACCAGCTCAAAGCCCAAATCTCCGGCAAAGAGGGCGCGATAGTAGGCTGTCGTCACGGGATAGCGGGCTGGGAGGCGAGAGATCGAAGCGTAGAGCCGATTGCTGGCCAGAAAGATATAGTCCGTCTTGTCCAACCGGTCAAGCAATTGTGCTAATTTTTCCGGCGTATCTTCGTCATAGTTCGTCATTTCCACGCCGGTGTACATCCCGGCGAAGGGGTTGTGTCCATCCACCGGCAGCGGTAGGCCCCAATCCCAGTGTTCGTTGGCTACGGTGACCCCTGACGGGATGTTGG
>FWPV01005110.1_pt1 | contig 26619 bp, 24 predicted proteins | sample 2228371 | NCBI WGS metagenome assembly FWPV01 (sample SAMEA103939776, study PRJEB20133) | metagenome
GTGCGTGGCAGAACCTTCTTGCCTCCGCTTTAGCGTCTTTTTTGACCATCGTTCAGACCCCTGTCCCAACTCATGTCTGAACTTCAGATTTTTGCTGTTGACAAACTGCCCGCCTTCTTATACCCTAAAGGTATGTTTACGCCCTATCAACTTAACATCATCAACGCCCCAGGCAGCATAAAAATTTTTCTGCACGGCCCCGCCGGGTGCGGAAAAACCACCACCGGCGTACAGCGCGTCCGCTTTCTGCTCGAGGCCGGGGCGCCGGGTGAATCTATTCTGGTGCTTACCCCTCAACGCACCCTGCAAGAACCTTACCTGAACCTGCTCAACAGCCCCGAACGCCGCGCAGGCGGCGAGGTGACCCTGGCAACAATAGGCGGGCTGGCCCGCCGCATGGTGGAACTCTTCTGGCCGTTGTGCGCCGAAGCAGCCGGGTTTGCCCGGCCCGACCAACCACCCATTTTTTTGACCCTGGAAACAGCCCAATACTTCATGGCGCATCTGGTGCGTCCGCTGCTCGACCAGGGTTATTTCGAATCCGTCACCATTGATCGCAACCGACTGTACGCCCAAATTTTGGATAACCTGAACAAAGCCGCCGGGGTGGGGTTCGATTACCGCACCATTGGCGAACGCCTGAGCAGCGCCTGGAACGGCGACCCCGCTCAGCGCCGCGTCTATGCCGACGCACAAGACTGCGCCAACCGCTTTAGGGACTATTGCCTGGCCCACAATTTGCTGGATTTCTCGCTGCAACTGGAAGTGTTTTGGGAACACCTGTGGCCGCAGCCTGTGGTGCGAGAATTTCTGCGCCACACCTACCGGCATCTTATCTACGATAACGTCGAAGAAGACATCCCGCGCGCCCATGACCTGGTGCGCGATTGGCTGCCCGAATTTCAATCGGCGCTTATCATCTACGACGAAAATGGCGGCTACCGTCAATTTTTGGGCGCCGACCCCTACTCTGCCTGGCAATTTGCCGACCTGTCCAACTGGCAGGCGCGTTTCGATACCACCTTCGTCCAAAGCGCGGCAGTGATTCGGCTGGAAAATGAACTCAACCAGGCCCTGGGCGGACTGCCAGCCCTAATCGAGACAGAAGAAGAAGAAGAAGAAGAAACCCAACCCGCGTTTGACGTCATAGATGCGCATTTTTATCCTCAATTGCTGGATGAAATCGCGGCGCGGGTAGAGGCGCACATCCAATCTGGCCTGCCGCCCGAAGAAATTGTGGTGCTGGCCCCCTATCTTTCGGATGCGCTGCGTTTTGCCATCATGACCCGCCTGGAAAGGCGCGGCATCCCGGCCCGCTCACACCGCCCCTCGCGTTCGCTGCGCGACGAACCACCCGCCCAGGCCCTGCTGACCCTGGCCGCGCTGGCCCACCCACACTGGGAGGTGCATCCGCCCCACTTCGACGCCGCCTACGCCCTGATGCTGGCGCTGGACAGCGACCTGATACGCGCCCAATTGCTCACCGAAATCTGCTACCGCGCCAAAGACCTGCGCCTTTCCCCTTTTGAAGAAATTGCGCCAGAGATGCAAGAGCGCATCACCTACACGCTGGGCGAACGTTATACCCGCCTGCGGGAGTGGATTCTGGACTACCGGCAGTCGCAGCCGCTGCCGCTCGATCACTTTTTGCGCAAATTATTCGGCGAGGTGCTCTCGCAGCCAGGGTTCGGCTTTCACGCCAATTTCGACGCCGTGCGCGTGGCCGCCAGCCTGGTCGATTCGGTCAAAAAGTTCCGCCAGGCGCTGGAAACAGCCGCAGCCGGGTTTGAAATTGGGCGGGAATACATCGCCATGCTGCAAGAAGGCGTCATCGCCGCGCAATACCTGGAAGGCTGGCGCGCCGAATCCAAAGCCGCCGTGCTGGTTGCGCCAGCCACCACCTTCCTGATGATGAACCGCCCGGCGAGCGTGCAAATCTGGCTGGATGCCGGGGCAAACGGCTGGGTAGAACGCCTTTCGCAACCGCTCACCCAACCCTATGTCCTCTCGCGCGTGTGGCCGCCCGGCAGGGTGTGGAGCGACGCCGACGAAGTGGAATTTGCGCAAATTGCCCTGCGCCGCCTGGTGTGCGGCCTGCTGCGCCGCTGCCGCACGCAAATATACCTGGGCTTCACCGCCCTGGGCGAAAACGGATTCGAACAGCGCGGCGGGCTGCTGCGCGTTTTTCAGAAACGCTTACAAGCATGAACTTCACCCTGCGCCCTCACCAGACCAGCATCCTGCGCTATCGCGGCGGCAAAATGGGCATTGCCGCGGTGCCCGGCAGCGGCAAGACCTTCACCCTCAGCGCCCTGGCGGCCCAAATCATTCAAAGCAGGCTGCTCAACGACGACCAGGAAGTGCTCATCGTCACCCTGGTCAACAGCGCCGTAGATAACTTTGAAAACCGCATCAAGAATTTTTTTGACAACCCCCTCCGGGCGCTCTACCGCTACCGCGTGCGCACCCTGCATGGGCTGGCGCACGACATTGTGCGCGAAAAACCCGCTCTGGCCGGGCTGGAAGAGCGCTTTCAGATTATTGATGAACGTGAAGCCGATCTGATTCGCAAAGAAGCAGCCAACGCCTGGCTGGCCGCCAACCCCTACGCCCTGGATGCCTGGCTGGACCCCAGCCTGGACGAAGGCAAACGCGACTGGATCCGCCGCGAAAAACTGCCGGAACTCATCCACAGCCTGGCCCTGGCTTTCATCCGCTCGGCCAAAGACCGCCGCCTGACGCCCGACGCCCTGCGCCAGAAACTGAACTCCGCGCCGCCCCTGCCGCTGGCCGAAATGGGCTGGGCCATCTATGCCGACTACCAGCGCGCCCTGGCCTATCGCGGCGCAGTAGATTTCGACGACCTCATCCGCCTGGCCTATCAGGTTTTGGAAAGCGACCCCGACTACCTGGCGCGCCTGCAGTACCGCTTCCCATTCATTTTGGAAGACGAAGCCCAGGACTCCTCGCGCATTCAAGAAGAAATTTTGCGCAAACTGGCCGGGCACGGCAACTGGGTGCGCGTGGGCGACCCCAACCAGGCCATCTTTGAAACCTTCACCACCGCCGACCCGCGCCTGTTGCGCGAGTTCATCGCCAACGAAGCCGACTATCAGAGCGAACTGCCCGTCTCTGGGCGATCGCAGCCCTACATCATCGCCCTGGCCAACGCGCTGATTGATTGGGTAAACCAGCTGCACCCCGCGCCTGCCGTGCGCGACGCCCTCAGCCAACCACACATCCAGCCAGCCGCGCCCGACGACCCACAACCCAACCCCCCGCCCGACCCCAACGCCATCAAAATCATCACCCGCAAATTCACCCCCGAAGAAGAAATAGAAGCGGTGGCCAATTCGCTCGAAAAATGGCTGCCTGACCACGCCAACTGGACAGTGGCCGTGCTCGTTCCGCGCAACACCCGCGGCGTAGAAGTGGTCAACGCGCTCAAAAAACGCGGCATCCAACCCATCGAACTGATTAGCAGCACCGATTCCACCCGCCGCGCCGCCGGAGCATTGAGCACCATTCTCGCCTACCTGGCCGACCCCGGCGCGGCCCGCAAACTGTCGCTGGCTTACCAGGTCTGGCGGCGCGCCTGGCGCGACGATGATCACCTGAAGCCCTTTTACGAACACGTCAGCGGCTTGCTGCGCAAAGTGAGCAGGGTTGAAGCATACCTCTCCCCGGCAGAATCACCACGCGATACCGGCGAGGCAGTCGGTTTGATGGGAGAATGGCTGGCAAACATCGCCGAAACAGAAGCAGAAGAGGTTGTGTCCGAGTTACTTGCCTTCCGCGAGGTGATGAACCGCTGGCAAAAAACCACCCTGCTGCCCATTGACCAGATGATTTTGACCCTGGCGCAGGAAATCTTCACCAACCCGGCCGACCTGGCCCTGGCCCACAAACTGGCCCTGCTGCTGCGCCGGGCCGCCGATGACCACCCCAACTGGCGCCTGCCCGAACTAACCACCGAATTGAGCCTGATTGCCAAAAACGAACGGCGCTTCATCGGCTTTTCGGACGATGACAGCGGCTTTGACCCAGAGCAACATCGCGGCAAAGTGGTGGTCACCACCATGCACAAAGCCAAAGGGCTGGAATGGGACCGCGTGTATCTGATGTCGGTCAACAACTACGACTTCCCCTCGCTGCAACCATTCGACACCTACATCAGCGAAAAATGGTTTGTGCGCGGCCGCCTCAACCTGGAAGCCGAAGCCCTGGCCCAGCTGGACGCGCTGGAACACACTGACGAATATGAATGGTACAACGAAGGCAGCGCCACGCTAAGGTCCCGCACCGATTACGTCCGCGAGCGTTTGCGCCTGCTCTATGTAGGCATCACCCGCGCCAAACGCGACCTGATCATCACCTGGAACAGCGGCCGCCAGGGCGACGCCCAGCCCGCCCTGCCTGTGCAAGCCCTGGCGGGATGGCGTGAACAACGGGCATGAATATCTACCAGAGCGATTCTCAACGCGAATTTTGCCAATGAACGAATAGCGCAAATTTTCGCATTTCACAATTCGCGCAAGACGCGCATTTACAGTGTTCACGTTTCAATTGCGCAGTGTCCAGGTTTGGTTTGCAAAATTGTAAACGGTTGTATAATCTTAAATGTCTAACAAATTGAAAGGAGGCCAAAAAGCAGAGAATAGAACAATCACACCAATCACGCACCCCTCAAATTGCATCCAATTACATACAACGAAGCGAAAGGAAGAGATATGAACCGCAAGTTAGCATATAGCCTGGTTTCTCTCGTCATTGCGCTCAGCATGTTGCTGACCGCCTGTGGCCCAACAACCAGCGGCAATGAAGTGGAAGTTTTCTCATGGTGGACGGGCGGCGGCGAAGCAGCCGGTCTGGACGCCATGATCAAAGTGTTCAAAGCCGAAAACCCGAACATCACCTTCAACAACGCTGCTGTGGCTGGCGGCGCCGGCACCAACGCGCGCGCCGTGCTGGCCAGCCGCCTGCAAGCCGGTGACCCGCCCGACTCGTGGCAAGGGCACGCCGGACAGGAATTGATTGGCACCTACGTCAAAGACGACAAAATCGAACCGCTTAACTTCCTGTACGAACAGGAAGGCTGGCTGAACGTGATGCCCAAGACGCTCATCCCGCTCATTTCCGAAAATGGCAACATCTACTCCGTGCCGGTCAACATTCACCGCGCCAACGTGCTGTGGTACAACCCCAAAATCCTGAGCGATAACGGCATCGCCGTACCCACCACCCTGGATGAGTGGTTTGCCGCCATGGACAAACTGCAAGCCGCAGGCATCACCCCGCTGGCCCTGGGCGAGCAATGGACTAAACTGCACCTGCTCGAAACCGTGTTGCTGGCCTCGCTAGGGCCCGATAAATACAACGGGCTGTGGGATGGCAGCACCGACTGGGGCAGCCCAGAAGTGACAACCGCCCTTGAAAACTTCAAAAAGGTGCTCACCTATGCCAACAGTGACTCGGCCTCGCTGTCCTGGCAAGATGCCTCGCAACTGGTCATCAACGGCAACGCCGCCTTCAACGTGATGGGCGACTGGGCCGCGGGCTACTTCATCGAATTGGGCAAGACCGCCAATGTGGATTACGGCTGGGCCCCCGTCCCCGGCACGGGCGGCGTGTTCCAGTTCCTGTCCGACTCGTTCGTGCTTGCCAAGGGCGCGCCGCACCGCGACGCGGCCATCGCCTGGTTGAAAGTGGCTGGCTCTAAGGCTGGGCAAGAAGCCTTCAACCCGGTCAAGGGCTCCATCTGCGCCCGCACCGACTGCGACAAAGCCCTGTTTGGCGAATATCTGCAATCGGCCATGGATGACTGGTCCACCAACATCGTCGTCGGTTCGCTGACGCACGGCGTGGTGGCCAACGACTCGTGGAAGAGCGAAATTGACACCGCCCTGGGCGCCTTTGTAGGCAGTCAGGATGTAGCCGCCTTCCAATCGGCGCTGGTGGCCGCCTGCAAGAGTTCTGGCCCGTGCAAATAATCTGAACTTCTGCGTGCTTGTGGGGCTTCGCTGCGCCTGTGGCGAAGCCCCAATCTTAACTTGAGGTAAATCCAATGGGCAAAAGCAAAGACCGTATCCTCTCTTTTCTGCTGGTGCTGCCCTCCATCCTGGCTGTGGGCGTCTTCATTTACGGCTTCATCGGCTGGTCCATTCGCGTTTCGCTCAGCCAATGGAAAGGTCTCACCCCCGATTACACCTTTGTCGGTCTGAGCAACTATCTGCAACTTTTTAGCGACCCGCGCTTCATGGTGGATATTCGCAACACAGTCATTTTCACGCTGGTCTTTGTGATTGGCTCAATCGTGCTTGGTTTTCTCCTGGCAGTCATGCTCGACCAGGGGCTAAAAGGCGAAACCTTCTTCCGCACCCTGTTCCTCTTCCCCATGGCCATCTCGTTCATCGTCACGGGCGTGGTCTGGCGCTGGCTGATGAACCCCGCCGAGGGCGACCGCATGAGCGGCTTCAACCTGCTCTTTTCCTACCTGGGGCTGGGCTTCCTGATCAACAAATGGCACACCACCCCCGATTGGGGCATTGCTGCCATTGCGCTGGCGGCCATCTGGCAGATGTCTGGCTATACTATGGCGCTTTACCTGGCCGGGCTGCGCTCCATTCCTGCCGAGTTGCGCGAAGCCGCTCAAATTGACGGCGCAACCGAAATACAAATCTACCGCTACATTATCCTGCCCATCCTCTCGCCCGTCAGCCTGAGCGCGCTCATCATCCTGGGGCATATCTCGCTCAAAGTGTTCGACCTGATTATTGCCATCGCTGGCAAACAATATCAACTGGACGTGCCCGCCATTTACATGTGGCAGACCACCTTCGACGGGTTGTTTTACGGGCGCGGCGCGGCCATTGGCACCCTGTTGCTGCTCAGTGTGGCCGTGCTCATCATCCCCTACATCCGTTACACGCTCAAGAATGAGGCCCAGTTATGAAACGCGCGCTGACTTCCTTCCGCATTGGTAAAAACTGGTTGTATGTGCCGCTCATCTTCATGGCCATTTTCTACCTGCTGCCCATGTATGTCATGCTGGTTACGGGCTTTAAGAGTTTTGCAGAAGTAGATTTACGCACCATGTGGAACCTGCCGCAGCGCCTCGCATTCGATAATTACATCGAAGCCTACAACAAACTATCCCCTTACCTGTTCAACAGTTTCATTATGGTCATTCCGGCCACCATTCTGTCCTCTTTTCTTGGCTCAATCAACGGCTATGTGCTGGCCAAATGGAAATTTAAAGGCGCCGATGTCATCTTCCCACTCATTCTGTTTGGCATGTTCATCCCGTACCAGTCCATTCTCATTCCGCTGGTGGTCTTTACCAACACGGTCATGAAGCCGCTGGGGTTAAGCGGCATCCCCAGCCTCATCCTGGCGCATGTGGTTTATGGCATTCCTATTACCACGCTCACCTTTCGCAACTATTACGCCAGCCTGCCCGGCGAACTGATTGAAGCCGCCCGCATAGACGGCGCGGACATGCTGGGCGTGTACCGCCACATTTTGCTGCCTATCTCCATTCCCAGTTTTGTCGTAGTGCTCATCTGGCAGTTCACCTCCGCCTGGAATGACTTTCTCTTTGCGGTGGTGCTAACCGGCAACAACGCCTGGCCCATCACCGTGGCGCTCAACAACATGGCCGGGTCGCAAATCATTGCCTGGAACGTGCAAATGGCCGGGTCGCTGCTGGCCGCCCTGCCCACCCTGCTGGTGTACCTGTTCCTGGGCAATTACTTCTTGCGGGGGCTGCTGGCTGGCTCGCTTAAGGGCTAAAACCCGCGCGTCTTTTCCTTAACGTCAGTTCGGGATAAGCGTCCCGAAGGCTGATTTCGATTCCTGAAGTGGGCCGCATAAAGCCTTCGGGACGGTTCAAAAGGCGTATTTCAAATTCAGGTTTCTTTACATCTTTCCTCCTTTCTCCAGACCGCAAAAGGGTTCTTTGTGATTTGTCGTAAAAACCCATACACAGGGTACGCGGAGTGAACGGAAACGCCCATTAGCGAAATTCGCAAAGCCCCGGCAAAGGAGAAAGGGGAAAGTTGCTTTTATAATACCAGTATGACCGATCTGCCCCTTACCACCCTCAGTCAATCCTCCCTGCAAGACTACGCCGACTGCCCGCGACGCTTTCAACTGCGCTACATCGAGCGGCTCTCATACCCCGCCATCGAAGCCGAGCCCGCCCTGGAAAACGAAAAACACCAGCAAGAAGGCGAAACCTTCCACCGCCTGGCTCAGCAATACCTCATCGGCATTCCCCCAGAAAAAATAACCCCGCTGGCCAACACCCCCAACCTCGCGCGCTGGTGGGAACACTTCAGCCAAGCCTTTCCAGACCCCGGCCGGTTTAGCGCTCTGCGCCCAGAAATCACCCTCTCGGCGCCGCTGGGGCCTTTCCGTCTGCTGGCCAAATACGACCTGATTGCCCGGCAAGACCAGTCGCTGATGATTTACGACTGGAAAACCTACCGCCGCCGCCCGCGCAACGAATGGCTGGCCGCGCGCCTGCAAACCCGCGTATACCGCGCCCTGCTCGTGCGCGCTGGGGCGCATCTGCCCGGCGCACCGATTACTCCCAATCAGGTCACCATGACTTACTGGTTCGCCGACTTTCCCGCCGAGCCTGCCGTCTTCCGCTATGACGAGGGGCAATACCGCCGCGATTGGGCCGCGCTCGAAGCCCTCGCCGCCGAAATCGCCGCCGCACGCGGCTTTCCTATGACCGATGACGAACAAAAGTGCGCCTATTGCCCCTACCGCTCCTACTGTAACCGCGGCATCCGCGCCGGGCAAAGCGAAGACATGGAAGCAGAACTGGAACTGACCGACATCACCCTGGAACAAGTACAAGAAATCGCCTTCTAATGCGCTGGACCGAACATCCCCCCCTCCCCGCCCCACCCCTGCTGCCCGACCTGCACCCCCTGGTAGCGCAGACCCTCTTCCAGCGCGGGATCCGCACCCCTGCCGCGGCCCAGTCCTTCCTGGACCACAACGCCTACACCCCCGCGCCTGCCTCCGCGCTGCCGGGCATGGATGCCGCCTGCACGCGCATCGCCGCCGCCATCCACCGCAGAGAGCGCATTTGCATCTGGGGCGATTTCGATGTAGACGGGCAAACCGCCACCGCCCTGCTGGTGCAAACCCTCACGGCCCTGGGCGCCGACCTTACCTACCACATCCCCATCAGAGAAACCGAAGGGCACGGCATCAAACCCGCCTTCCTGGCCGAGATCATTGACCAGGGCGCGCGCCTGATTGTCACCTGCGATACGGGCATCACCGCCCACGAGGCCGTAAACTACGCCCGCACCCGCGGCGTGGATGTGGTCATCACCGACCATCACGACCTGGGCGAAAGCCTGCCCCCCGCAGCCGCCATCACCAACCCCAAACTGCTCCCCCAAAAACACCCCCTGGCCAACCTGGCCGGGGTGGGCGTAGCCTACAAACTAGCCGAAGCGCTCCTCACCACGCACTTTCCAAACGCCAGCCTTCAGCCCTCATCCCTGCTCGACCTGACCGCCATGGGGCTGGTGGCCGACCTGGCCCTGCTGCGCGGCGATACGCGCTACCTCGTCCAGCGCGGCTTGCAGCAATTGCGCCAGACCGAACGCGCCGGGCTAAAAGCCATGTTCGAGCTAGCCGAACTGAAAGCCGAAAACCTGACCGAAAGCCACATCGGCTTTGCCCTGGGTCCCCGCCTGAATGCCCTGGGGCGGCTGGGCGACGCCAACCCCGCCGTAGAACTGCTCACCACCGCCGACCCCATGCGCGCCCGCGTGCTGGCCGCCCAACTGGAAGGGCTAAACGCCCAGCGCCAACTGCTCACCAGCCAGGTCACCCAGGCCGCCGAAGCCCAACTGCGCGCCGAACCGGCCCTGCTGGCCCAACCCGTCATCGTGCTGGCCCACCCTGGCTGGCCGGGCGGCATTGTTGGCATTGCAGCTGCCCGTATTGTAGAGCGCTACGGCAAACCGACCATCCTGCTCAGCATTGGCGAAGACGGCATCGCACGCGGCTCGGCCCGCTCCATCGAAGGCGTGCACATCACCGAAGCCATTGCCGCGCAAAAAGACCTGCTGCTCAACTATGGCGGGCACCCCATGGCCGCCGGGTTGAGCCTGCCCGCCCAAAACCTGCCCGAATTCCGCAAGCGGATAAGCAAAACCGTAGAAAAAATGCTCGGCGAAGCAGTGTACGAAGAAGGCCAACTGACCATTGACGGCTGGCTTAGCCTGGCCGACATCTCGCTCGACCTGACCGAACAAATCGAACGCCTGGCCCCGTTTGGACCCGGCAACGAAAAACTGGTGCTGGCCACCCGCAACCTCACCCTGCAAGGCGCAACCCCTATTGGGCGCGGCGGCGAGCACGTCAAACTGACCGTAAGCGACGAAACCGGCCTGACCCAAACCGTGCTGTGGTGGGGCGGCGGCAGCGAAGACCTGCCCAACGGACGCTTTGACCTGGCCTACACCCTGCGCGCCAGCGATTTTCGCGGTCAGCGCCAGGTTTCGGTGGAACTGGTAGATTTCCGCATTACCGACGAAAGGCCCGTTACAGTCCGGCCCACAAAAATCGAAGTGGTAGATTTACGCCAACGCCCCAACGACCCCGCCGCCCTGCGCGCCGCCTTCGACACACCGCTCATTTGGGCCGAGGGCCCCCACAAAAAAGAAACCGGCGGGCTCAGCCGCTACGAACTGCGCCCCGCCGAAACCCTCGTCATTTGGACAGCGCCCCCCACCCCCGCCGACCTGCGCGCCGCGCTGGCCGCTGTGCAGCCGCGCCGGGTGATACTGGTCTGCAGCGACCCCGGCATAGATGAGCCGCGCGCCTTTCTGGAACGTTTGGCCGGGCTGGTCAAGTTCGTGCTCAGCCAGCACAACGGGCAAACTCAACTGCCCGCCCTGGCCGCCGCAACCGCCCAAAGTGAGGCGGCCGTGCTGGCCGGGTTAGACTGGCTGGTTAAACGGGGGCAAATTTCGGTGCAGGCAGAGTCAGATGGCGCATTGCGCCTGGGGCAGGCTTCAGCCCCTGGCGATGAAGCCGCCGCCAGGCAGGTCATCGCCCGCATCCAGTTTCTGCTGGCCGAAAGCGCAGCCTATCGCGCCTACCTCTTGCGCGCCGAGGCGGAACGCGTGCTGCCATAAAGGTATAAATTTCTGCACTTTAAGCGTTTATGGACGCGCACACGCCCATCCCTCCCTTTTACGTTACAATAAAATTATGCCGTTTACCGAACTCCCCCACACCGCCGATTGGGCCCTGCGCGTTTGGGCCGCCGACCTGACCGGGCTGTTCAGTGAAGCCGCATTGGGCATGAATGCCCTGGCAGGCGCTGTGTTAGCCGATTCGCCGCGCCTGACGCGCGACTTTTCGTCCAGCGGGCCCGATGCCGAAAGCCTGCTGGTGGCCTTTTTGACCGAGCTGGTCTATTACGCCGAGCAAGAACACACCGGTTTCGACTCCTTTGACCTTGCCCTGGGCGTTGCAAATGACGGCACGCATTGGTTACGCGCAATATTGCGCGGCGCGCCGCTGGCGCAATTGCACAAAGCCATCAAGGCTGTTACCTATCATGGGTTAGCCATCGAACAAACGCCCCAGGGCTACGCAACGACGATTGTGTTTGACGTGTAGGAGGACGCATGAATATTGAGAACTTGATAAAAATCAGCGATTACGAATGGGAAATTCCCACCCATCTACGCCACAATATGCGCGTGCCGGTGCGCATTTTTGCCACGCGCGAAATGCTCGAACAAGTTATCGAAGACAAGTCACTGGAACAAGCCGCCAACGCCGCCACCCTGCCGGGGCTGGTGGGGCATGTAGTAGTCATGCCCGATATGCACCAGGGCTACGGCTTTCCCATTGGCGGGGTGGCCGCCACCGAATATCCGCACGGCGTCATCTCGCCGGGGGCCATTGGCTACGACATCAATTGCGGGGTGCGGCTGCTGGATTCGGGCATAGATTACCAGTCTGCCAAACCCCACCTGGAGCGCCTGGCCACCCTGCTGAACAAATATTGCCCCAGCGGCGTGGGCACAGAGGGCGTGGTAAGCGTCAGCATGCACGAATTGGACGAAGTGCTGCGCGATGGGGCGCAGTGGGCGCTAAAAAACGGCTATGCCACCCCCAACGACCTGCGCCGCACCGAAGAAGGCGGCCGCCTGGAGGGTGCTCAGCCTGAAAAAGTGAGCCAGCGCGCCAGGCAGCGCGGGCGCGAACAAATTGGCTCGCTGGGCGCAGGCAATCACTTCATTGAAGTAGATGTGATTGATGAAATTTTCGACCAGTACGCCGCAGACGCCATGGGACTGGTGCGCGGCAACCTGGCGGTGCAAATTCACTGCGGGTCGCGCGGGCTGGGACACCAGGTTTGCACCGATTATGTGCAGGAATTTCAGGGCGCAGTGCGGCGCTATGGCATTGAACTGCCCGACCGCGAACTGGTCTGCGCCCCGCTCAATAGCCCCGAAGGTCAGGCCTACCTGGGGGCCATGCGCGCGGCGGCCAACTTTGCCTTTGCCAACCGGCAGTTGCTGGCCTTTTCGGCGCGGCGCGCCTTTCAGGAAGCCTTTGCGGGCAAATTCAAACGCGGCTGGGAACTGACCCAGGTGTACGACATCACCCACAACATGGGCAAAATTGAAACCCACGAAATTGACGGCCGCCGCGTGACGGTGTGCGTGCACCGCAAGGGCGCAACGCGCGCTTTTGGCCCCGGCGCGCCCGAATTGCCAGAAGAATACCGCGCCATTGGGCAGCCGGTCATCATCCCTGGCAGCATGGGCACGGCCTCGTGGGTGCTGGCTGGCACCAGCGAGAGCATGAAGCGCTCTTTGGGGTCATCGTGCCACGGCGCAGGGCGGGTGATGAGCCGCGCCAAAGCCAAAAAAGAAGTGCGCGGCGAAACTCTGCGCAGCGAATTGCAGGCGCGCGGCATTGAAATCCGCGCGGGCAGCCTGGCTGGTTTGGCCGAAGAAGCCCCGCAGGCTTACAAAGACGTAGATGACGTGGTCGAAACCGTCAGCGCGGCCGGCATTGCCCGCAAGGTAGCGCGCCTGCGCCCGGTGGCGGTTATTAAGGGGTAGCCGGCTGTCGTCGAAGCAGAAACCGGCTGCGGGTAAAGCAATTTTTATGGTGGAACATTTGGGGCGGCCGCTGCGTTTGGGATGTAGATATATTCCAAGGAGTGCAACATGAAATACATCATCTACAGCCTTTTGATTGTTTACCTGCTGGCAGCCTGCGCCCCGTCAGGTCCATCTCCCAATGCGCCTGTCTCAAGCGGCGACCCCGCTACGCCCGGCAGTGAGATGCCCCCACGCCCCAGCCTGCCCCTGCCAGAAGACACTGCCCTGGAACGGGGCCCCGCTTTTCTGGATAGCGCCGATCTGCTCGTGCTGGAAAGTTTCCCGCCGCAGTATATGCTCAGCCTGGCCGGGTCGCTGCCCACCCCGTGCCATCAATTGCGCGTGAACGTCTCGCCGCCCAATGCAGAGAATGTGATTGTGGTGACCGTGTATTCGCTGGTGGACCCTGAGGTGATGTGTATTCAGGTCTTGCAGGCCTTCAACGAAAATATCAATTTGGGGAGTTTCCCGCCTGGTAAGTACAGCGTGCAAATTGATGGCGGCCCCACCCTGGAATTTGATGCGCCATGAAACTGTGGCTGCCCGCACTGGCGATGATGCTTACCCTGGCCGCCTGCCAACCCCAGGCCGGTGCATTGCCCGATGCCGTTACCCCTACCCCCACGCCAGCGCCCGTCCAAATCGAATCGCCCGATAACCCTTACGCCCCCACCCCTGAAGATGCGCAACGCGCCAAAGGGCCGGTGCTGCTCAACAGTGTGGGGCTGCTGGTGATGGCCGCCTACCCCGACCAGATTGCCCTCAGCCTGGATGGCAGCCTGCCCAACCCGTGCCACCAGTTGCGCATAAGGGTGCTGCCGTTTACCCCCGGCAGCGGACGTGTGGATGTCGAAATCTACTCGGTCGTCAATCGGGATGAAACCTGCACGTCAGTGCTCAAAATTTTCACGGACAATGTGCCCCTGGGGCGCTTTCCGCCGGGGTTGTATGAGTTATATGTGAACGGCGCGCTGGTGGGCACGTTCAATGGCAACGCCGGCCCGCTCAACCCGCGCTGATGATGGCTGCAAAGCGGGCGTTGGTCAGCCGCGCAAGCGCCTCGACCGGCAGGCGAATATTCAGCCCGCGCTGCCCGCCAGAGATGTGAATTTCTGCGTGCGCGCGGGCCGATTCATCTATGACGACCTGAAAGCCCTTGTTGATGAGCGCCAGCGGGGAGATTCCACCCGCCTGCAGGCCGGTCAGGGTTTCGGCTTCACGCTCGGTGGGCAGGTGCATTTTCTTTTCGCCCAGGGCGGCTGCCAGCAGTTTCAGGTCTACGGCGGCCGGGCCGGGCACGACGGCCAGCACAGGTTTGCCGCCTGGGCGGGCGCGCAGCACCACAATTGTCTTGAAGACCACCTGGGGGCTGACGCCCAAAAAGCGGGCTGTTTCTTCTGCGCCTAGCTTTTCGGCTGGGGTTTCGAAGGCCGTGTAGGGGATTTTCCTGGCATCCAACAAGCGGGTGATGTTATTGACAGCGGGCATTGTTTTGACCTGTTTGTCAGGTGAATAACCTGTTTAATGTGTGGGGAGGGGGAGTGGATAAATCAAGGGTTATCAGAAACCCTGCATTGAGCATGTAGGACAAACGCTAGCGTTTGTCTTACAAAGAAGCAGGATTTCGCCACTCCATGTGGGGATAGGGTTATGTGTAATCAAACCGTCGTAGTAAAATAATCTATTATGAGTTCATCTGTCAACCCTTATCCGCTGTTGCAACCCTTGCTAGACGCCCTGCCTGCGGACTTTAGCCCCGCAGACCGTGAACGCGTACAATACGCCTATACAGTAGCAGAACAGGCCCACCGCGAGCAAAAGCGCGCCTCAGGTGAGCCCTACATCACGCATTGCGTTGCCGTGGCAACCATTCTGGCGGAATTACGCGCCCCGGTAGATGTCATCGTTGCAGCATTACTGCACGACACCGTAGAAGATACCTCACTCACACTGGACGACATCCGCCGTGAATTTGGCGACACCGTGACACGCCTGGTAGATGGGGTGACCAAAATGACCAAACTGCCGCGCGTTTCGCGCGGCGGAGAGGACGCCAACGCGCCCCTACCCAAAGAAGAACCGCTCACCCACGAACAGGCCGATCGCCGCAAACGCGAAATTAGCAACGAAAACCTGCGCAAAACGCTGATGAGCGTTGGGGAAGACCCGCGCGTGGTGCTCATCAAACTGGCCGACCGCCTGCACAATATGCGCACCCTGGGCTTCACCTCGCCCGAAAAGCAAAAGCGCATTGCGCGTGAAACGATGGAGATTTTTGCGCCGCTGGCCAATCGCCTGGGCTTGTGGCAAATGAAGTGGGAATTAGAAGACCTGTCTTTTCGATACCTTGACCCCGAAAAATATAAAGAAATTGCCAGCAACCTGGCAGAACGGCGTGAAATTCGCGAAAAGCAGATTGAAGAAATCAAAAAAAACCTGCGCGTCCTGCTCGAAAAGCATGGCATCAAAGCCGAAATAAGCGGCCGCCCCAAGCACATCTACTCTATTTACAACAAAATGCGCAACAAAGGCAAAAGTTTTGAAAGCCTGAGCGACCTGCGCGCTGTGCGTTTGATTGTGCCCGATATAACCGCCTGTTACACCACTTTAGGGGTCATTCACACCACCTGGCGTCCTATTCCTAAAGAGTTTGACGACTACATTGCCAACCCAAAAGAAAATTTTTATCGCTCGCTGCACACTGCTGTTATTTACAGCGACGGACGCCCCCTCGAAGTGCAGATCCGCACCCAGGAAATGCACGAAGAAGCCGAATATGGCATTGCCGCCCACTGGCGTTACAAAGAAGGCAGCGCCCGCGACGCCGCCTACGAAAAACGCGTGGCCGAACTGCGGCGGCTGATGGAGTGGCAGAAAGAAGAGCCGAACATTGACGCCCAGGATTTTGTGGAAGGCGTTAAGACCGATGTCTTTCAAGACAGGGTATATGTCTTCACCCCGCGCGGCGACATCATTGACCTGCCAGCCGGTTCTACGCCGATTGATTTTGCCTACCACGTCCACACCGATATTGGGCATCGCTGCCGCGGCGCAAAAGTTAACGGAAAACTGGTGCCGCTCGAATACACGCTCAAAAGCGGCGATCAGGTAGAAATCATCACCTCTAAGCAAGGCGGGCCCAGCCGCGACTGGTTGAACCCCAACCTGGGCATGGTGCGCACCCAGCGCGCGCGCGGCAAAATCCGCGCCTGGTTCAAAAAGCAAGACCGCCAGCAAAACCTGGACCACGGCCGCCAAATGCTGGAACGCGAACTCGACCGCATGGGCGTGAGCAATGTCAGCTTTGAAGAACTTGCCCGCGACCTGGAGCAGCGCTCGGTGGACGATATGTTCGTGGCCATTGGCTGCGGGGATATTTCGCTCAATCGCGTGGTCAATCTGCTCTCTGACAAACTCGGCAGCGCCTCGATTGGTGAAGAAACGATCCCTATCTCTGCGCCGCGCAGCGAAACCACTTCATCCGATGCTGTTGCGGTTGTAGGCCTAAAAGGAATTTTGACCACCCTGGCCAAATGCTGCAACCCAACCCCCGGCGATGAAATTATCGGCTTTATCACGCGCGGGCGCGGGGCCACCATTCACCGGCAAGATTGCCCCAACATTCTGCGCATGAAACTGCGCGACCGCGAGCGCCTGGTGCGCGTCGCGTGGGGCGAAAAAGTAAACACCTACCCTGTCCCTATTCGCATCCTGGCCTACGACCGCTCTGGGCTAATGGGAGACATTACCAGCCTGCTCAACAGCGAAAGCGTCAACATCGTCAACGCCAACATTAAAACAGATCGTGACCGCATTCACGCAGATGTCGCCGACATTCGCATGATTATCGAAGTGCGCGACCTGGAACAACTGGCGCGCATCTTGACTCGTATTGAAAACCTGCCCAACGTAATGCAGGCGGTGCGCATCCGCGGGGGATAACTTCACCGCAGGGTGATATAATGTGCGCCTCGTCATCTCCCAGGGCAATAACCTATGTTGAGCGTTTCGGAAGCCCGTGAAAAAATTATCTCTGCGCTTCAGCCCCTTGCAACAGAAATCATTGCGATCGAACAGTCTGCTGGGCGAGTCTTAGCGCGCGATTTTAGAGCCAACACAGACCTGCCGCCCTTCGACAATGCCAGCGTAGACGGGTTTGCCGTGCGCGCAGCCAATGTGCGCAACGCCGCAGCGCATACGCCCATTTGCCTGGACGTGGTTGCCGACATCCCGGCTGGAGCGTCCCCCTCTACAACGCATCTGCAGCCTGGACAGGCCGCGCGCATCATGACCGGCGCCCCCCTGCCGCCCGGCGCTGATGCAGTGGTCATGGTCGAACACACCAATTTTCAAGACCGCACCCCTGGCGCTGCGGCCCCAGCCAGTGTGTGTGTGTTCCGGCCAGTTCGGCCGGGAGAAAATATCCGCACAAAAGGCAGCGACCTGCACGCCGGGCAAACCGTGTTGCCCGCTGGTTACCCTCTGCGCCCGCAAGATATGGGACTGCTCGCCATGCTGGGCGCAGCCCGCATTGAGGTACGGCAACAGCCGCGCCTGGCGCTGCTTTCCAGCGGGGATGAGTTGCTGCCAGTAGATGCGCCGCTCGTCCCCGGTAAAGTGCGCGACGCCAACAGCACCACCCTGGCTGCGCTGGCACGGCAAAGCGGCGCGCAGGTGCTTTCGCTGGGGGTCGCCGCCGACAATGCCAGCGACGTGCGCCAAAGGCTGGACCAGGCCATTGTCCAAAAAGCAGATCTAATTGTCTCTTCGGCTGGCGTAAGCGTGGGCGCTTTTGACTTCATCAAAAGCGTGGTCGAAGAAAATGGACACCTGGCTTTCTGGCAAGTGAATATGCGCCCCGGTAAACCCCTGGCATTTGGCGCTTATCGCGGCACGCCGTTCATTGGGCTGCCAGGCAACCCCGTTTCGGCGTTCATTGGCTTTATGGTCTTTGTTCAGCCCGCGCTCAATCGGCTTTCCGGGCAGGTTGTAACAACGCGCCCCATTCAGCGGGTGCGCACTGCCGAAGCCATCGAATCGGACGGGCGCGAATCATACCTGCGCGCCATCGTCACGCAAGAAAACGGCGTGCTGGTTGCCCGCCTAAGCGGCCACCAGGGGTCTGGCAACCTGTTTTCACTTGTGCAGGCAAATGCTTTACTGATTGTACCCTCTGGGGTAAAATCCGTGCCGCCAGCGGCGGAATTAGACGCATGGCTGCTTTAGAAAAGGAAACGCGATGAAAAACAAACTATACTGGGGTTCGGTTGGGCTTTCTGCACTGGGGTTGGCGGTTTCTATTTATATGACCGCCTATAAACTTCTCGACAATGACGCCATGTGTCTGGGTTCTGGCGATTGCGCCACCGTAAACGCCAGCCCCTACTCCGAAATCTACGGTTTTCCGGTAGCGGCAGTGGGCGTTTTGGGCTATCTGGCCATCCTTGTTCTACTGCTGCTGGAAAAACGCAGCAACAAATTTTTTGCTGAAAACGCCCCGCTGGGAGTCTTTGGGCTAAGCGTTGGCGGCTTTGCATTTACGCTTTACCTGGTTTATCTCGAAATCTACATCATCAAAGCGCTGTGCCCTTTTTGTGTTGCCTCGCAAGTGACCATGACCATCTTGTTTGTGCTATCAATCGTGCGTCTGGTACGTCAAACACTGGATTAGCGCGTTTTATTCATTTAGAGGAGGAAACTCATGCCCCGTATTCGCTGCCACTACGCAGATTGCGTCTTCAACGATGACGGCTATTGCTCGGCAGCCGCCGTGGAAATAGACCCCGATACCGGCTGCGCCACTTACACCCCTAACGAAGACGCACAAGACAAAGCTGAGGATTGGGACGAAGAAGAACTGGAAGAGTGGGAAGAAGAGGACGTCGAAGAAGAAGACGACGACCTCTGGCTGGATGAAGAAGACGAATACTAAAAGACGCGGGCGCTCAGGCGCCCCGTTTTTTTACTTAACCTGAATTCGGGATAAGCCTTTAGAACCGTCCCGAAGGTTTTGTACGGGCAACTTCAAAGGTCGAAATCAGCCTTCGGGACGTTTATCCCGCAGTCGCCCCGCTTTTTTTACTTAGGAGGCAAATCCATCAATGCGTAAAGCAACACCCCCGCCGCAACCGCCAGGTTGAGCGATGTCGCCCGACCACGCATAGGCAGGCGCACCAGCACATCACACGCAGCAATCTGATTTGGGCTGAGCCCTTTTTGCTCGCTGCCCAACACAAGCGCCGCAGGCGCATCCATGCTGGACAGCGCACGGTAATCTACGCTGCCGCGCGCCGAAGTGCCCACCAGATGCATGCCGCGCTCCCGCGCCCAGGCAGCAAACTCCACAAAGCCGCACTGCACCACCGGTTTCCAAAACAGCGCCCCCATGCTGGCCCGCACTGCCGAAGGATGAAACGGGTCAACGCCGCCATCCAACAAAAAGAGCGCATCCGCGCCGACGGCGTCCAATGTGCGTAAAATTGTGCCAACATTGCCCGGGTCTTGCGGGCTGACGCAAGCCACCGCCAGCCGCAGCACAGTGGACGAAAAATCTCCCAAGCGCCAAACCCGCTGTCGGACAATCGCTGCTACCCCCTGGGGATTTTCTTTTTCTGCAATCGACTCAAACGCCTCGGCTGTCACAGGCTGGCAGCGCACGCCTTGCGCCGCAAGGCGCGCAACCAACTGCCGCCCAAAATCGCTGGACAACCGCTCTGGGGCATAGAGCAGCGTCTCAATGGGCCAGCCGGCTTCGGCGGCTTCGCCCACATGCAAAATGCCCTCTACCAAAAATAAGCCGGTTTGCAGGCGCGCTTTGCGTTCGCGCAGGCTGCGCGCCAGTTTGAGCAGCGGGTTAGTACGGCTGGAAATAAGCGGCGGGGTATCCATGCCCCCGATTTTACAACAAAAAAAGAGAGCGGGTAACGCGCTGCGCTGCCCGCTCTTCGACAGATATTCAGTTGCCGGGTTTAGGGAACAACCACCAGTTTGCCTACCATCCCGGCCTCCATGTGACCAGAGATACCGCAAACCACCTGGTATTCACCCGGCTCGGTCGGGGCAGTGAATGTCACCGTATCGGTTTTACCGGCTTCTACCTCGTGCTCCCAATAGATGTTATCTTCGTCATCCTCGCTAAACGGTTCTGAAACTTGCGTACCAAATTTCATGATGACAAATTCATGCTCAATTGCGCCGCTGTTTTTGAGTTCGATGGTGATTTCCTGCCCGGCAGGCACAGTGTAGGTATCGGGCTGGAACATGAACTCGACCATATCTACCTTGAGATTGGTCGAAGCAGAACTGCCGCCGCCACCGCAAGCAGCAAGCACGCCAACCAGCGCCAGTACCAGAACCAGAAACGTAATTCGACTTTTCATATCAATGCCTCCAGATTGTGATTTATTCTTATCGTAAGGCCATTGCATCGAAATTGCAACAGATAAGTTGTACAATTTTGGAATAAATATCACTTTTTTTGTTCAAAATTACTCTGTTGCAAGGATGTCATTGCGAGGGTGCTTGCCCTGAGCAAAGCCGAAGGGAAGCCCAAAGCAATTCCCTTCTCAGTGAGAGTGCTTCGTCGGCTTTCAGACCCCTCGCAGTGACATAGATGAATGTTTGCAACAAAGCAGTTCAAAATCCATAACACAAACAGGTGTTGTAAACTAACGTCAGTTTGGGTTAGCGAAAATGGAAAAACAAACACCCTATGGAGAAAACAACATGCGCATTGCAGAACCAATTCTGGTTACCGGGGCAGGCGGGTTTATTGGGCGCGCGCTGACTGCGCGGCTGGCGCGCGAGGGGTATCGGGTAGTTGCCTTCGATTTAGCGGGCACCCCGTTTTGGGATAGCATGGAAGGGGTGCAGTTTGTCGCCGGGGATGTGCGCGACCCAGATAGGGTTCGGCAGGCGGCCCAGGGCGTGCAAACCATCTTCCATCTGGCTGCCATCACCCTGGATGCGGGCCGGTTGGCGGATCATCTGGCTGTGACAGTGGAGGGGACGCGCCATGTGATGCAGGCTGCGGCGCAGCGCGGCGCAAAGGTGGTGCTGACCTCTTCGATTGTGTGCTACGGGGAACAACTGCAGCAACCCATTGACCTGGACGAAGACCTGCCCTGGGGCAAACCAACCGGCTTTTACAGCCTGAGCAAACAAAAGCAGGAAGCGCTGGCGCGCGAAATGTCTGCCCAACTGGGTGCGCCGCTGGTGGTAGTGCGCCCTGGCAATGTGTACGGACCCGGCAGCCCGCAATGGGTGCAGGCCGCGCTGGTGGAACTGCGCCGCGGCACGCCTGCATTGATTGGCGGAGGCGCGCACGACGCCAACCTGGTGTATGTGGATAACCTGGTGGAGGCGCTCATGCTGGCCGCAGCCAACCCGGCAGCGGTTGGGCGCGTCTACAACATTGCGGATGGTTTTGGCGTAACCTGGCAGCAATACTTTGGCAACCTGGCCCGCCTGGGCGGCGCGCCCCATCCGCGGGCTATTCCGTTTGGGCTGGCGCGTGGGCTGGCCGGGGTGATTGAGCCGCTCTGGCGCGGGTTGGGGCTGCGCAGCCGCCCGCCCATCACCTACGAGGCGGTCAACCTGGTGGGCGCAAAAGCACGGCATATCATCACCCGCGCCCAAGCCGAGTTAGGCTACCAGTCACGCATTCGTTATGCGCAAGCCATGCGCGCCGTTGGCGATTGGTTGCAAGAGTCGTAATTTTGACCAAGCCTCTGCAATTCACGTTTTTTACAGGATTGCATAGCGCGGCAAGCCGCAACCCGCCACAACCCAATGCACGACAAACTCAAGTAAGGTAAAATGGCTGCATGGATACCACCTTGACCTCAAAAGCGCATTCCGAACGCTACTTCACCTATGCCTTGTGGCTGGGCGTCTTCACTATTTTTTACAACCTGGCCGAGGGGTTGGTTTCGATATATTTTGGCGTAAACGATGAAACCCTGGCGCTTTTCGGCTTTGGGGTAGATAGTTTCATTGAAGTGATGTCTGGGGTTGGGATTGTGGCCATGATTTTGCGCATTCGCCGCAACCCGGATACGCCGCGCTCCCAATTTGAGCAAACCGCGCTGCGCATTACCGGCGCCAGTTTTTATATTCTGGCGGCTGGTTTGGCAATTACCGCCATCCTCAACCTGTGGCGCGGACACAAACCAGAGACCACCCTGCCCGGCATCGTCATTTCCCTGGTCTCGATTGCCGTCATGTGGGCGCTGGTTGCCGCCAAGCGGCAGGTGGGGCGCGCGCTCCACTCCGCGCCCATTTTGGCCGATGCCAACTGTACCCTGGTGTGCATCTACATGTCGCTGGTACTGCTGGCCGCCAGCCTTATTTATCACCTTACCGGCTTTGGCTATGCCGACAGCCTGGGTGCGCTGGGGCTTATCTACTTCTCAGTGAGCGAAGGCAAAGAGTCTTTCGAAAAAGCCGCAGGCATGGAATGCAGCTGCGGGGATTCATGCCACACCGGGTGAAAATTGGCAAAGTGCGTTAGAATTCCACGCATGAAATGGCTTAAGCAGTTTACTTTAGGCATGGCGTTGTTTTTGCTGGCCAGCCTCCCTCAGCCTGGCGCTGCCGCTGGCGGGCAAGTGACCCTGATTTATGGAACGTACCTGGTGCGCGCGCCCCTCAGCGGCGATGCCACCCCGGCCAGCTTGCTGTCTCAGGCGGGGGTTGCCCTGCAGCCCGGCGAGACGGTACTGGTCAACGGACAGCCTGCCCCAGCCGACCAGCCCGTACACCACGGCGCAGTGATTCAACTGCGCGCGCCCATACGCATCACCCTGGTTTCTGGTGATACCAGCCAGGAAATTGCCAGCCCCGCCGCCACCGTTGCCGAAGCCCTGGCAGCGGCTGGCATTCCCCTGTACACCAGCGACTATCTCGACCCAGCCCCCGCTACACCGCTCAGCGAAGGCATGGTCATCACGCATCGCCCGGCGCGCGAGCTGACCGTGCAGGCAGATGGCCGCGAAGTGCGCCTGCGCTCCGCAGCAGACACGGTAGGGCGCGCCCTGGCCGAAGGCGGGCTGGCCCTCACCGGGTTAGATTACAGCATCCCCGAAGAAACCGCTCCCCTGCCCGACGACGGGCGCATCCGCATTGTGCGTGTTAGCGAAGCCCTCATTCTGCTGCAAAAATCGCTGCCGTTTTCTTCCGAGTTTCAGGCTACAGCCGAACTGGAAATTGACCAGCAAGACCTGCTGCAGGCCGGAGAACCTGGTCTGGCCATCAGCCGCGTGCGCCTGCGCTATGAAGACGGGCAAGAAGTATCGCGTCAGTCTGAAGCCGAGGTGGTCGTGCGCCCGGCCCGCAACCGCATTGTTGGCTACGGCACAAAAATTGTCATTCGCACCACCACCATAGACGGCGTTCAAATTGAATACTGGCGCGTCAAACGCATGTATGCCACGTCCTACTCCCCGTGCCGGTCGGCAGCCAGCCGCTGCTATAATTACACTGCCAGCGGCAAACCAGTAACGCGCGGCGTGGTGGCCATGCGCCGCCCCTACTACAACGCCATGCGCGGACAGCCGCTCTACATTCCCGGCTATGGGTACGCCACCATCGAAGACATAGGCGGCGGCATTCCAGACGGCCGCCTGTGGATTGACCTGGGCTTTAGCGACTCGGATTACACTGCCGCCTACGATGGTTGGGTAAACGTATATTTTCTCACGCCTGTGCCCAATTCAATTGTCTGGGTACTGGAATAAGACCACCCTCATGCGCACCACTGCCATCCCCCCTCTCAACGCCGCCGCGGTGCTTCGCCAGTTTGGGCTGCGCGCCGACAAAAGCCTGGGGCAAAATTTTCTGCAAGACCCAATAGCCCTTGAGCGCATCACCGCCGCAGCAGAAATTAACCCCGATGACGCCGTGCTGGAAATTGGCCCCGGCGTGGGCAGCCTGACCCGCTACCTGGCCGCGGCTGCCCAAACCGTCACCGCCGTCGAACTGGATACCCGCCTGCTGCCTGCGCTCCAATCCGTCCTGACGCCCTACCCCAACGTGCGCATCATTCAGGGCGACATCCTCGCCGTACCGCCCGACGCGCTCATGCTCCCAAACGGCTACCTGGCTGTGGCCAACATCCCCTACTACATCACCTCGGCGGTCATCCGCCACCTGCTCGCACTGCCTCTGCGCCCGCGCCGCATGGTGCTGACCATGCAGCGCGAAGTGGCCGAGCGCATTTGCGCCGCCCCCGGCGACCTGAGCCTGCTGGCGCTGAGCGTGCAGGTGTACGGCCGCCCGCGCCTGGCCGTGCACATACCGGCCGGGGCGTTCTACCCCGCCCCCCAGGTAGATTCGGCCGCCTTGCGAGTGGATCTATACGAGACGCCGCTCATCCCCGCGCCCCTGTTAGACACATTCTTCCATCTGGCGCGCGCTGGCTTTAGCCAGAAACGCAAAACCCTGCGCAATGCGCTGGCTGGCGGGCTGCGCTTACCGCCCGCCCAGGCCGAATCCCTGCTGCGAGCGGCAAGCATAGACCCTCAACGGCGCGCCGAAACCCTCTCATTGCAAGAGTGGCGCGCCTTGAGCATGGCATTCAACGAAAAAGAGCAGGGCTCTTAAATTGCCCTGCTCTTTTTATGCATCCTATTCTGGCTTCAGGCTTGCTTTTTCAGGTCGGCATACATGCCGCGCAACTGCCACACCCGCACCGCCGCTTCGAGTTGAATTTTGAGCGACATTTTCGACTTTCCAAACTGGCGCTCGGCAAAGTAAATGGGCACCTGCCCAAAGCGATAGCCCAACCGGTGCGCAACATACGCCATCTCGACCAGAAAAATATACCCATTCGAGCGAATACGTTCCAGGGGCATAGCCGCAATTACATCGCGCTTCCACATGCGAAAACCGCTGGTCATGTCATTCAAATCCATGCCCAAAATGGCGCGCGCATAAAAATTGCCAAACGCCGAAAGGAACTTACGCCACAGCGGCCAACGGCGATCCAACCCGCCGCCTTCGATATATCGTGAGCCAACCACCACATCGCAGGCGGGCAACTTTTGCACCATCGCCTGCAAAACAGCCGGGTCGTGTGATAAATCGGCGTCCATTTGCACAATAAGGTCGGCGCCCTGCGCAATCGCCTGCCTGAAACCAGTCAGGTATGCTGCGCCAAAACCCAGCCGCCCAGGGCGGTGCACCACAAAAAAGCGCTCTGGATATTGGCGCGCCAGGTCATCGGCAATCTGACCTGTGCCGTCTGGGCTGTTATCGTCCACAACCAGCACGCTTATTGCCAGAGGTAACGCAAACAAAGCGGAGACCAGCCTGGGCAGGTTCTCCGCTTCGTTGTACGTTGGAACAACGACGGTAATTTTTTCGTTCACGCAGACTTTCGCTTTATCAATTCAGATTTCAACTGCTCCGCATTCTCAAATGCGCTTTCAGAAGAGGTCAATTGCGCCACACGCACCGAAAGACGGTCGTTGCGCAAGGCTACCTGATCGCGATCTTTGAGCGGATAGAAATAATCCAGCGATTGCTCCAGGCGGGCGCGCACCCGCTCGGCAAGACCTGCCAGATGCTCTTGCCGCACAATCATAACAAAATCGGTTGGCGAAAGATGCCCAATAAACCCGGTTGTCGTACCGCTATCCTGAAGAATCTTCACCAGCATCAGGCTCACCGCCCGCAAGACATCATCCGAAGCCACAAAGCCATACGCATCGCGGAAAGTATCCACATGGCGCAACGCAACAATCAGCACAGCCCAACCGCTCTTGCCAACTAACTCGCCCAGTTTTTCATCTACCAGTTTGCCTTCTGGCAGGCCTGTCACGGGGTTAGTCAACGTATCCTGGCTGGCGCGGCTAAGCGCGTTACGCACGCGCAAACGCAACTCCTGCACGTCAAATGGCTTGGTTATATAATCATCTGCGCCCAGTTCCAAACCTTGCAAACGGTCTGAACGCTCACGCTTTTCGGTAAGAAAGATAATTGGAATTTCCTGCGTCTTACGGGCCGTGCGCAAGCGACGCGCCACCTCAAAGCCATCAATATCTGGCAGACGAATATCCAGAATAACAAGATTCGGCAAAACCGTCTGGGCAGTCTTTACACCATCTTCACCCCAGTTAACGGCAACCACGTCATAACCCTGTACACGGAAATACGAACTGAGCATTTCCGCAACATCAAGGTCGTCTTCAACGATGAGAATTTTGGGCTTTGGGTCAGACACGCGAACCTCAGCGATTAACCGATAGGCTCTTTCTGGATGATAAATTCACACACCGAGTCGCCCACTGCAACACACTTCGACTCATTCACACGGAACTCGTTGCCGCCAGAGACCCACTTCAGACCTTCCTGCAGCAACCCTGTGGCAATGAAGCAAACTGGCTTATCGGCCCCAGTACGGCCCCAGCACACCGGGCATTTGTGAATGGTGTAAACAAACTCATTCTCGTGT
>FWPV01005113.1_pt1 | contig 26605 bp, 17 predicted proteins | sample 2228371 | NCBI WGS metagenome assembly FWPV01 (sample SAMEA103939776, study PRJEB20133) | metagenome
CGCCCCTCACTTGCCGCGCCAGGGGGCGCGTCCGAGGGACTTGTATATCGCTTTTGGGTCACTTCTGAGCAGATTCGGTATTAGAGCTGGATGGCTTCAAACAGGTGAAGAGCGCTCTATTTTCGCAGTCGCAAGCGGTGGGTGAGCTGGGCGAATTCCTCGGGGGTGTGGGCAGCGCAGAACCTGTCGAGGTAGGGGAGGGCGGTCTTCATGCAGTTGGCGTGGGGGTTGTAGCCCTCGCTCACAAGCAGAGGGTTCAGCCAGATCAGGGCTGCGCTGCGGTGGTATATTTGCCGTAGCGCGTATTCCAGTACTTCCGGTGCCCCGGTGTCCAGGCCATCGCTGGCAATAATCACGATGGTGTCGCCCCGGATCAGACCCCCGTACTTTTGCTCCAGGCAGAGCAGGTTCTCCCCGATTTGGGTTCCACCCCCCCAGGCCTGACCCAACCGGCTGAGCCTTGGGCGTTCGGATAGATTTCCCGCTTTCTCGAGCTGCCGGGTAATGCGCTTTAGTCCGGTAGAAAAGGTAAAAACCTCGACCCGGTTACAACGCATGCGGAGGGCGAAGGCGAATTGTAAAAGCCGGTCTGAGTAGGACTGCATCGAGCGGCTTCCATCCAGCACAAACACAAAGCGAGGCTGGCGTTTGGGGTGGTGCTGCCAGGCGGGATAAATCGGCTCACCCCCGGTGTGGAGGGCTTTGCGCAGGGTGTGTCGAAAGTGAAAGCGGGTACCCTTGGGGGTGCTAACCCAGCGACGGCTACGGCCCAGCCTGACCTGATTGACCAACTGCGTCGCGGCAAGGAGCATCGCATCCAGGTCTTGCTGAGGGATCTCCACCTCCGGGGTTTCGCTGCCCGCCGTGCGGCTGAACATGGCCCTGAGCAGGGGGGCGGCCCAGTCGCCGGTATCGGAGTCTTCGGCTAGCCTGGTTTTGCCCTGCGCCGGTGGGCTCATTGGGTCGAGAAGGGCCTCGGAAGGGTTGTTGCGGGCGGGCTGGCTTTTCTGGCCGGTCTCGCCCTGGCTGCTGGGGCTCGCTCTGTGCATGTTGGGCTGGGCCTGGATTCGTTTGCGTTTGGGAAGAAAAAACTGGAAAAACAGGTCGTCAAAGACCCTTTCTTGCTCGAGGTTGCTGCAAAGCACCAGCTTGAGAGCCTGACGCACCTCCTGCAGGCTGCCCAGGTTGATGGCTTCCAGCGCCTCTGAGGCATCCTGCACCTCCCCTGGGCCAAGGTTGAAGCGCTGGGTGGTTTGCCGGAGGTGCTCGGCAAAGGCAATCAGGTTCTCGGGCAGACTGCCATGCGGGAACTGGAGGGGTGTAGCGGAGGTGGACATCGGTTAAGTTGCGCCTGTATAAGGTCTAGAGATGCATTCAGGCTGTGTAAGAAAATCATGCTCCGAGCGCAATGCCCAAATGATTTTCGATCATTCCAGTAGCCAAAACATAGGCGGGAGATACTCAGTCAACCTGCGGGCGGCCAGAAGCCAGCGCTACAGAACGCGGGCCCTAGGCCACCAGTTCGGCGATGCGCTGCTTGTGGGCCTCTATCAAGGTCAGGTCGTCCTTATCCTTGAGAATCACGCCCCAGGTCTGCTCCAGGACGTGCATGTCCAGCGACTCCTGGTGCAACGAGACCAGGGCTTCGGCCCAGTCCAGGCTCTCGGCCACGCCGGGGGCTTTGTTCAGGGGAAGTTCGCGCAGGTGGGCGACCACGGTGGCGATCTTCTGGGCCAGCCGTTCGTTGATACCCGGCAGCCTGGTACGGATGATTTCCACCTCCTTCTCGAAGCTGGGGTAGTTCTGCCAGAGGTACAAGCAGCGCCGCCGGAGGGCGTCGGACAGCTCCCGGCTGCGGTTGGAGGTCAGAATCACATAGGGGCGGTGGGTGGCCTTGAGGGTGCCCAGCTCGGGAATGGTGACCTGGAACTCGGCCAGTAGCTCCAGCAAAAAAGCCTCGAACTCTTCGTCGGTGCGGTCAATTTCGTCAATCAACAACACTGGGGGCTGGTCCTGCGAGATGGCCTCGAGCAACGGGCGGCGCAGCAGATAGGCCTCGCTGAATATCTGGGCTTCCCGCTCGGCTACGCTTGCTCCCGTGTGCTCGGTCAGGCGGATGTGCAGCATCTGCTTGGGATAGTTCCACTCGTAGAGGGCCTGGGCGGTGTCCAGCCCTTCGTAGCACTGCAAGCGAATAAGCCTGGTATCCAGCACCTCGGCCAGGGTTTTGGCTACCTGGGTCTTGCCAACCCCGGCTGGGCCTTCTACCAGCAAGGGTTTGCGCAGCGCCATTACCAGCCGCAGGGCGGTGGACATGGGCAGGTCGGCGATGTAGTTTCGTTCGCGCAGAACGGCCTGGATGCCCTCGACGGAGTTGAGCAGGGGGTTTATTTCGGCCTGGCTCATGCCTTGCCTTTCAGGTATTTGTCGGGGTTCTTGAGGAACTTGGCGCGGCAGTTAGGGCAACTGAAGTAGTAGGTCTGGCCCTGATACTCCGCGCTCACCGCTCTGGCGATTTCCAGCACTTCGCCACTGGTGGGGTCTATGGCCATTCCAGAGGGTAGGGGCGCTGGGGAGGCGGCTGCGGTGCTGGTAACCGCTGTAATTTCCGCCGCGATGGATGCTACCTGCTGTATTTCTCTCAGGACGGTTGGGTCGTTTTGGGGTGTGGAGGGCAAAGGTTGGCTCGAGGTCTGGGCGCTGGTAGGCATTTTTCCCATTGCAACCCCGGCGCTTTCAGCCCACGCCTTACCGCTTTTGTGCAGGATAATTTCGGCCAGGATCGAGATGGCTACCTCGTCGCGCCCGCGTCCGCCCAGGTCGAGGCCGGCGGGGTATTTGAGCCCTGGCAAGGCGGTTTTGGGGATGCCCAGAATCTCGAGGTTGTCCAGCACCGTAGCGCCGCGTTTGCGGCTGGCGACCAGGCCCAGGTAGGCGGGCTGGGGCATCGACCTGGCAATGAGGGCCAGGGTGTCTTCGTCGTAATGGCCCTGCGAGGCCACCACGATACTGGTTTTGGCAGGGTTCTGGTGGGGTAGCCAGCCCTCCAGCTCGCGCCAGTCCAGCACCTGAATGTCGGACTCGAGGCTCACCCCTGCCAGCTCGGGCATGTCGCAGGCCAACGTGACCCTGTAGTTCATCCGGGCCGCAATCTGCGCTGTCGTGAGGGCAATCTGGGAGCCGCCCACCACCAGCAGGCTGGCCTTACCGACCAGGGGTTCAATGTAAACATCCACCGCGCCTTCGCTGGCGCAGGTCATGGGAATCACCACCTGATCGGCGTGTTCCAGCACCACCTTAGCGGCGGCCTCGGGGGTGATTTTGACCAGACGCGGCTTGCCGAGCCGCAAGACCTCGAGGGCCTGCTTGCGAACAATCTCGCGGGAGCATGCCCCGCCCACATATCCCTCAAAACGTCCGTCCTCGAACACCAGGGCTTTATCGCCCAGGTGGGACGAAACCGGCGCCTGCCGCGAGACCACGGTAGCCAGCGCAAAGGACTCCCCCCTGCGCCGCAGCTCCTCGATTTTGCTGTAAAGGTCCATGTAGGTTCCAGGGTAAGGCCAGATGGGCCTGGAAAATCTTTTGCTGGTCACAAAGGTAGGGGTCTCAGGCCAAGGCCAATCGCCCTGTTTCTGCCCGAGACCACCGACCCAAAAAGTTATGCTTCGCTCATCTTTTTGCCCATATTGGCAAATACGGTCTCGATGAGGCGCTTGGCCTGGGCGTCCAGCACCCGCCCACCCACGGTGGCCGCCGGGCCGCTTACACTGGCCACGCCATTCCAGTCGAGCAGGGTGCTCTGGTCTTCCTGGCCGCTGATATCGGCGCTGGCGGTCAGGTCTACCGCGCTACCCAGCCCACCACCACGGATACGAACCATCATTTTGTTTTCTTCGGGACGGGGGTCGAGTTCGATATTGAACTTAAACGAACCCCGCACCGGCCCCACAGCAACACCCACCGTGGCGACCATATTTTTATCGTCCTTGAACTCGACCGATTTCAGGTCGGGTAAGCAAGAGGCCACTTTTTGCGGGTCCTGGATAAAGCTCCAGACCTTTTCTGCGCTTGCTTGTACTTTTTCCTGTCCGCTGTACTCGAGTTTCATGCGCTAACCTCAGGGATTGCCTATAGCTGATAGCTGATAACAAAACCCATCTTGTTTGCTATATGCCATGAGCTATAGGCTATCGGCGTTTCTTGCTAGAACGAATCCACCCCGGCCTGCCGCAGTACCTTCCAGACCTTTTCGCGGGTGATAGGCATGTCAATGTGGCGCACCCCCAGGTGGGCCAGTGCGTCCACCACAGCATTTACAAAGGCCGCCGGGCTACCTACCGTGGGCGACTCGCCCACCCCTTTGGCCCCGATGGGGTGGTGGGGGCTGGGGGTCACGGTGTGGCCGGTCTCCCATTTGGGGGTCTCGAGCGCGGTGGGCAGCAGGTAGTCGGTGAAGTTCGACGCGAGGTTGTTGCCCTGCTCGTCGAAAGCGATTTCCTGCATGAAGGCCATGGCAAAGCCCTCGGTCAGACCGCCATGTACCTGCCCCTCCACAATCATGGGGTTGATGATGGTGCCGCAGTCGTCAATGGCCACGAAGCGCCGCACCTTGACCTCGCCGGTGCCTTTGTCAATGTCCACCACGCAGATGTACGCCCCGTGGGGGAAGGTCAGGTTGGGGGGGTCGTAGTAGTAGGTGGTCTCGAGGCCCGGCTCCATGCCGGGGGGCAGGTTGGTGTAGGCCGCAAAGGCCACCTCGTTCATGGTCACGCTCTTACCCGGCACGCCCTTGACCACGAACTTCTTGTCCACCCACTCCACATCGCTCTCGCTGACTTCCAGCAGGTGTGCGGCTATCTTTTTGGCCTTCTCACGGATGCGCCTTGCGCCGAGCGCCATGGCGCCCCCCGCAGTGGGGGTGGAGCGGCTGGCATAGGTGCCCAGGCCGTAGGGGGCGGTGTCGGTATCGCCCTCCTCCACAATGATTTTGTCCACATCCAGGCCCAGTTCCTCGGAGACAATTTGCGCCCAGGTGGTCTCGTGACCCTGGCCCTGGTGTCGGGTGCCGGCCCGCACGATGGCCGAACCCGAGGGATGCACGCGGATTTCGGCCCCGTCGAACATCTTGATGCCCAGGATGTCGAAGTCCTTGCTAGGCCCGGCTCCCACAATTTCGGTGAAGGTAGAGATGCCAATGCCCATCAGCTCGCCTTTAGCCCGTTTCTCGGCCTGTTCCTTGCGCAGCTCGGCGTAGCCGATGCGCCCCAGGGCCACCTTGAGGGTTTTCTCGTAGTCGCCCGAGTCGTAGGTCCAGCCTAGCGCCGAGGGATAGGGGAACTGCGAGGGCTGGATGAAGTTCTTGAGCCGCAGCTCGGCGGGGTCCATCTTCAACTCGTGCGCCAGCACGTCCATGCTGCGCTCGATCAGGTAGCTGGCCTCGGTTACGCGGAACGAGCAGCGGTAGGCCACCCCACCGGGGGCTTTGTTGGTATAGACCGCATCCACCTCGGCGTAGGCTTTCTGGAAGTCGTAGGAGCCGGTGCAGATGGAGAACAGCCCTGCCGGGTACTTGCTGGGGTCGGCGGCGGCATCGAAAGCCCCGTGGTCGGCCAGGGTGTAGACCTTCATGGCCGTCACCTTGCCGTCTTTGGTGGCCCCAATCTCGATGTCCATGTGGAAGTCGCGGGCGAAGCCGGTGGTGGTGAGGTTCTCGGTGCGGGTCTCGACCCACTTTACCGGTGCTCCCAGCACGATGCTACCCACGATGGCGCAGACGTAGCCCGGATAAACCGGCACCTTGTTGCCGAACCCCCCCCCGATGTCGGGCGAGATGACCCGGATGTTGTTCTCAGGGATTTTGGTCACCAGCGAGAGCACCGTGCGGATGGCGTGGGGGGCCTGGGTGGTCATGTACACCGTGAGTCGCCCGGTGGCCGGGTTCATATCGCCGATGCAGCCGCAGGGCTCGAGGGGGGCCGGGTGGCTGCGGGGGTAGACCATGTGCTGCTTGATGCGCACCTCAGAGGCCGCCAGGGCTTTTTCGGTCTCGTCCTTGGAGCCCACATCCCAGGTCCAGATGTGGTTGTCATGACGGCGGGGGCCATGCGCGCCGGTCATGTTGCCCTTGATATCCTCGCGCAAGACCGGGGCGTCGGGGGCGGTGGCCTTGAAGGGGTCTACCACCACCGGCAAAGGCTCATACTCCACCTGCACGGCGGCGGCCCCATCGACAGCGGCCTGGCGGTTCTCGGCATAAACTGCCGCGACCTCCTGGTACTGGTAGAGCACCTTGCCATCGGCCAGCACCATCTGTTTGTCGCCGGCCAGGGTGGGAATCCAGGAAAGACCGGCGGCTGCAAGGTCTTTTGAGGTGATCACCGCCTTGACCCCGGGGATTTTGAGGGCTTCGGAGGTGTCAATGTTTAGAATTTTGGCGTGGGCGTAGGGGCTATGCACCAGGGCCATGTACAACATGCCGGGCAGGTTGATGTCGTCGAGGTAGTTGCCCTTGCCCACGATAAAGCGCGGGTCTTCCTTGCGCTTGATGGCCTTGCCGAGCCCCTGAATACCCTTGGGCTCGAGGTTTGGAGTTTCCACTGCCATTGGTGCTCCTTTCGAGATGTGCTGAAGGCTAAAAGCCTAAAGCAGAAGGCAAAAGAGTTGTTGATTCCGTGCCTCTGGCTTCCATTACTTAATCGTCTGCGGCGGCGCCGGCGGGTTGCTGCAACATCTGGGCGGCCTGCTGCACTGCCTTGACGATGTTCTGGTAGCCCGTACAACGGCAGAGGTTACCCGAGAGCCCAAAGCGAATCTCCTCTTCCGTGGGGTTGGGGTTGTGCTGCAAAAGCACATGCGCCGCCATAATCATGCCGGGGGTGCAGTAGCCGCACTGCAAGCCGTGTTGGTCGTAAAAGGCTTGCTGCAGGGGGTGCAGCTTTCCGCCCTGGGCCATGCCTTCGATGGTGGTGATTTCATGGCCCTCGGCCATCACCGCAAACATGGTGCAGCTTTTTACGGCAGTTTTGCCGTCCAGCACCACTGTACACACCCCACACGACGAGCTATCGCAGCCGATGTGGGTGCCGGTAAGCCCTGCATCGCGGATGGCATGGGCCAGCAGGGTGCGGGGTTCTACGTTCAGCTTCTTTTCAGCGCCATTGATTTTCAGGGTGATTTCCATGGTTTCTCCCTTGCGTCGTCAGGCCACTACCACATTCAAGCGCCGCAGGGCCTTGATCAGGCTCCGGCCCACCAGTACCCGGGCCATGTCTTTCTTGTACTCCGCAGAGCCCCGTGCATCGGGGTTGGGGTCGGCGATTTTGCGGGCTTCCTCGGCGGCGGCCCGGATCAGCTCGAGCGTGGGCTTCTGACCCCGCAACAGGTTTTCGCCCTCCACCACCCTCAGCGCCATGTGCGCTACCGCCGTGATGCCGATACCGGCCTCTTTGATGGTTCCATCGGGGTTAAGTTCTATTTGCACGGCGGCGGCGGCGGTGGCGTAATCGCCGACCTTGCGTTCAATTTTTTCGTAAGCGCCCGAGGTGAGGGAGTTGGGAGTTGGAAAGCGTGCTTCCACCGCCATTTCCCCTTCGCCAATGGAGGTAGCGAAGCTGTCTACCAAAAATTGGTCAATGGCTTCGACTCGAGGCCCATTTTTGCTCTGGATAACCATCTGGGCCCGTGCTGCAATCGCGGCAGCGGCCCAGTCGCCGGAGGGGTCGTTGTGGCACAGTGAACCCACCACCGTACCCCGGAAGCGCACGATGGGGTCGGCCACCACCATCGAAACGTCGCTAATCAGGTGGTACTTGCCTTGAATGTTTTTATCGAACTCTACATCGGTGTCGCGTACCAGGGCACCAATGCGAAGCATCCCGTTTTCTTCGTGCAGGTATCCCAGGTTGGGGAGTTTGTTGATATCCACCAGCACAGAGGGTTGGGCCAGGCGATAGCGCATGGCCGGGATCAGGCTTTGCCCCCCGGCCAGCACTCTGGCTTCGTAGCCATGTTCAGCCAGGTGGCTGATGGCCTCCTCGAGGGACATCGGGCGTTTGTACTCAAAGGCCGCAGGTATCATGTTGTCCAACCTCCCTTTGGTTTTTGCTTTTGGCAAGCACGGCTAATCTAAAACCTTGTAGCCCGCTTGAGCATGCTGGAGATTACAGTTTGCACCTGACCTCCGGCTTCGACCCAGTAAAGGGTAGTCTTGTGGGAGGGGTCTTGCGGATTCTGAAAGGTCAACATCCGCAGGGGGCAGAGTCCTGGCAGTGTTATTTTGGTTTTTGGATCGCCTGAAAGTGCTTCGGAAGGCTTGATTTTTTTAGTCAGACTACGTAACCTACCCCGACCTGCTTTCTCGGCGAATGCCCCGCATATGCCACCGATTGACGCCATCGTGCTCTCTGCCGGTAGGGCCTCGAGGTTTGGGGTTCCCAAGTTTCTGCTGCCCGCAGGGGAGGGCCATATCCTGCTGACTAGAGTCCTGGAGCATGCTGCGCGGGTAGCGGATGGCCGCATTGCGGTGGTGTTGGGGCGTGAGGCCAGGGTGACGCGGTATGCAGTGGAGCGCTGGTTGGATGGGCAGCCGGGCGACTTTAGCTCGAGGGTTTGCACGGTTTTGAACCGGCACTACCGATTCGGCCAGAGCACCTCGCTCAAAGCGGGTACGCGGGTACTCGCCGAGGCCCAGGGGGTTCTGGTGTTTCTGGCCGACATGCCCGCACTGGCACCGGAAAAACTCGCACAGTTCAGGCAGGCTATCCAGCAGCGTGACCCTCGAGCGCTCGCGGTGGCGGCCAGCGAACAGGGCCAGATACGCCCGCCCGTTTTTTTGTCCAGGCAGCTTTTTCCAGATGTTCTAAAGCTTCAGGGCGATCAAGGCGCCCGGGCGGTCCTGAAGGCCCATCAAGACAGGGTCGAACGGGTTGAATGGGGTGCTGGGCCCTGGTTTTTTGATATTGACGACTGGCAGACCTACCAGCAGTTAGCCCGCACGCTGGGCTGGGCCAACGAATCATTTGAGCCCATCCCACGTGAGGGTGTTTCAGTCTCGGCAATACGAGCACGGGTGGATGCGGCTCTGGCTTCAGAAACAGTGCCCTGGCTCGCGCCTGGGTTGCTGTTGCTGACCTCAAAAAGTGAAGCCCGCTGGCTCGAGCTACCCCGAAGTTACCGGGGTGTGCAGGGGGTTATCGTCGGCCCGGCCCAAACCCCGGCTGCATACCTGGGATTGATCCGCAGAGCCAGCCTGGCAGCTCTGGCAGCCAGTGGTCAGGCCGATTATCCCTGATAAAGGGCTTGGCTGGAGCATTCGGGCTTATGCGAACCGATTTCATTGCCAAACCCGGTGCACATTAATCACAGCCGGCCCTCGCCTCAGAAGTTAGGCTGTAGTATGGAAAGATACGGTGCATGAGGTGAATCAACACGGCTTGACCTGGATGCTCCAACGCAAGGTTTATTTGAGCCTTGATGGGCTTTGTAAGGCATTAGGATAGAGGCTGTGGTTGTGCAGCGCGATACCGACCCGACTACCGCCGTTTCGATGACTGCGCTGGCAACCATCGAATCTTTGCTTACAGACTCCGAGGCTCACCTGGCCCAGGCACCCCAGGAAGCAGCCCTTCTGGCGCAGGAAGCCAGAACCCTGGCCCACGCTCATCAAGAGCTGCTGCTAGAGGTTCAAGCCTCCTTCACCCTGGCCAAGGCCCATCTTCGGCTGGGGCAACTGGTTGAGGCTGTCCAGATGGCCCAGGCGGGCGTAGAGCTGGCCGCCGCGGTGGATGAACCAACGCTCAGGCTCGAGGGTTTGCGGCTGCTTGCCACCATTTTGCGTGAGCAGGGAGACCTGAACCAGGCCTCGAGCTACCTGGAAGAGGCCACTGTGTTGGCCCAGCAAGCCAATCTACCCACTGCTGAGGCCGACTGCCTCAACCAGCAAGCCGGAATCCACCACTCCAAGGCCGAGTATGCCCAGGCGCTGGACAAGCTCACCCGAGCCCTCACCCTCGTGCGAATCCTGGGCAATCAAGTTGCCGAGGCTAGTTTCCTCAACAACATCGGAATCCTGCGCACCGAACTGGGGCAGTATCCGCAGGCCCTCGAGGCTTTTCTGGAGGCCTATCAACTCTATCGCCACGAAGGGCACAGCCCCCGTAACCGTGCGGGTAACCTGGCTTCCATCGGCAACCTCTACATGGAAATGGGGGATTTCGACCAGGCTGACCGATATTACGAACTGGCTCTGGCCGAGACCCGCCGTATCCAGGAGAGATTTATCGAATTGCAGGTTTTACAGCTGATCGCAGAACTGGCCTTCAAGCGCTCAGATTATACGAAGGCCAGGGATACCCACGGCGAGGTGGTCAAAGCGAGCAGAGAATTGGGGTTGGAGCGGATTTTGCTCACTTCACTGGAAGGGCTGGCCAAGACGCAGATGGCGCTGGGTGAGCCCCAGATTGCCACCCAGACGCTGTTGGAAGTGTTGGAACTGGCCCGTTCTAAAGGCTGGCGTACCACCGTACTGGACGTACTGCTCAGCCTGGGGGAGGCTTCCATCGAACTAAAGGATCTGCGTCAGGCACGGGAGTACGGGTTAGAAGCCCTGGAGCTCTCACGCCTGGCCGAGCGTAAACGCAGTACCTACCTGGCCCACCGTCTGCTGGCCCAGGTGCACCGCGCGGGCGGGGAGTATGCCCAGGCCATCGAACACCTGGAGGAGTACCATCGTCTCGAGCGCGAAGTCTTCAATGAGGAAAGCGAACGCCAGCGCCAAACCCTGATGAACCACCTCGAGCTCGAGCGGGTGCGTAACGAGGCTGAAAGCCTGCGACTGAGAACCGAACTCGAGCGCCAGGCCCGCGAAGAGGCCCAGGCCAAGGTCTTCCAGCGCACCCAAGAGCTCGAGTTTGCCCAGCTCGAGATTGTGTCCCGCCTGGCGCTGGCCGCCGAGTTCCGCGACGATGCCACCGGCGAGCATACCTACAGGGTGGGCCGCAACGCCGCCATGATTGCCAAGGAACTTGGCTGGCCTCAGCACGACGTCGATACCCTGCGCCTGGCCGCACGTTTGCACGATGTGGGCAAAATCGGAATCCCGGACGCGATTTTGCTAAAGCGGGATCGCCTGACTGTGGGTGAGTACGAGCTGATGAAAGATCACACCAACATCGGGGCTCGTATCCTGTCGGGGGGACGCTCCAAAATTCTCCGTCTGGCGGAAGAAATTGCCCTGTCGCATCACGAACACTTCGATGGCAGCGGCTATCCCCGGGGGTTGGTGGGGGATAGCATTCCCATTTCCGGGCGTATCGTGGCGGTGGCCGACGTGCTGGATGCCCTGACCCACGAGCGCCCCTATAAGCGGGCCTGGTCGGTGGCCGAAGCGCTGGCTGAGATCAAGCGTCAGAGCGGGCGACAGTTTGATCCGACTGTTGTCGAGGCTTGCCTGGCGGTTTTTGCTGAAGTCACCGCCGATGTGGAAGAGCACATGCAGCGCCTGGACTCCGACCTTTCGCTCTCGGTGCAGCTCGAGAAAGCCCAGCTGGGCTGGGCGGACGAGGAAATCGAGCAACTCAAGCAAAACTTCGAGCAGTTGCTGGCTGAGCGCACCCGCGAACTCGAGCAGGCTCGCCGTGAGGCCCAGGTGCTGGCCCGACGCATGGAGCTGATGGCCCATACCGACGTGCTGACCGGACTGGGCAACCGCCGTGCGTTTGAATCCGACCTCGAGAGTGAGGTCGCCCGCGCCCATCGGGTCGGCTACTCGCTCAGTGTACTGGCCCTCGATGTGGATACCCTCAAACAGCTCAACGACACCGAAGGCCACGAACGCGGAGATGCCCTGCTGCGTACCTTTGCCCAGGCCATGCAGGAGTGCTTTTTCGAGCTGGGTCGGGTGTATCGAATTGGCGGGGACGAATATGCCGCCATTCTGCCCTATGTAGACGCACGCCACCAGGACGAGATTCTGAGCCGCATCCAAACGGCTATTCTGAACACCCAGGGCCAGGGTTTCCCGACGGCCAGTGTCAGCTCCGGGATAGCCTCCATGCCCGATGAGGCTACCTCCGATGGCGACCTGGTGCGTCTTTCTGACCAGCGCATGTACCAGGACAAGCTTATTCGGCGTCGAATGCGCGGTGCTGGGGCTAAGGCCACCGAAGGTTGAACGCTTCAGGGTTGACATAATTCCCCCACCTCTCTACACTCACTGATAACCGCGCCGGGGCGCGGCCACAACCAAAAAAGTTCTTTTATCCAGAGCGGCGGAGGGATTCGGCCCTGCGAAGTCGCAGCAACCCACAAAAAAGCCTTTGCTCATCACCAAAAGCTTTTTTGTACGGTGCTAATTCCGGCTCGACTGCTGAATGTTGTAGGCACACAACGTTCGAAACTTGGCATAGTTTGGCAGTCGGGAAAGATAAGAGAAGGGAATGCACGGATCGTGACCCCCTTCCAGCCATAAAAGAACACCTGGTAGGGGGTTTTGCTTTCAGGCAAAACTCCTACCGAAAGCGCCCCAAATTTTACGCGGTAGGAGAGCAGTATGTCGCAAAAACACCGCTTCGAGACCCTTCAGCTACACGCAGGCTACAGCCCCGACCCCACTACCGGCGCCCGCCAGGTGCCCATCTACGCCACTACCTCGTACCAGTTCAAGGATGCCGACCATGCTGCCCGGCTTTTTGCCCTGCAGGAGTTCGGCAACATCTACACCCGCATCATGAACCCCACCACCGATGTGCTGGAAAAGCGCATTGCCGCCCTGGAGGGGGGCGTGGCCGCCCTGGCCACCAGCTCGGGCCATGCGGCGCAGTTTTTAGCCATCACCAACATTGCCCAGGCTGGCGACAACTTTGTGTCCACCCCCAACCTGTATGGCGGCAGCCTCAACCAGTTCAAGGTCACGCTGCCCCGCCTGGGGATCGAAAGTCGCTTTACCGATAGTGCCGAGAGCGTGGAGGACTTTATCCGTCTTTCGGACGACAGAACCCGCTTCTGGTATCTGGAGTCGCTGGGCAACCCGGCCCTGAACATCCCCGACTTTGAGCTGATTGCCCAGGCTGCTCAGGAGCGGGGTATTGCCCTTTTTGTGGACAACACCTTTGGACACGGGGGTTACCTCTTCCGCCCGATTGAGTGGGGGGCCAACGTGGTGACCCATTCCGGCACCAAGTGGATCGGGGGGCACGGTGCGGCCATTGCGGGCCTGATTGTGGACGGGGGTAACTTCGACTGGGGCAACGGGCGCTACCCGCTGGTCACTGAGCCGCAGCCCGGTTACCACGGCCTCGAGCTGCACAAAGCCTTGGGCAACCTGGCTTTCATCATCAAAGCCCGCGTAGACGGCCTGCGCGACCAGGGGCAGTGCCTGGGGCCTTTTGAGGCCTTTTTGCTGTTGCTGGGCCTCGAGACCCTTTCGCTGCGCTCGGAGCGCCACGTGGAAAACACCCTGGCCCTGGCTCACTGGCTGCGCGAGCAGGACGAGGTCGCCTGGGTCAACTACCCTGGCCTCGACGATCACCCCAGCTATGCCAAAGCCCAGAAGTATTTCAAAGGCAAGCCGGGCTCGGTACTTACCTTTGGGCTCAAGGCAGGTTACGAGGCCGCCAAAAACTTCATCAACCGCCTCGAGCTGGTATCACACCTGGCCAACGTCGGCGATACCCGCACCCTGGCCATCCACCCGGCCTCCACCACGCACTCGCAACTCTCCCCCGAAGAGCAGACCCGCGCAGGCGTGAACCCCGAGCTGGTGCGGCTCAGTGTGGGACTGGAAGCCCTGGACGACCTCAAGGCCGACCTCAAGCAAGCCCTGACCGCCAGGGTGGGTGTTTGAACCGGGGTCAAGCCGCACCGGAGCGATACATGACCGACCTCCTGATACAAGAAGCCTGGGGCGACCACGAGGCCCTGTTGATCAAGCCCCCCAAAAGCCGGGGGCGGGTGCCCCCTCCGGTGCCGGCCCAGGCTATCCTGGAGGGCGGGCTTCGCCTCGAGTACGGGGGTACCCTGCCCGAGCTGCGCCTGCGCTACGAAACCTACGGCCAACTCAACTTCGACCGCAGCAATGCCGTGCTGGTGTTCCACGCCTGGACCGGCTCGGCGCACCTGGCCGGCACCTACACCAAGGAAACCCTGAGCAGCCTGCCAAAGCTCGACCAGGCCTTTGGGCCGGATGGCTGGTGGGACGAGCTGGCGGGGCCGGGCCGGATGCTCGATACCGAGAAGTATTTTGTCATCTGCGCCAACCACATTGGCAGTTGCTACGGCTCTACCGGCCCCCTTTCCCTCAACCCTGAGACCGGGCAGCCCTATGGCCCCGACTTCCCCAAACTGACCGTGCGCGACCTGGCCCGCGCCCAGGCCCGGCTGCTGGATTTTTTGGGCATCGAGAAGGTGACCCTTCTGGGGGGCAGTTTAGGGGGCATGGTGGCCCTCGAGTTTGCCCTGCTCTATCCGCAGCGTGTGCACAAGCTGGTGGTGCTGGCGGCTCCAGCGGTGCACGGCCCCTGGGCCCGCGCCTTCAACCGGCTCTCGAGGGAAGCCGTGCTGACCGACCCCGGCTACCAGGGGGGTTACTACGCCGAGCAGCCTTTGGGCTTGCAGCTTGGCCGGGCCATTGCCATGCTTTCCTTCCGCTCGCCCGACTCCTTCCGGCTGCGCTGGCAGCATCATCCGGAGCGCGGCGAAAGCTACGTGCTGTATCAGGGGGAAAAGTTCGCCAAGCGGTTTGATGCGAATGCCTATCTGGTGTTATCTGAGGTCATGGACACCCACGACGTGGGCCGGGGGCGCGGAGGCGTGGAGTCGGCCCTGGCCCAGCTCAAGGGCATTCCCAGTTTGTTTGTGGGCATCAATTCGGACGTCCTTTACACCGCCCAGGAGGTTCGGGAGATGGCTGGCTTGAGTGGCGGCATCTACCGCGAGATTCATAGCCCCCACGGTCACGACGCTTTCCTCATCGAGACCGACCAGGTTGAGCGCATACTGGGCGATTTCCTGTAATCCTTCCCAGCTTCCAGGTGGGCTAAAAAGTTGGTTTTCTGGGCTCATTTATCAACCAACGCTGCGCGTGAGCGGCGCTAAACGCGCCCCTCACTTGCCGCGCCAGGAGGCGCGTCCGAGGGACTTGTACATCGTTTTTGGGTCACTTCTGAGCAGATTTGGTATCAGACTCGGCTGATTCGTTGCTGAAGGATCACGAACCAACCCGACCTGAGCAATTGTTCTGGAATTAAGAAAGACAGCATCCAGAGCTTTTCGCTTTGTAATCTGTTTTTTGATTCCAGCATTGCAGCATCCAGACCTTCCTGCCTTCCCGTGAGCGAGAGGAGGCAGAGGAGGGTTCTGGTGTGCTCCCCCATTCTTCCGGCAATTCGCACTCCTCAAACATCTCATCCTGTGCTACAATCCCTCTCAGCAGCTTGAAGCTTCAGGGTGCATGTTGCATTTGTGTGTAAAAATGTGATATGCTTCTAGACGTGTTTTGTGGCCTGCACCCCCGGTGTGTTCCACAAAAAGCGTAAGAATCAGCCGCCGCAGGGAATATTTCGCCTGCGGAAGAACCCTGTTAGCTTACGAAAACCCCCCACAAGGCCCAGAGCAAGCCGTATCCGTGCCCGAAGGCGCGGACGAAAGCCCACGGGTTACGAGGTGTTTTGATGAAGATAGAGCGGTTCGGCAAGATTACAGAAGTTATTCCCCTCCCACCCCTGACCGAAATTCAGGTTGACTCCTTCACCAAAGCCTTGCAGGCCGAAGTTCCTCCCTCTAAGCGGGAGGCCATTGGCCTGCAAGCGGCCTTCAAAGAGACCTTCCCGATCGAGGAAGGAGAAAAAGGGCGGGGGCTGGTACTGGATTTCCTCGAGTACCGCCTGGGCGACCCGCCTTTTGACCAGGACGAGTGCCGGGAGAAAGACCTGACCTACCAGGCTCCCCTGTATGCCAAGCTGCTGCTGGTGCACAAGGACACCGGCTTGCTCAAAGAAGACGAGGTATTCCTGGGCGACCTCCCCCTCATGACCGAAGACGGCTCGTTTATCGTCAATGGGGCAGACCGGGTGATCGTTTCCCAGATTCACCGCTCACCAGGGGTGTACTTCACCGTCGACCAGGCCCGCCCTGGTAAGTATGTGGCCTCGGTGATCCCCCTGCCCAAGCGCGGCCCCTGGATTGACCTCGAGTTCGAGCAGTCCGGTGTGGTGGTGATGAAGGTCAACAAGAAGAAGTTCCCCCTGGCGCTGCTTTTGCGTGTGCTGGGCTTTACCGCAGAAAGCCTCAGCAAAGAACTCTCAGCCTACCCCGACCTGCTCCCCGGTCTACTGGAAGCCCAGTACCGTGGCAACAAAGCCCTCGAGATGGGCGTGGATGAAGCCTTGCTCAAACTCTTCACCGAGCTGCGCCCCGGTGACCCGCCCAAGCGCGACAAGGCCATCACCTACCTACACTCACTGCTGTCCGACCCGCGCCGTTACGACCTGGGCGAGGCGGGCAAGTACAAGGCCCAGCAAAAACTGGGCATTCAGCTCTCGGGTCGCATGCTCATCAAGTTTGAGAACAGCGAGTTCAAAGACGAAGGCCTGCTGCCGGTGCTCAAATACCTCTTCGCCCTGCAGAGCGGTGAGCCCGGCTACGAGTACGACGACATTGACCACCTGGGTAACCGCCGCATCCGCACCGTAGGCGAGCTGCTGGCCGACCAGTTCCGGGTGGGGCTTTCGCGGCTGGCGCGTGGGGTGCGCGAGCGCATGTTGCTGGGCACACCCGAAAGCGCCACCCCGGCCAAACTGGTCAACAACCGTCCTCTGGTAGCCGCCATCCGCGAGTTCTTTGGGCGCAGCCAGCTCAGTCAGTTCAAAGACCAGACCAACCCCCTCTCGGAGCTACGTCACAAGCGGCGCATTTCCGCGCTGGGGCCGGGCGGCCTGACCCGCGAACGGGCGGGGTTTGATGTGCGTGACGTGCACCGCACCCACTACGGCCGCATCTGCCCCATCGAAACGCCCGAAGGCGCCAACATCGGTCTGATCTCCTCGCTGGCTTCGTTTGGCCGCATAAACGACCTGGGCTTTATCCTGACCCCCTACCGCAAGGTGGAAAACGGCAGGGTGACCGACAAGGTGGATTTCATGACCGCCACCGAGGAAGACCGCTATGCCATTGCCCAGGCCAACACCCCCCTCAAACCCGATGGGCATTTCGACACCCAGCAGGTGGTGGTGCGCAAGAAGGGTGACCCCATCGTGATGCGTCCTGAAGAAGTCGAATACATGGACGTTTCGCCCAAGCAGATTTTCTCGGTAAATACCAACTTGGTGCCTTTCCTCGAGCACGACGACGCCAACCGCGCCCTGATGGGTTCCAACATGCAAGCCCAGGCCGTGCCCCTGCTGCGGGCCCAAAGCCCGGTGGTCATGACCGGCGTGGAGGAGCGGGTGGTGCGCGATTCCCTGACCTCGCTCTACTCCAATGTGGATGGAGTGGTGGAGTATGTGGATGGCTCCAAGATTCACATTCGGGGGGACGACAAGGGCCTTTACGAGTTCAACCTGCGCCGTTTCACCCGCTCCAACCAGGGCACCGCGCTTGACCAACGTCCCCGGGTCTCCAAGGGTCAAAAGATCAAGAAAGGCGACCTCCTCGCCGACGGCCCCGCCTCCGACGAAGGACGTCTGGCCCTGGGGCAAAACGTGCTGCTGGCCATCATGCCCTTCGATGGCTATAACTACGAAGACGCCATCGTTATCTCTGAAGACCTCCTGCGTCGTGATTTCTACACCTCGGTTCACATCGAGCGTTACGAGATCGAGGCCCGCGACACCAAGCTAGGCCCTGAGCGTGTCACCCGTGACATTCCCAACCTCTCGGAAGCTGCCCTGCGCGATCTTGACGAGGATGGCGTGGTGCGGATTGGCGCTGAGGTCAAGGCCGGTGACATCCTGGTAGGCCGCACCAGCTTCAAGGGTGAGACCGAGCCTACTCCCGAAGAGCGGCTGCTGCGCAGCATCTTCGGTGAAAAGGCCCGCGACGTCAAGGATACCTCCCTGCGGGTGCCGCCTGGTGAAGGGGGCATTGTGGTGCGTACCCTGCGCTTGCGCCGGGGCGACCCCGGGGTGGAGCTTAAACCCGGTGTGCGTGAGGTGGTACGGGTCTATGTGGCCCAGAAGCGCAAGCTGCAAGTGGGCGACAAGCTCGCCAACCGCCACGGTAACAAGGGTGTGGTTTCCAAGATTCTACCCCCCGAAGACATGCCGCACATGCCCGACGGCACCCCGGTAGACATCGTACTTAACCCCCTGGGCGTACCGAGCCGTATGAACCTCGGTCAGATTCTGGAGACCCACCTGGGTCTGGCCGGCTATGAACTCGACCTCAAGTTCATCACCCCGGTCTTTGACGGGATTTCCGAGGACGAGATCAAGGAGATGTTAGGCAAGGCCTTTGATAAGAAATGGCAAACCCGCACCAAGGCTGGTTTTGGCATTGACAACCGCGAGCGGGAAGTGCTGGCCAGAGCTGCCAAGCTGGGCCTGGTGGACGGTGAGAAAGACCCTGCCGAACAGTTGCGTGAAGTGGCTCAACAGGGCAAGAGCGTGCTCTACGACGGACGCACCGGTGAACCCATCGAAGGCCCCATTGTGGTGGGGGTGATGTACATCATGAAGCTCTACCACATGGTCGAGGACAAGATGCACGCCCGCTCGACCGGTCCCTACTCCCTCATCACCCAACAGCCTTTGGGTGGCAAGGCTCAGTTCGGGGGTCAGCGTTTTGGCGAGATGGAGGTGTGGGCGCTGGAAGCCTATGGTGCAGCGCACACGCTGCAAGAAATCCTCACCATCAAGTCCGACGATATTGAAGGTCGCAACGCGGCCTATGAGGCTGTGGTCAAGGGCGACGATGTGCCCGAGGCTAGCGTACCGGAGAGCTTCAGGGTGCTGGTGAAGGAATTGCAGTCACTGGGCCTGGATGTAGAGACCTACGACGAAAATGCCAGGAATCTGGACATTTTTGAAGGGTTGGCTAGCCGCCGATGATATTGCAGGTTGCATGGCATCTACCGCCCCTGGCCTTAGACCTGTGACTTGAGACCTGAGACACAAAGTTCACGGAGTGAACAATGATTAAACGAGAAGTTCGCAAAGTAAGAATCGGCCTGGCCGCCCCCGAAAAGATCCGTTCCTGGAGCTACGGCGAGGTTGAAAAGCCCGAGACCATCAACTATCGCACCCTTAAGCCCGAGCGCGATGGTTTGTTTGACGAGCGCATCTTTGGGCCCCAGAAGGACTACGAGTGTGCTTGCGGCAAGTACAAGCGCCAGCGCTTCGAGGGCAAGGTGTGTGAGCGCTGCGGGGTGGAGGTGACCAAGAGCATCGTGCGCCGTTACCGTATGGGCCATGTTGAACTGGCTACCCCCACTGCCCACATCTGGTATGTCAAGGATGTGCCCTCCAAGATTGGTACGCTGCTTGACCTTTCGGCGCAGGAACTCGAGCAAGTTCTCTATTTTGCCAAGTACATCACCATTGACCCCAAAGGCGCCATGCTGGGCGGCGCACCGGTGCAGAAGCGTCAGCTTCTCACTGACGACGAGTACCGTGAACTGCGCTTTGGTAAGCAGGAGACCTATGCGATTCCCGCCGGTGTAGAGACCTTCGTCAAGGATGGAGACGAGGTCAAGAAAGGCCAGGAGCTGGCACCGGGGGTGGTGAGCAAGATGGATGGGCTGGTGCTCTTCCGCTTCCCCCGCCGCATCCGGGTTGAGTACGCCGACAAGGAGCGGGCCAGCCTGACCCTGCCCAAAGCAGCCTGGATTGAACAGGATTCGTACAAGCCGGGTGAGCCCATTGCCGAGCTCGAGGCCTCCTACCAGATCACCAGCGAAGACTCCGGTGTGGTGGACGTGGAAGAGGTGGGCGATGGGGCCCTGGTCAAGATCCTCGACCCCGACACCAGTGTGGTCAGTGCCATTTACCTGATTCCCGCCGGGATGCACCTCAAGGTGGGCCAGGGTGAGCTGGTGGGCAACGGCGATGTGCTGGCCCAGGGCAAGGGCCAGCTCAAGATGCCCAAGGGCCTCAAGGTGGAAAAGCTCGAGGCCGAAACGGCCAGGAAGGAAGTTCATCTCAGCTTTACCCTGGAGCGCCCCCGGGTGGCCGACTATCCCCTCCAGCCCCACATGCACGTGTTGGCCGCCGAGGGTGTGAGTGTGCGCAAGGGCGATAAGCTGGTAGGCGCCATCGAGCCCGAGGAGGAAGTCTACGCCGAAGCCGATGGGGTGGTGCACCTGCACGAGCCGGCCTCCATTGTGGTGATGAAAGCCAAGCTCTACCCCTTCGAGGATGACGTAGACGTGACCAACGGCGACCGGGTTTCCCCCGGAGACGCCCTGGCCGATGGCGGCAAGGTAACCTCGGAGATTTATGGCCGGGTGGAGGTGGACTTCATCCGCATGGCCGTGCGAGTGATTGAGTCCTACGACATAGATGCCAAGATGGGCGCACAGGCCATCCAGGAACTCCTGAAGGATATTGACCTGAGCGTGCTCGAGGCCGAGCTGGTCGAGGAGATGAAACACCCCAGCCGCGCCCGCAGGGCCAAAGCCCGCAAGCGCCTTGAAGTGGTGCGTTCGTTCCGCGACTCCGGCAACCGCCCCGAGTGGATGGTGCTGGAGGCCGTACCGGTGCTGCCCCCCGACCTGCGCCCGATGGTGCAGGTAGACGGCGGGCGCTTTGCGACCAGCGACCTGAACGACCTCTACCGCCGCCTGATCAACCGCAATAACCGCTTGCGCAAGCTCCTTTCCCAAGGGGCCCCCGAGATGATCATCCGCAACGAGAAGCGGATGCTGCAAGAAGCGGTGGATGCCCTCCTGGACAACGGACGGCGCGGTACTCCGGTCACCAACCCAGGCTCCGACCGCGCTCTACGCTCCCTTACCGACATCCTCTCGGGCAAGCAAGGCCGCTTCCGCCAGAACCTGCTGGGCAAGCGGGTGGACTACTCGGGCCGAAGCGTGATTGTGGTGGGGCCGCAGCTCAAGCTGCACCAGTGCGGTCTGCCCAAGCGCATGGCCCTCGAGCTCTTCAAGCCCTTCCTGCTCAAGAAGATGGAAGAGAAGGGCATCGCCAACAACGTCAAGAGCGCCCGCAAGATGCTGGAACGCTCCCGCGATATCAAAGACGAGGTCTGGGACGCCCTGGAAGAGGTCATCCACGGTAAGGTGGTGCTCCTGAACCGGGCCCCCACCTTGCACCGCCTGGGCATCCAGGCCTTCCAGCCGGTGCTGGTTGAGGGTCAGTCCATTCAGCTTCACCCCCTGGTGTGCGAGGCCTTCAACGCCGACTTCGACGGCGACCAGATGGCCGTACACGTGCCGCTCTCGAGCTATGCCCAGGCCGAGGCCCGCATCCAGATGCTCTCCGCCCACAACATCCTCTCGCCGGCCTCCGGTGAGCCTGTCGCCAAGCCGGCCCGCGACATCATTCTGGGCCTGTACTACATCACCCAGCTCCGCCGCGAGAAGAAGGGCCAGGGCTCAGAGTTCAAAACCATTGAAGAAGCTCTCAAGGCCTATGACCAGGGTAAGGTGGCCCTGAACGCCAAAATCAAGGTGGCCGGTAAGGAAACCAGTGTGGGCCGCCTTAAGTACGTCTTCAGCAGCGTGGACGAAGCCCTCCTGGCCGTACAGAGCGGCGTGGTGGATCACCAGGACGTGGTCACGGTGCGCCTGGGCAATAAACTCCTGGAAACCTCACCGGGGCGTATGCTCTTCCTGCGCATCGTCAGCGAGGCTGTTGAAGACACGGCGGCTGCGGAGGAGTTAGTGAACCTCGAGGTGGCCCAGGAGAAGAACTCGCTCAAAGACCTGGTTTACAAGAGCTTCCTGGTGCTCGGGGTGGAAAAGACCGCCAAGCTCCTGGACGCGCTCAAGTACTACGGCTTTGTACTCTCTACCACCTCCGGCATCACCATCGGCATTGACGATGCGGTGATTCCTGCCGAGAAAAAGCAGTTCTTGCAGGAGGCCGATGCCAAGCTGGCCCAGATCGAGCAGGCGTTCGAGCTTGGTCTGATGACCGAGGAAGAGCGCTTCCAACAGATTTTGCAGCTCTGGAGCCAGACCACCGAGAAGGTGACCGGGGCGGTGTTCAAGAACTTCGAGGAGAACTACCCCTTCAACCCGCTCTACGTGATGAGCCAGTCCGGCGCACGCGGAAACCCCCAGCAGATTCGCCAGATCTCCGGGATGCGCGGCCTGATGGCCAAGCCCTCCGGGGAGACCTACCCGGTGCCGGTGAAGGCCTCCTTCCGCGAGGGTCTCACGGTACTCGAGTACTTCATTTCCACCCACGGGGCCCGTAAGGGCGGCGCCGACACCGCGCTGCGCACTGCCGACTCGGGCTACCTGACCCGCAAGCTGCACGATGTAGCCCACGAGGTGATCGTGCGGGAGCTGGACTGCGGTACGCCCGACTATATCTCGGTGCCCCTGCTGCAGTTTGACGAGGCCTTCCGCAACAAGCGGCTGCGCAAAAAGAGTGACATCGAGTCGGGGTTGTATGGTCGTACGGTGGCCCGCGAGTTTGAAATCAAGGGCAAGACCTTTACGGAGGGCCACCAACTTACCCAGGAAGAAGTGAACCTGATCGTCAAGGCCGCTGAGGAACGCCTGATTGAGGAAGTTCCGGTGCGCTCGCCCCTGACCTGCCGTACCCGCTATGGGGTCTGCCAGCACTGCTATGGCTGGGATCTCTCGGCGGCCAAGCTGGTCTCCATCGGTGAAAGTGTGGGCGTGGTGGCTGCCGAGTCTATCGGGGAGCCCGGAACCCAGCTCACCATGCGTACCTTCCACACCGGCGGGGTGGCCACCGGCACCGACATCACCCAGGGTCTGCCCCGCGTGATTGAGCTCTTCGAGGCCCGGCGCCCCAAGGTCAAGGCAGTGATTGCCGAGATTGACGGCACTGTTCACATCGAGGAGCACGAAGACAAGACCAGCATCTTTGTCAGCAGCGAGGGCTTCTCCAAGGAGTACAAGGTACCCAAGGAAGCCCGCATCACCGTGAAGGAAGGCGAGACGGTAGAGGCCGGTCAACCCCTGACCCGTGGCGCCATAGACCCCCACCAACTGCTAGAAGCCAAAGGCCCCGAGGCGGTAGAGCGCTACCTGACCGACGAAATCCAGCGCGTATACCGGGCCCAGGGGGTTAAGCTGCACGACAAGCACATCGAGACCATCGTGCGGCAAATGCTCAAGTACGTAGAAATCACCGACTCCGGGGATAGCCGCTACCTTGAGGGCCAGGTGATTGAGAAGTGGGATGTGGAATCGGCCAACGAGGCCCTGATGGCCGAGGGCAAAACCCCTGCAAGCTGGAAGCCCATGCTCATGGGCGTGACCAAGAGCGCCCTCTCGACCAAGAGCTGGCTCTCGGCGGCCAGCTTCCAGCACACCACCCACGTGCTGACCGAGGCCGCCATTGCGGGCAAACTCGACGAGCTAATCGGCCTCAAGGAAAACGTGATTCTGGGCAAGCTGATTCCCGCCGGTACGGGGTCGGACTTTGTGCGTGATACCCAGGTGGTAGACCAGAAGACCCTCAAGCGCCTCGAGGAAGCCCGCCGCGAAGCCGAGCAGGCCCCCGTGGGTACGCCCCGCCGCCCGGGTGTGCGTCCGGAGCAGCCTGGGCGCGAAGCCTAGAGCATAATGCTCGCCGTGGGCTGTAGGCTCTGGCTTACAGCCCAATAGTGTTTGGAAGCCGTACAAGGCGGCAATTGCTGGTAGCTCATGAAGGCCAAACTTTTTCTCGCCTTTCAGCAGGTTGGGGCCGATTTGTTTGCCGCAGGGCTGGCCTCGGCTACTTCGGGCAATTTCTCGGTACGGGATCGGAACGGGCTCTGGATTACCCGCTCGGGTGTTCAGAAGGCCCACCTGACCCCGGACGACCTCCTCTGGCTGCCCCTGTTGCCGGACCCCGAGCGTGACCAGGGTGCCTCGGTGGAGCGGGTGATTCACAGGGCCATCTACCAGCAAACCGACGCAACGGCAGTGGTACACGCGCACCCTCGACACGCGATTGCGCTGTCGTTTCACCTGGAGGCCATTGTGCCCATTGACCTGGAAGGGCGCTACTACTTCGACCAGATTCCTGTGGTGGCCCCCCTGACTTCCTCGGGAACTGAAGAGGCAGCTCAGGCAGTGGCCGAAGCCCTGCGGAGCCACCGGGCCTGCATAGTGCGCGGCCATGGGGCCTTTATCAAGGGTACCGAGGAGATGCCGGAAAAAGCGCTCCTGCAAGCCTACTCGCTCATGACCAGCCTCGAGGAAGCGTGCGAGGTGCTTTTTCTGGAACGCCTGTGGAGAGGGAATATCGGCTGAGCTTCCTCAACGGTTTGTAGAGGGGAAGGTGTCGGAGGTGTTTTTTTACGAACAACCCCAACTTCATTCGAATAAGCACCATACAGGCCGGTCATATCAGCGACCTGCATACTCCTCCCAGAGCCTATGGCTTTAGCCTTCGGCTCTCGGCGCTGGGTGTTGCTATTGGTATGCGAGCCTTGAAACCGATGAAACGGTACAGTAGAAGCCAATGAAGGTGCTCTTTATAGAAGGCAAAAACCTGGATGCCCTGCGAGGTTTGGCCCGGCGGTTTCCTCATCCCTATCGGTTGCTGTACCGAGCAGAACAGGAACTCTATCTGCTCGAGGTCTGGGCTTATGCCCCGGAAATGGAGCAGGCCGCCTCCGAGTTGGAGGGTTTTCGCTCCTGGAGTTTTGAGTTGCTCGAGGAGGGGGGCCGCGAACCCGGTTAGTGCCCAGCTTTGAGCCTTTGGCCTCAGGCCAACCTGGAATATTATGCGTGAAGAAATCGATTTAATTGCAGTGGACGATGGTGTCGAGGTTTACCTCGAGGACACCGGCCCCCTGGATGCCCCGGCCATTGTGGTGCTGCACGGGGGGCCTGGGGGCAGCAGTTATGCCCTTCGAGAAGGGCTTGAAGAATATTTGGAAGACTTCCGGGTACTCTACCTCGACCAGCGGGGGGGAGGTCGCAGCCCAGCGCTGCCAGAAGAGCCGGGCCTATTCACCTTGGATGCCCTGGTAGGCGACCTTGCGCATCTGCGCGACCATCTGGGTCTGGATACCTGGGTCTTGCTGGGGCACGGCTTTGGGGGGCTGCTGGCCCTGGAATATGCCCGTCGCTTCCCAGAGGCCACCGAGCAACTGCTGCTGATCAACCCCTGGACCAACTTTCCCTGGCTTGCGACCCAACTGTACCGGGCCTCGTTGGGGTTGCGCGGTATCGCAGACCAGGATGTCGAGGTGGAGCTGCCTGCGGATGGTGCCCGGCTGCTCCAGGAAGCGTTTGCCCATGTGGAGCCTAAAGCGGCTTTCGACAAGCTGATGTTTCCCAGCCTGCACAGCCGCATGGAGTATGAATGGATGGCGGAAGGCTCTACCGTGGTAGGGGCCGATACGCCTGGGCGGATGTTTGTGCTGAACGGGCTCTGGCGTTTGGACTACACCCCCTTTTTGCTGGAGGTACACGTCCCCAGCACGGTATTGTTGGGCTCACTGGACGCCAGTAGTTACCCGGAAGCCCAGACCATCACCGACCTTGTGGGAGGGCATCTGGAACTCATCGAAGGGGCAGGCCATTACCCCTGGATTGACCAGCCCCACGCTTTCGCCGAGGGATTTCAAAACGCGCTCCACAACGCTCCATAACTCATTTATTGGAAAATCTCTGGATTCCAGCAAAGGCCGCTTCAATTGTGACACCGTTACGGTTCGTTGATTATGAAGTGTTCGTAGAGCCCCCAATCTTAGCCCTACGCACACCCACCGGGCCTATTTGGCCTCACGCTTAAGGGCGTGATTGACCTGCAGGGCTTTAGAGGATGGGCTGCGCTGTGTGAGCAGCCCTTCCTGTATCTGCTGCGCCAGGGCAAGGTTTCAAGCCGTGCCTTTGAGCGCTGGCTGGTACAGGAGATGTATCTGTACGAAGCCATGCTGGGGCTGCAAACTTCATTGTTGCGCCGGGCGCCGCAGCGACACCGCCTGATTAAAACCAATGCCCTGCTGTTCACGGTAGAGGAACTGGACTGGCTGGCTAACCTCGAGCTACCCCTGGGGCCCGTCCACCCAGTTCGGCAGTACTACCTGGATTTTTTGCAGGGTCTCGAGCACGCCCCTTATGCGATGGGTACTGTGGCCCATTGGGCCAGGCATCGGGCTTTTTTCGATGCTTGGAGTTCGCTTCTGCCCGGCGATGAAGATGCGGAGGATTTGAGCGGGCTGGCCGACGAAATTACCCAACACTGGATGGCCCCTGAAGCCCAGGCCCTGATTCACGATTTTGGTAGCCTGGCCCTGGAGGTTTCCGATGAACTCCTGCCAGAGGAAGTGGATCGGGTCGTGGGGCAGGTTTTGCAGCTCGAGCAGTCGGCCTGGGAAATGGCCCTGGAGTTTGCCCTGGAGGATATTTCGGACCGGGGGAGAAGACAATAATACTAACTCTGCGCGTGAGCGGCGCTAAACGCGCCCCTCACTTGCCGCGCCAGGGGGCGCGTCCGAGGGTCTCTTATATCGCTTT